>Ga0164318_10005124_pt1 | contig 12668 bp, 12 predicted proteins | sample GuaBasSedimGuay9_FD_113734 | JGI IMG/M metagenome (GOLD analysis project Ga0164318, IMG submission 113734) | Subseafloor sediment microbial communities from Guaymas Basin, Gulf of California, Mexico - Guay9, Core 4571-4, 0-3 cm | ecosystem: Environmental > Aquatic > Marine > Hydrothermal vents... | reverse complement strand
TTTTCCAATTTTAAGCACGTTATTAATTGCACCTATAAAACTAATAGACTAGTCTGGATTTCGCTATTATAACAGTAAAAGAAATGCTATTTTCCAAGTAGGGCTTAAAGTTGGAACTTTATTTAATAGTATAACTGGTATGGCTGTAATTCTATCTGTTGCATTGTCATTTTTATCGTTTGGATTAGAATTTTCCCTACGGATAGCATTTAGTATTTTGTTTTATATTTTACCATTAAATATAATTTTAATTATTATTATGAATTTCTACATCTTACCTAAAAAAAGGATAGTATTTAAGAAAACTGTTATAAAAGATAAAAAATATAAGATAAGTCCAGAACATGAGAATGTAATTATAAAGTTTGAAAAGAATGATTCAAAATGAGTAAAGTAGTTTTAGGGTTTTGGAATAGAATTAAAGCATTTCTAGCGTCTTTCGTTTCAAGAATCATTTTCCTTGTTTCGGATATAACAAATATTCCAATTTTTGGTCAACGGTATCTTGAATTTATTCAAAACTATTTTACAGGATTAGACCCAATTTCACAAGTAATAATTGCAAATACTCTTGCTATAATGATATTAATTTCAGATTTCGTTGGTTGTATTATTTTCATTTCATCATTTTTGATTCTATTTAATAGAATTTGAATTGCTAAATTGATACTTTTTATTGTAATGGGAGTTGGAATATTTGCATTTGTAGTTCCTATTTTTACTGCTTTAATAAATGGGATAGCTCAATTATCTATAGCAATAGATAGTATCTCAGCAAAATACGCAGTAGCAGTATTATTTGCTTTACTTGCAAAACTTTATGCCGATAAATCTAAAAATTAAACTATTCTATGACCTCACTTTATTTTTAATGGTTTTGTGATTTATTAAATAAGAAATGCGATGTTCTATATAAAAGTAAGAAAAATAACAATTGAATAGATTAAATAGTATCAAATAAAATTTATTTTATATAAAAGATAATATTTTAATGTGAATTTTACAAAACATTTTATAGATAAACAATCGCAAAATCGAGTATTTAACCAATTTTCAAATCATGAAATTTTTAATTATTTTAAACGAATAACAAATTTAAGAAAAGAAATAATTGGAAACCAGTTTAATGATAATTTAATTGAAGGATATTTTAAATCAAAGGATAATATCCCTGTATATTTCAAATATTGGGAGCCAAACTCAAGCCCTAAAAGAGTTCTTATCATGATACTTGGCTTAAACTGTCACTCAGATTTATATTTTCCACTTGCTTGTTATTTATTCGCCAAAAACACAATTTTATATGCTTTGGATTTACAGGGCCATGGTCGAAAAGGAAAAATCAGAGGTAATTTAAAAAATTTCAATGATATTTATTCGGATTTAAAGATATTGATAATAAAAATAAAGGTAAAACAAAAATTACCAATCTATTTAATGGGCGAAAATCTTGGAGCATTGATTGTATTAAATTATAGTTGTAAATATCCAGAAAATATTAATGGAATTATTACCTTAGCACCAGGAATAATACCTCGGCAATATAAATTTATTATTAAAATATAATCCATTTTTAATATTATTATTCTCCCTTTTTTTACCGATTTTAAATAAACCAATAATTTCTATACCCCAGAATTTTGATAATCCCACTTATTTTTCTTCTTTTATTGAATATAATCGGCATGACTTATTACATTTGAAAAGGATTTCTTTGAATTTGCTGATCAATCTATTAAAAATAATGAAAAATACATTGAAAATGGTGGAAAAAACTTCAAAATCCCAATTTTAATTTGTCAAGAGACTAGTGATACTTTATTAGATGATTCTGGAGCAAAATTATTGTATAATAAAATAAATATTAATGATAAAAAAATAATTTATTATAAAAATGCTAATCATAGTCTCTTATTTGATAAAAATTCTATAAAAATTTATTATGACCTATTAAAATGGATAAAATCTCACAGATCCAACATTGAATTAGATGTTTTTTTTCTTTTAAAATTAAGTAAAAACATTAAATTTTAATAAAAAAATCTTTACCAATATTTTGGATCATTACCATTGGAATTATTTTTGAGTAATTATACTACAAGAATCATTATGAATTAAAATTGTATGTTCTGCTTGAGCTACTTTACCTCCACTAATTTCGACAAGAACTGGATATTTATGTAAAATGTTCATCCGTAATAATTGTTTAATGTGGTGGTTTGGTATATCTTTATACCATCTTAATGAAAATGGAAGCTTTTTACGTTCATTCCAAATTCTGGTCAAAATATTTATTATGTGTGCAGGTAAATTTCTTTTTTTTACTTTTTTAATTAGTGAATAAATATATGTAGCATTGCCAGAATAAACTAATCCAGCCCCATCAGTTGTAAAAGGTTCAAGTGCAAAAACATCACCATCTTTAAACTTATAATCTATCTCTGAACTAAATTTTTGAACATTTGGAACGGAGATGCCTGCATGTAAATTATATTGTTTAATCTGATGGCCCATTAAATTCCGAATGGGTTTTAGATTAAACTTTTTAATAATTTTTTCAATTATTTCACCACATTTGACAATAGATACGCCCGCTTTAATTATTTTAAGTGCAGATGATAGTGCTGTTTCTGCTGCTATAATAAATTTTTCTAGCTCTTCATTACCACCAACATTGATTGAGATTGCTGAATCTGTTAAAAACCCATCTATACTGGCACCTAAATCAAGTTTAACAATACAATTATCAGGGATTGTTTTATTATCTTTGATTGGACTAGAATAATGAGCTGCAATCTCATTTATTCCAATATTTAGTGGAAATGCTAAATCAGCACCTCTTCTTCTAATTTCATTTTCTGCAAATTCGGAAATTTCTAAAAGTTTTTTACCAGGTTTAACTAATTTTTTAGTTTTTTCTAAAGTTTCTGCTAAGATTTTTCCAGCTTTAAAATATTTTTCTTTATCTTCTTCAGAAATGCCCATTAATATCATCTAAAAAAATTGGAATTAAAAAAGAATTTAAATTTATTTTGTTCATCTACCTTTTAAATTATTAATTACCATAAAAATCTTTTCTAAAATTCAAGTTATCTTAATATCCTTTCCATAAAGCATTCAAGAAATGATGTCCTTGATAAATTTACGCAAATATTTTTAATATTATTCTTTTTAATTGTGTCTTTTTCTTTATCTAATATTTGAATTTTTCCTCGTATTTTTTGGGTATCGATTCTTATTGGTAATGATTTTATCGTAAAAATTTTTGGATTTATTTTGAAAATTGGGACTAATACATCGTGTGGATAAAATCCTTTCAATGTGATAACTTTGTTTATAGCATTCCAGAGTATTAAGTTGCGATAGCAGAAATTAGTAATACTAGAGTTTCGTTCTCTGATTTTTACAAGTTGTTTTTTAGTAATAGTTAATTTTGAAGTAACATTTAATGGGAACATAATCGTTTTGATATCTTTATTTAAAACAATCGAAGCACTTATTGGGTCATTCACTATATTAAACTCGCTAACAAGGGAATTAAACTTAATTTTATCATAGAATCGTTCATCAAAAAATCGAGTTAAAGGCGAAAATTTTAAAATTGGGGCACGGAACAGACCGCCCATTATAACAAGTTCGCTAACTTTATCCTGTAAATCTGGGTCACGAATAAATGCAGTTGCAATATTTGTCTGAGGCGCTAATATCAAAAGAGTTATGTCATTTGGATGTTCATTTATTTGTTCAATTATAAATCTTGAAGCTAAATTTTCTTTGCCTAATTGATACCTATTTTTAGCACCTTTCACTACTGGAATATCCTGTTTTTTCGCGATTTTTAAATACTTTTTTGCTAATCTATATCCAATTTCTACTGGTGTATTTCCATAACAAATTGTGAGCCCCAAAATATTGAAATTTTCAGGAGAATTTAACATAGTAAAAATTGATAGCCCATCATCAACATCTGAAAATTTATGACCAAGCCCTGGGTCTGTATCAATAATAATATTTATTGGATTAATTTAATCTCATCTCATTTCTAATTTGTTTTTTTATTTCTGATTTTAAATTACTTATTATTTTTGAAAATTTTAATGAAAATCAATGTTAGTTAATAAAAATCATTAATAATGTGGTCTAACTAAAATAAATATTTAATTTTTACTCTTCGGTCTTCTTATATGATAGCCCAAATATGACCACTCCAATAATGAGAATTACTGCCGCAATTGCACGAATTAACATAGTTTCAACCCCAAACATCCAATTTAAAAACCCTGAAATTATGTTGCTATCAATTGTAATTCCTGAATAAAATAATAAAATGCCTATTAATGCTTGTAAAGACCTTTTTCGTACATACCCACTTGATTTTATAGCAATATATGAATATAAAATGATTATAATGAAACCCATTGCTACTGGACCATATAGTATTGCAATTCTTCCAATCTCTGAGCCCCCGACCACTGAAATTATTATTGTTATTACTCCGATTATTGAAAAAATGAATTTAGTCTTTTTTTCCAAAATATAAAATTCAATTACAAATGTCATTATTGTAAGCCCCATTAAGCCAAATAAAGTTGCTAAACGCCACATATATTCCATTAATATATTGTCTAGTAAAATATTTTCTGCATAATCCGATATAATAAATGATATTCTGCAAATGGCATAAAATATAAAAAAAAATCCTAGCCCTAAATCCATACCTTTTTGTTCATTGATTTTGTCCTTTTTATTTTTCAATAAAAAAAAAATTCCCAATATAATTAAAGTTCCAATTGCTATTGTCCAAATTATTGTGTTATAACCAAAATCGCCCATAATGATAATACTATGAAGTTTCTATCATATAAAAATATCTTAAAAAAGTGGGTCAGAATTTATTTCACTTAAAAATTTTTTTTATATACTGACCCTTTAAAAAAGGTCTCGAACTTATTCCTTGGTCTGTTAATATTATGATTCAAATATATTATTCGATTAAACAATAATATCTTCAATTATTAATTCATATATTCATTTAATCGAAATTTATTCATTTATTGTCTTTTATCTCTTAAATATTTGTCAATAGATGTTTTATATTGCAGTATAATTATGTTAGAAAATAGAGGATATTTTTAAAAAGATGGACAAATAATTTTATAACAAAAAGAACGCAATTAAGAAGGTTATTTAAATGAATATTTTAATATGTTATCATTCTAAAACTGGAAATACAGAGAAAATTGCGGAATCAATAGCAAAAGGTCTTGAAAGTTTTGAGGTATCGGTAAGACCTGCAAAAGATGTCGACCCAAATGAATTGAAAAATTATGATGTAGTTTTTCTGGGGTCTGGGATTTATGCCGGAGGAATTGGTAAATCGGCAGTAAATTTAATAAAGAATACTACTTCATTTCCTAAGAATTTTGTATTATTCTCTACTCATGCTAATAATGACCCAAGATATTATGGAAAAGCCTTTAAAAAAGTTGAGAAAATAATAAAACGGGCGGGCTCTCAAATAATTGGGGCATTCGATTGTATTGGCGAGAATAAAAATCCTAAAGTTGTGAAATTATTACTTCAATCTTCTCCAGAATTAGAACCAGCAATAGAACTCTCGAAAGGCCATCCAAATGATGAAGATTTCGAAAATGCAAAAAATTTTGCAAAATCCGTAATTGAAAAATTGCAAAATAAGTGAAAATTGTGGTATTTTAAGAATAATAATGAAATTTTATTTCTTTTTAAGCCAATATATATTATATTTATTTAATTTTAACGTCCATTTTTGTACTATTTAAGTCCATAATTAACTCTAATTAACAGTTTTTTTGTTTTTTAATTACTAAAATCTTTTTCATAAATCTTCTCCTTTAATATCATTTCCATTTTTAAATAAGACAATTTTAATTTTTAACTGGATAATAAATAAATATTAGTAAATGTAGATAATATTTTACTTAAAATTTAAAAAATAAATCATGAATTTAGGGTTTTACAATGGAAAAAAGGGAAAAACTTATTTTAATTAATTATTTCAGTAATTGTAAATGATTTAGTCATATTTATAGCATTTTCAGCAATTTATCCATATTACTTTTCAAATTTAATGATTTTCAATATCTGGTTATTAATATATACAATAATAATAACTTTATCTATAGACTGGATTTTATTTTTATACTTGTGGTTTAATTTAAAAAAGAAACAGATGCCATTAAAATTAATATTAAAAAAAGAATCAATATCTATAAAAGAAATATTAATTTATAGTTTGATATTCTTTTTCATTATAATTGGTATAGCCATTACTACTTCTTTATTTTTCAAAACTTATTATCAAATAACAGGACTTTATTTAGGTATTGTTTTAATCGGTGGTATAACATGTGGATTAACTGTAGGATTTGTGGAAGAGTTAATTTGGCGTGCTTATTTATTTAATGAATTAAAATTTGAATATGGTTCAAAATGGAGAGCAATTATAATAACTTCGATATCATATTCACTATTTCATGGATTTGAACCATTAAAATTGATAATGACTTTCATAATTGGAATAATTAGGTGTGTTATTTTAGACAAAATTAAAACAGCATGGCCCTTAATAATTTCACATGGTATATCAGAATCTTTATGGTGGTTTATGCTATTAATATAGAATTTTTAAAAAAATAAAAAAAAGTCATATCATTTATTTATGTTTTCTCTTTTTTCTGATATATATATACGCCAAGATTATTGTAATTGATAGGGCTGTTGGGACACCAAATATTATTACATAAATAACAGGAAAACTGGCACTAAAAGATGTGGTTAATTTTGGGTCTATAATCAATTGAAGATTTTTATCATAAATAGGACATCCTATTGAAATAATATATAATGAACCCGAATCAGTTCCGACATTTATATTAGAACCAGTAAAAACTCCAGTAAATTGGCCAATTGGAAGTTGACTTCCTATAAGTTCATATTCATTATTTCCCAATTGATAATTTACTCCTGTGATATCTAATTGTACCTTGGTAGAAGTTCCACTATTAAAATCAATATGAAAACTATCACATTCGTCTGATTCTTGAATATTTTCTTGGAGGTTATTAGATCCACCTTCATTAACTGCATTATATGTAATTCTTGATTCTGCAACACTAAAACTTTGTAAAAATGATAGAGAAAGCCCATCTTTTGGAAGAGCAGAAATCTTCTCTATTCCAAGGTTCTGTTTAATTTTCAAAGCATTTGGAGTAAGTGTGGCAGTAAAAGTTACACTATAATTTTCGATATTTGCGTTGATTGTACTATTATAATCATGATACCATTGCCATAATAGTCCACTACCGCGCTCTATTTGTAGCCAAGAACCATTAAGGTCAAAAATAGCACCAAAATTTATTGAATTACCATAAACTACAGGTGTTATAATATCAATATTTGCATCTCTAGCAAAAAAGATATATTTTAATTCACTCGAATTTAAAATTGGCTCTGTTTCATTATTTTCCCAGGTCACTGTGTCCAATATAATATCTGGATATTTATTACCATTTGTATCGTTATAAAGTGAAATTCCAATATCTTTCCAATTAATTTCCTGAGTAACTAACATATTTGATGTGGACTCTAAAGTAGGTACATGTTGCATGAGCTCCCAACCGAAAATTGTCCAGCTCCAGTTAAAACTTTCTGAATCATCCTCCCACTCACCTTGATACCACTCAAATTTAGATAAATTTGGTTTTTCAGTTTGTGTCATATTTTCATCATACCACATAACCGTCCTCGACCAATTCCAAGTGTTAATGCAATCATTCTGATAAATTGAAAATTCAGTGTCAATTTCATCGCCAGTCATATATAATGACAACAATCTTGCAGTTTCTTGGTCGGGTGGTCCTCCTACGTTCATATTATTACCCAAAAATGGTATAGCTGGAAATAAAGAATGGTCATAATCGCACATAAGCATGGTAATATATGCGTTATGTACAGCAGAAAATGTCCAATTGCACATTTCATAAACCTTAACGTAATATTTCGTATCATTTATTTCTAGTTCCATCGTATAATCCCAACTATCACTACCTGAATCACTCCAATTTTCAGTATGCGTATTAGAGAAATAAATTGCACTCATATTCCAAATTATGTTTGGCTGGTCAGAATTGTCTGAAAATACCTGTGGAATAAGAAATGTCGGTAAAATTAAGAATAACATAACTAAAAATATTCTTCCTTTTTTCAAGATTAATCACTTTTAATATCTATTTTTTCTTTATATAATTTTTAGATTTTTTTAATAACAAAACTTTTTATTGAAAAATTTACTTTAGACCAAAAAAGGAATTGCTAGTAATTTTAATTTAGGAGTATTATATTTGTATAAAGGATAAATTTAATATCAATTTTGGACAAAAATTAATAAATTTTTAAAATAAGCATTTAAATTTATCAAAAAATCTTACAATTATCTATTTTTTTCATTAATTTTGAATTACCTTTTTATATTTTAATCTCAAAAGCATTCACAACCCCATGACACATACATGCAGTTCCTATAATAAATTCAGTATCTATTGAATTAATAAAATCTAAAAACTTTTTAATTGAGTGCTTTGATATTCCTCCAAGATTTGGACTTAATTGTTCACTTCTTAAAATAATTGATTGAAAATTTACAGTTAAGTCCTCCAATATTTGGTATAATGGTTTTTCTTTTATAATGCCTGTTTTTGGGCATTTAATATGTTCTGTACAACCTGGAATACAAAACTCACCTTTTGGCATAAAACTAAGTATTAATATCCCGCTTTTTTTATCGTAACTATGGATTAAAAATGGGGGAATTTTATTTTTTATGATTTCTATTAAATCAGGAGCTGGTTTAATCTTAATATTTTTGTTTTCCAAGTAGATAATTCCTAATTTTGCCATTATATGAACAGGAATAGCTGGTATTATATATTCAAATTTGTATTTTTGTAATAAATTTGGGATTTTATCCAGTTTTGTCTGTAGAAATAACGGTTTATCGAATTTCTCCTTTTCAAAATCCAAAGTTCCTTCAATTTTAAATAATTTTACTTTAGAATTTACAAGACAGTCTGGGTTCTTATCAATTATAAAAGGAATAATATCATTTTCTATACAAAAATTAAGGGCATCTAATCCTACTTTACCGCCGCCGATTATCAAGATTCTTTTTTTTGAGAAAGGCATTATATTTATTACGATTTAACTAATTAAATTACTTTTTCTTGATATGTCATAAGTAGAACCTAATGTTTTTTAGATTGCTTTTTTTTAGATTTATGATAAATAAGTAACCTTCTTTTATACCAAAATTTATTAAATTTTCTGGTGTTCAATTTTTTTCACTTAATTTAAATTGGCATGATTTAAAATTTAAAAATTAGTTCTTTTTATTTCGACACTTATAGCATAATAAATTTTCACGCCATTCTAGTAAGCTAAGCTCTTTACCACAACCACTACATTTTGGTAAAAACTTTTGAAATTTAATTGCCGACATTTTGATCATATAATTTATCTGATATTCAAATATATAAAGAGTTAAAGAGGTCGTCATATAAATAAAATAATGAAGAAATAATTTTATTTATTTGCCCCATTTATATATGACATTTTTTGATGATTTAAGATGATGAGAAAAGCATATTAGGTTAATTAGCTTTAAATTTTGGTTATTGTTAAAAGTTAAATAAGACTATTTAATTTAATTTTGTATATTAATATACATTTTTGTTATTCAAGTGGAATTTCGAAAATAAATTCTGAGCCTTTGTTAATCCCTTCAGATTCAACCCAAATTTTGCCCTGGTGCATTTCAATAATTCTTTTTGATAATGCCAAACCAATTCCAATCCCTTTTTTATTTATTGATTTGGAATTATCTAGCATAATGAATCGGGTAAATAATTTTGAAATATCATCTGGACTTATTCCAATTCCTTCATCTTTTACTGAAAACCGCCAAATATTATCATTAACAACAGATTTTATTTGTATATTTCCATTTGGATTAGAAAATTTAATTGCGTTGGTCAAGAAATTTTTAATTACTTTTTCTATTTGATATTTATCAACTTTTAATAATGTATTATCATCAAAACTTTTGATAATTTTAAGATCTTTTTCTTTTATTAGAGGTGAAATTCTGTCTATTATTTCCTTTACAATATCTCGTATATCGCAAGCTTTTTTATCAAGTTTCATTTCCACTTCTAATGCTTTAGAATATTCTAATATTTCATTTACTGATTCCTCTAATCTTAATATATTCTTTTGAATAATTTTTAAATCATTAATTAAGAATTTTTCCAGCCTATTATTTTTTAAGTTTAATTCAGTAAATCCTTTAATAACGGTTAATGGAGTTCTAAATTCATGGACAATTTCTGAATATATTTCATCTTTAGATTGATTAATCTCTTGTAGTTCGTTATATTGCCTGTAAAGTTCATTTAAAAGTACTTTCTTCTGGGTAATATCTTCAATTAAAATTACAGCAAACTTTTTACCAAAAATATAAAGCGAAATAAAAAACCAACGTTCATCAAAATCCGAAAATCGCTCAATTCTGACATTTTCAAATTCCAATGCATAATTAAAAATATCATTTAACCATGAAAACTTTACAAATTTATTTTTCAGTATAACATCCGAAAATTTATTAAAAAGTATATCTCTTTTATTTAAACCTGTAAAGGATTCAAAGGATTTGTTAACATCCAAAAAAATTAGGTCAATAGGTCTATTAAATTTATCAAATTGAATTTCAAAAAAAGCAATTCCTTCGATAAGTTTGTCAAAAACTAGTTTATATTTTGGTTTATAGAATAATTTATATTTAATAATTGCAAATGCAATTGAAATATCTCCGATTAATACACCAATTATTAATAAATTTGGTATTGATATGTTCAATAAATTAAATATTATTTGTAAACATAAACTTATAATTATCGGAGTTGTAAATCCATATTGGATGAGAAACATCTGTTTTTTTCTAACAGTCTCAATATTATTTATATAATACTTGGTCGAAATATAAATTATGCAAACTTCAATTGATAGTGCCCAAATTAATGTAATATAGTAAATAATCGGGTTATCAGGAATTATACTTGACCATCCCCAAATTTCCATTTGAAGACCTTCTGAGATTAATGGTGTGGTCAAATTAATAATAAAAAAAACAATTACTGGAGCATATATTATAGAAAAAATTAATTTATTTTTAAGGATCTTTTTATTACGAGTATATAAAAGAATGAACCTTAATTGGAGGGGGAGCACAAAAAAACTAATGGAATCTAATTTTAAACAAACATATGCAATAGTATATGTTGGTGCAATATATAAAAGTCCCTCATTAAAACCCCAAAATGATACAATGACTGAAAAAATAAAGTAGAAACGATTTAAATATGATTTTGAATTTTTATTGAGTATTTGATGTCCAATTATAAATGTAATAATTGAACAAATAAATGGAATTATAAAAAAACTTATCAAATTTCTCTCCTATCCATTTAGGTTCATTGATATAAATTTCAATTAATTTTAATAATTAAATCTTTAAAAATCCAAGTTTGTTAGAATTCAGTTAAAGAAAACATAAAATAATTTTTGGAAAATTTATGGTAAATTTATTTTATAGTTAATTTATCAATTAGAATAGGGATGATTTCAAATAAATCACCTATAATCCCAATATCAGCGACTTGGAAAATTGGGGCTTCAGGATCTTTATTAATTGCAATAATAAAATCTGAAGATTTCATACCAATTATATGGTGTACTGCACCGGATATTCCGCATGCAATATAAATTTTTGGTTTTACCGTTTTTCCCGTCAACCCTACTTGATGGTAATGTGAGATCCAACCCAAATCAACAATTGACCTTGAAGCCCCAATTGAGGCATTAATACAAGAGCTTAATTTTTTAATTAGACCTAAATTTTCAGGTTTTTTAATTCCTCTTCCTACTGATACAATTATTTCAGCTTCTTGTATATTTGCATCTTCTTGGTCTTCTTCTATAATTTCTAAAATTTTAGTCCAATTTTCTGATTCATTTAATTCAAGATGTTCTTCAATTATCTTACCTGTTCTATTTGGGTCTGGAGTTTGAGGAGTAAAAATTTTACTACGAATTGTTATCATTTGGGGTCGATGATTTGGCGTCAAAATTGTTATATAATCATTTTCACTATAGGACGGTTTTTTTTGTATTAAATTTCCATCTGGCCCAATATCTAATTCAGTACAATCAGCTGACAATCCAGTTTCTAATCGGCACGCAAGTCTTGGTGCCAGGTCTTTCCCAATACTTGTGGCTGGAAGAATTAGAACCTCTGGTCTATATTTATTTACAAGATATTCAAGTGCATCGGTAAATGGTATAGTCCTATAAACTTCTAAGTGCTTGTTGTCTAATTTATAAATCTTATCTGATCCATAGTGAAATAGTAAATTTAAGTCGCATTTAATATTATGGCCTAAAATAACAGATGATAATTCAACTTTTAATTTATCTGCCAATCTACGTCCAATTCCTAATAATTCAAAAGTTAGTTCAGAGATTTTATCTTCGGTATATTCAACAAATATCCAGATACCTTTATAATCTTCTAAATT
>Ga0164318_10005123_pt1 | contig 12668 bp, 8 predicted proteins | sample GuaBasSedimGuay9_FD_113734 | JGI IMG/M metagenome (GOLD analysis project Ga0164318, IMG submission 113734) | Subseafloor sediment microbial communities from Guaymas Basin, Gulf of California, Mexico - Guay9, Core 4571-4, 0-3 cm | ecosystem: Environmental > Aquatic > Marine > Hydrothermal vents >... | reverse complement strand
CTGCCTATAGCTACTTCGATCTTTCGGGAACCTACAACTTCACTGACAGCGTCCAGTTCACCCTGGGTATCAACAACATCACGGACAAGGAGCCGCCGATGTGGCCCGATCTTCAGGATGACCAGTACGTCAACACGTACGCAACCTACGATCCCCTGGGCCGTTACATTCACACCAGCCTCAAGTTCACCTTCTAGGTCAACTTGTAAAAACGATTGGCGGTCCCTTCGGGGGCCGCCTTTTTTTGTGAAATGGGAGTGAGAACCTTGGGGGCGGTGTGATCGTAAAGAGAATAGGATTCTCCGAGTTGTGCTGGAGCGGAATGTCTGGAAGGTGATGAATATCCATGTGGCTTCGTACTTGTACCGCCTTGCTGATGAGCCTCGGAATCGGCTGTTCGACAGGGGAGAGCCTGAGAAGTGACGTAGATATCTCCCTCGATGAACTCCTGGCAGGAGCTCCCTTCGTATCTGCTGATCAATCGGCAGATCTCATCAACCAGGAGGAAGTGCTCTCTCTCAGTCCAGAGATGCTGCAATTTCTCAGCAACCACGTGGACCGGAACGCCGGCAGCTCCCTGAAGGTTCAGCAGTTGGCGTACGCGGTCATCAACAGGGGGACCTTCGGCCTGGAGTACGACGATACGACCCGTACGGCTTCAGATACCTTCCGGGTGAGACGTGGCAACTGCCTGTCATTTTCAAATATGTTCTTCGCCATGGCCCGAGAGGTGGGTCTGAAGGTGTCCTTCCAGGAAGTTGACATCCCTCCCGACTGGACGTTCAAGGAGGAGACGTACCTCTTGAACCGTCATGTCAATATCAGGGTGAACCTGGGCAGACACGCGCCACAGGTCGTTGATTTCAACATCGATGATTTCAGATTCACTTTCGACATGCGAGTCATTTCCGAGAAACGAGCTCTGGCACATTTTTTCAACAACAAGGGGGTTGAGAGGCTTCACCGTGGGGATTCTGCCGGGGCATTCCGGTATTTCCGAAGAGCCATCATCGACTGTGATCGGAGGTTTTCGCCGGCATGGACAAGTCTCGGGACTCTCTACCTGCGAGAGCAATTTCCTGCATATGCCGAGGCTGCGTATCTTGAGGCACTTGAGGTTGATAGATTGGACCTCGTAGCCATGAGCAACCTGGTCGCTCTCTACAGCACTCAGGGAGATCATCAACGGGCGGCCCGGTATCGGAACAAGGTGATTTCTCATCGCAAGCAGAATCCCTATTACCGGTTTCATCTTGCTCGTGAGGCGTTTTTCACCCAGGATTACGATGCCGCCATCGATCATCTCAAGTACGGTATTCGCAAGCGGCCTTTTGAGGATCAATTCGCCTTTCTGTTGGGGTTGGTGTATCTGCAGAAGGGTGACGAAAAATTGGCCCGCCGCTGGATGGATCGGGCCGAAGAACTGGCCGCGTCTGATGCTCTGAAGAGGAACTACTCCAGCAAGATGGATCTTCTGCTGTCGGGATCGGCACGATAGGGGGGCGAGAACTCAAGTGGCGAAGCCACAACCAAAAGGGAACAACCGCCTTTTACCCGAGCCCGAGCCCGTTATCGTTGTCGTTATCGAAATTCGTGGCCCCATGAACCTGGACTTAGACAACTGCTTTTTTGTTTTTTGCCGGCGGTGAAGACAAGTCGAGTCGGGCACGGTAACGGTAACGGGCTCCAGCTCGGGAAACCCCCATGGTATGCGATCATTGGCAAACCCCCCAACTGCCGGTACTTGTATAACGTCGCCTTGATTTCCGCCTCGATTTTTCGAAGCAAATCGAGGATAAGTCGTTAATCAGCAGGGACGGCCGGGTTCTTTTCAGTGTTGGCACCGCCGGGTTGGGCATCCCAATCAACCTTCCCCACACCAGGAGGCCGGAGGTCAAAGAGAACATCATCCTCGCCATGTTTAGAGATCAGTGCCTCGAAGTGCTTGATCAGCTTGAGTCGACGCCTCAAGAGTGCCGAGATCTCCCTGTGCTCCAGAAAAGGCTCAAGTCTTCGGCGAATGATCTCTTCGTCGATTCCTCGGAGCGTTTCCCACAGGTGACGTTCGCACTTCTCCAGTTTGGCAAGATTATGGATTTTGGATGAATCCTTGAACGCGCGCGTGTGATCAATGAACCACACGGTCCAGTTGCGATCGATCAACGAGTTCCCCTGATTGCGATCGGTATTGGCAATCAGTGCGTCGAAGGTGGCCATGATCAGTTTCTGTTGGATCCAACGCGTTCCGTCAGGCGGCCGGAGTCTTCGTTTGATTCGTTCCACCTCGAGCAGCGTATCCTCCATCCATATCTGGACCGTTCCGTTTCGCCCGTCGATGGATCGCTCGACGACTGGTGGGACGCGGTTGATGTCGAGTAGCCTGCTGAGCTCATAGGCTGCGCTCTCGAAGATTGCGGCATCCCGATAGTGTTTCGGTCGCCTCGTTGTTCCTCCGGCGGGCTCGGCCTTCTCTTTCCTGTCGATGCTCCGAAAAACAGCGTGAAACCGTGTGGTGCCAACCTTGAGCACGAGTTTTTCCGCGCCGGCGACCCCTCGGTCAATTTCCTTTCGGCTGACGACTTGGGCCGTGTGTAAGGCGTTCCTGATCCCGTCGTGGCTTTGGAATGGGAGCGGTTGACCCTCGACATCGAGCCAGAGATAGGCGCCGATCTTGGTCTGCTCCTCGGCGTGAATAACGGGTGTCAGAATGGCTGACATGACGCAAACAGCAACGAGCGTCACAATCGGGGTAACACGATCATGTTGTACGGATCTCACCATAAGAGAGTACCGAATGCGAGGTCAGGAGTACAGCAGAGCGTTTGCCCTCTGAGGATCACTTTTCAGTCTTCGTCCGGGCTTGTCGTTTCTATCCGTTGAATCGAGATCTGGTTGGTCTGCTCGTCCAGGAGTCCAACGACAATCCTGTGGTGTCCGGAGTTGAGCAGCAGCCGAAGGAAGATCGGGAAACGATCGGTCTTGCGCGCTTCGTACTGATCAACCGGCAGCCGAAAGTCGTGAACCTGCCTTTGCATATCAGTACTGTTGTCATCCAAATCCCTCGTGGCGACAAACAGGATGCTCCGACCGACATATTCGTCTCCCTCTCGAATCATCGTCAGGGACGGTACCGGCAAAAACACGGTCAAGGGCTGCTGCCACTGTTTTTCGGTGACTTTGATCTGCGCAGCTGTTGTGACCTCAATACCCATTGGATTCTCGCCGACATCAAAGAAAAGGCCTGCGGTTACGTCATCCTGGACTCTCGATTGCATTGATTTTTCGACAAAGGTGCGCCTGTACCGGGTTTTGTAGTTGGGAGATTCGTCCAGCTTGATCTCGATGTGGTGAACTGTGTCCGAACCGCACGAGTCGATATCATAGCCGATCGAGTAGAACGTCAGAAAATCAGCTCTGATTCGATCCAGCCCTGCGGCGAAATCATCACTGTTGGCCACCGCCAGGCCGCCTGTGTTCTCGGCCAGGAGTCTCAGTGACATCTGGTGGTTATCACGGTCGATGGCTCCTGCAGCGGTACTTCTCCGGGACTCGGAATCACCTATTCCAGGAGTTGAACTATACGTTCCCGTCGCGTCGATCGTATAAATGGTGATCTCCTGGGCGTTGGCGGCTGCGGCCAGCGAATCGTAATGCCGTTTCCTGTTGTACGGCAGATCCAATGCCGCCCGGTTTGTACGAGCGTCGAGGCCGGCAAACTGATGGAACAGGTCCTTTCCGAGGCCCAAGGGCAGACCGTTTGACACATATACCAGATACTTTCGGCCAGTGACCCCTGTCAGAGCCGAAGTGGTTTTTTGGATTGCACTCAAGGACTGCTCAAGATGATAGCCCTCTTCTTCGACAAAGACCTGGAGCTTTGTGAAGAGGTCCGATATTTCCTGTTCGCGTCCTGATCTCGTATGACTCTTGTTCTTTTCAGCACGCTGAATCTCGCGTTCTATCCTCTGATGCTCTTCGTCTCGGTCATCAAGGCGTGCTTTTTCCATCCGCAAGAGCCGCAAGGCGTCTTTGATCGCTCGTGGGTCATCGGTAAATGGTTGCACGATTTCGAGTTTCTCCTGGCGATTGGCAACCATGATCTGTACAGGACCCCGCATGATCTCTTCAACAGAGCCCCGCAGTGCTTGCAGTACCCGGTTGCGGTCGGAATAGCGCAGAAATTGATTGTCGATGAACAAGATGATGTAAATCGGTTTTGCTTCATCAAGACGGGCCTGATCTCCGGCTTTGATATCCACGCCCAATGCAGACTCAGGAGAGTGAGGGTCAAACACTGCCTGCGAAAAAACGGTAAAGTTTGATATCGGCACTTCGGAATCGTTTTGAAAAAGGTGAAACTGTTCCCGCTTCAATCCGGTGACCGGGTTGTCGTCACCATCGCGAACAAAGACATCAATTGAAACGGTCGTGTGATCGTAGGTGTCGATGCGGACCAAGCCGCCGACATGATCGGGCGGCTCCTGCTCGGCGCCGATTGCGAGGGGAGTGGAAGCCAAAATACCTGCGATCACACATGTGATGAATAGGATCGGACGAACGTTTGATCTCAAAATCGCCTCCGAGCATGAGTGTATCAGCGAAAGGCCCTCAACGGATGGTCCTTCACTCAAGGGGATCGAGGCAGCCCGGGTCGTCATTGGATGGGTGTTGACCCGCTACAGGATGCGCGCAGCGCATCAAAAGGATTCTGAAGGACAGAGGCCTCTCGCGCTTTCGAATTTCAGTTCACTGATGCGCCTCAGTCCTTCAGAATCCTACCGGCACACCAAACCCCAAAATACGTAAGCCGGGAATGCGGCGAGGCTGGCAAACATGACACACGCGCCCGCAAGGTCGAGATCGCCCCCCATTTCTTGTGTGACCGCGGTGGACGCTATCGCCGTTGGGCTTGCCAGCAGGAGGATCCCGACGAGGCGTGGAATACCGTCGACCTGGAAGAGAATCATCAATATCAAGCCGATTGCCGGGGCCAGGACCAATTTGAGAACTGTGGAGACTGCAACCGCTTCGGTGCTCTTGCGCAGAGTACGCGCACCCATCTGCGCCCCCAATGCCAGCAGGGCGCCCGGCATGGCGATGTTGCCCAAAAGGTGCAGGAAATTGTCGAGCCAGGTCCAGGGTGCCCAACCGATCCAGTTCCATGCCAGGCCGCCGGCGACGCCGAGGACGACCGGATTGAGTACGGCGGCCTTGAACGCGCCCAATCCGGTGTGATCTCCGGCCCGAAGCAGCGCAGCTACCGCCAATAGGTTTTGGAAGGGAATCAGGAGAGCTGCGGTGACGGCTGCCAATGTCAGAGCGGGCTCGCCGCCGGCTGCAAAGATCACGGGGAAACCGACAAACACAAGATTGCCGCGGACCGCAGCCTGGACGATCACCCCGAGGCGTGCGGGTTTTTCACGCCGAGCCAGAGCGTAGAGAAGAGCGAGCAAACCGGTTGCAGCACTTGCGGCCACGACAGTGCCGATCATTACACCGGTATCGACGGTTACCAACTCGGCCCGGCCCAAGAGTCTGAGGAGCAGGGCAGGAATGGCGAACCAAAAGATGACGCGGTTGAGGTCTCGGACGAAGACATCTCCGGCCCATCCGAGTCGCTTTGCAAGCACCCCGAGGGCGATTAACAGGAAGACCGGGACGATTCCGGAGAGGACTGCCATGGGGGGATCCTAACCCGGCGGGCCCTTAACCGATAGGATTCAAGGAGGTTTCTTCCCCGAGCCCGAGCCCGTTCCCGTGCCCGTTCACGGCTTTTCTCAGGACCGGCCCCAAGCGGTTTTGCCGTTTTCTCGCCCTGAAGGATCAACTCCAACCGCTCAGACATGAGGGTCGTCCCCGGTGTGAGTGTCAAAGCGCTGAATGGAAGAGTTGCATTGTCGAGGTTGGCGTGGAGATCCATTCATCGAGAACGGTAACGACAACGGGCTCGGGCTCGGGCTCGGGGGAGATCCCTGCAGAGATTGTGGGATCAGCTTATACCGAGAAATACCGAGCGTCAGGATGGTGGAAGACTATGGCCGAGACCGAGGCTTCGGGATCCATCATGTCGCCCTCGGTCAGTTCAACCCCAATCTCTTCCGGCCTGAGGGCACTGAAGAGTTGCCTTTGGCCTTTGATGTCGGGGCAGGCGGGGTAGCCGAAGCTGAAGCGCTTGCCGCGGTAGCGGCCCGCAAAACAATCGCTTTCACTGGTATGGGGGCCGTCGGGGAAGCCCCATTGTGTCCTGATGTGCCTGTGAAGCCACTCTGCGGCGGCCTCCGCGGTTTCAACGGCCAACGACGCGAGAACGTGGCTCTTGAGATATTCTCCGCGTTCCTTGAGTTGAGCAACTTTGGTGCGGATGCCCTCACCTGCGGTGGTGACGAACAGGGCCACATGGTCGTGGTCGAGAACGTAGTCAGTGATACAGATCCCGGAGGCGCCGCTCTGGCGAGGCATGGTCCAACGTGCAGCAATTTTCCCGGTGTCCGGATCCTGAATTGTGAGGGCCTCGCCGTCGGCCTGTGCAGGAAAGAACCTCCATACGGCTCTGGCGATCATGGCGCCGCTTCGGGCCTCTTCCTGGATCTCTTGAACCACGGCGCGAAGCTTGGCCAGTTTGGGATCTCCCTGCTGTTCGAGTTGGCGAGTCGAGCCCCTCAGCCCGAGATGTTTGCCGTAGAGCATCTGCGGGTTCAAGAGGGTCCAGACCTCGTCGAGATCGAGGTGGGTGATGTGCCGTTCGAGATCCGGAGGTGAGGGAACTGCAATGCTCCGGCTCCTGGCCGGGGCGTCCTTTGGGTGTGCGGCCGCCGGATTCTCTGTCTTTGCGGGAACCTCGAGAATACGGTCCCTCCGAACCCTTTCGTTGACTTCGCCCTCCAGCTGCACGCGCTTCTCGCTATCGGTCAGGCGATCAACAAGATCAAGAGCGTGCATGGCGTCCCGCCCGTAGGTACAGAGGCCGTCATAGGCGGCGGCTATCTTTCGGTGGGTGAAACGAGAGGTCAAGGCAGCACCGCCAACCAGAAGAGGCGTCGCGATTCCGGAGGCTCTGAGATCCTCGGCAGTCAACACCATCTGGTGGGCACTCTTGACCAGCAGTCCTGAAAGACCGATGACGTCCGGGTGGAATTCGTTGGTCGCCTGGACAAGCCGTTCGTTGGTAACCCGGATTCCTAAATCCAGGATTTCGAAGCCGTTGTTCCCGAGCACGATGGAAACCAGATTCTTGCCGATGTCGTGCACATCGCCCTTGACGGTTGCCAGGAGCACTCTGCCTCGGGAGGGAGAGTCCCCTTGTCCCATATCAGGTTCAAGGAAGGACACCGCTGCCTTCATTACTTCCGCACTCTGGAGCACCTCGGCAACGATCAGCTGGTTGTCGTTGAATAGTCTTCCGACCTCGGCCATACCGGCCATCAGCGGTCCGTTGATGATGTCGAGGGGACGAGGCCAGCGTGCATCATTCAGCGCCTCTTTAAGGTCTTCCTCAACAAAAGTCTTGGTGCCCTCGACGATGGCCCTTGCCAGGCGTTCGGCGATGTCCAGATTTTCTCGGGTGTCGGAGTCCGTCTTCAGGGGTTTGCGTTCACGGAAGTAGTCCGTAAAAGTAGCGACGGCCTGCTCTCCAATCGATGTTTCACCAGGCTTGAGGTTGAGGAGGGCCTCGGCCAGGAGACGTTCCTCCTGAGGGATTTCCGCAAAACGGGAAAGTCGTTGTGTGTTGACGATTGCGGCGTCAAGCCCGGCCCTGGTGGCACGGTACAGAAATACCGCGTTCAGCACTTCGCGACCTGCCGTCGGCAGTCCAAAACTGACATTCGAGATGCCCAACAGAGTGCGCGTGCCCGGGAATTCAGCCTTGAGCAGATCCAGACCACCGAGGGTCAGGCCGGCGGCGCCGAGGTACTGTTGATCACCGGTCGCACAGGGAAAAACCAGGGTGTCCCACCAGATGTCCTCCGGCCGAAGACCGTGATCATCAACCAGAATGCGATAACTGCGGCGTGCGACCTCGAGTTTGCGCTTGAGGGTGACGGCCATGCCCTTCTCATCGATCGTACCGACGATGACGGCCGCACCGTATTGGTGGGCCAGTCGCGCGACCCTGCCGAACCGCTCGGGACCGTCTTCGAGATTGGTTGAATTGAGGACGGACTTACCCTGGCAGTTCTTCAGGGCAACCGCCATGACCTCAGGGTCTGTGGAGTCAATCATCAGGGGAATCCGGATTCTTCGGTTGAGAAGGGGAAGAAAGGAGACCATGCGCTCCTTCTCGTCGATCTCGGGGTCCTGAAGGCAGACGTCCACAACTTGAGCGCCTTTGAGAACCTGGGCCCGGCCGACCTCGGCAGCGCCGTCGAGGTCATCATTTGAGATCAGTCGTTTGAATATCCTGCTGCCGAGAACATTGGTGCGTTCGCCCACGAGAAGGGGACGGTTCTCGTCTGTCAGTTCGACGGCCTGAAGGCCGGATATCATGCAGCGATTGTGATCAGGCACGGGGCGAGGCCGATGGCCCTTCACCAGGCCGGAGAGGGCGGCGATATGGCCTGCCGTCGTCCCACAGCAGCCACCAACGAGGTTGAGCCAACTCCGGTCGGCGTATTCGCCGAGAATTCTCGTAAAGTCTTCAGGTTCCAGGAGGTAGAGTCCGTTCTCGTCCGGCAGGCCGGCGTTGGGAATGCACGCGATGCGGGTTCGCGCGAGGTCCGAGATAGTACGAAGATCTTCGCGCATCAGGTCCGGGCCGGTGGCACAGTTGAGTCCGAGGTAGAGCAGGTCGGCGTGAGCGAGGGACACGACCATGGCCTCGGCATCCTGCCCGCCGAGCATTGTTCCGTTGGTTTCGATGGTGACCGTCACGGCAACCGGAATCCGCAAACCTGCCTCGTCGAAGGCCTTCTGGATGCCCAGCAAACCAGCCTTGGTATTGAGAATGTCTTGGCAGGTCTCGAGTACCAGATAATCCGCGCCGCCGGTTATTAGGCCCGAAGCCTGAATTTGAAAGTGCCCGACCAACTCATCAAACGTGACACCGCCCGTTACGGTGATGGCCTTGGTTGTCGGTCCCATGGACCCGCACACGAAACGGGGGTGCTCCTGGGTTGTATGGCGGCGGCAGGCTTCCCGGGCAATCTTCGCCGCTCTGCGGTTCAGTTCGAACGCCTCTGTTTCGAGGCCATATTCGGCCAGGACCAACGCTGTCGCGCCGAATGTGTTGGTTTCGATGATGTCGGCGCCGGCTTTGAGGTAGGCCTCGTGGACCCTGTTCACGATATCAGGACGGGTACGACAGAGGACTTCGTTGCAACCCTCGTACTTTGAGCCGCCAAAATCTTCAATCGTGAGATCGAAGGACTGAAGTGCCGTACCCATGGCGCCGTCGAGCACCATGATTCGCTGTTCGAAGGCAGACCGAAGATTGAACTGCCGTTCGTTGATTTTGGATGGAGGGGTCATGGTTGCAGACGATCCAGTAGTTTTGTAATTGTACGAGAATTCTGCATGACGAAAAAGTGCAGGGCGGGAACCTTCCGTGAGAGCAGTTCCTCGGCTTGGCGCAATGTCCAATCAAGACCAATCCCGCTGACATGCGCGTCTTTGGCGGCCATTACCTCATCACTGAGATCGGCTGGGATATCAATATGGAAGGTTCCAGGAATACTGGTGAGCTGGCTCTTCGAGGAGAGGATTTTGAGGCCGGGGATGATGGGGACATCGATACCGATTTCACGGCACCGTTTTTCATATTCAAAGAAATGCCGGTTGTCAAAAAACATCTGGGTGACAATATATTCCGCTCCAGCGTCGACCTTCGCCTTGGTGCGCTGAAGATCGGTCTTGAGGTTGGGCGCCTCGATATGCTTTTCGGGATAGCCTGAAACACCGATACAGAACTCTGAAGCGTCAGCATCGAGCAAATCATCCTCGAGATAAGCCCCTCGATTCATGTTGGCGATTTGTTGCACCAGGTCTCCCGCCCAGCGATTGATGGTGCGATGGCCCTCGATCGTCTTCTTATAGTCGAGAGTGTCACCTCTGACAGCCAAGACGTTGTCGATCCCGAGGTAACGAAATTCGATGAGAACGTCCTCGGTCTCCTCCCGTGTGAATCCGTGGCAGAGTATGTGCGGAACGGCATCAACGTTGTACTTGTTCTGAATCAGGGCGCAAATCCCCAAGGTACCCGGGCGTTTGCGTTTGATCTTCTTCTTGATGCCGGCGGAGGTTTCTTCGTAAATGGCCTCCGCAGCATGGCTGGTGATATCGATAAATGGCGGTTCGAATCTGACAAGATCCTCGATCAGGTCGGTCAGGTCCCCGAAGTTCCCGCCGCGAACGGGAGGAATGATCTCAAAGCTGATGATCGGTCTTGTCGCACGATCCAGGTGGTCGGTAACTTTCATCCAGAAAGGCTACACCCAGGGTGCAAGGTGCGCAATAGCGAACAAATTCGGGAACGGTAGCGGGCCCGGGCTGGGGGTTAAGGCCTGATGCCTTTTTTGGTTCCCGCTTAGCCGGGTTAGGATGGAACAATGAAGGTCTACACGAAGACGGGTGACGATGGGACGACATCGTTGTTCTCCGGTGGGCGGGTTGAGAAGGACCACCCGAGACTGGAAGCCTACGGAACATTGGATGAACTCAATGCTGTCCTGGGTCTTTTGACCTGCGAGCCCCTGCCCGAGGATTGTCTGGAGTGGATTCAGGCGATTCAGGGTGCACTGTTGACTGTGGGTGGAGCTCTCGCGGACGCCGACAATCCCGGTTCCTCGATTGTGCTGCCTCTTACATCGGACCAATTGGAAGGGTGGATCGACATCATGGATGAGGGTCTGCCGGAGTTGAGGGCGTTCATCCTGCCGGGAGGAAGCCGTCCCGCGACGTTGGCACACCTCGCCAGGACGGTTTGCCGAAGAGCAGAGCGCCGGGTCCGAAGTCTGGCTAAAGAGGAAGGTGGCGTGCCGGAAAATGTTCTGCCCTTCCTCAATAGACTTTCGGATTATTTCTTCGTGCTGGCACGGTTCATCAACCATTCGATGGGGATCCAGGATCCTGAGTGGAGGCAGGAGAGATGATGCGGGAGAGCTCAAAGAGTGAAAGTGAACGGCAATTCTCCTTAATTTGATAGAATGCTGCTGATGTGGACCTTCGTTCTCGCTCCGTCTGCCCGTGTCGACTTTTCCTCTGTCGGCTGATTCATTTATGAAAGACGGTCAACCTCCTGATTTCGTGTGTTTTGCAACCTTCGGTCCTTACCGGTGGGAGGCTTGATGTTGGCGCAGGTTTCAGTTTCCCAGCCTCACGTCGAGAGGTTGTTCGGTATCAAGGATGAGAACCTCAGATATCTGGAACAGCGACTCAACCTCAAGGTGGCTGCTCGGGGCAACGAAGTATCTCTCGACGGAACAGAGGGTGCCGTGGCGATTGCAACCCGTCTGATTGAGAGCTTTGATCAATTACTCTCTGCCGGGAGCGGCGTGGGAAAGCACGAATTCAGGACAGGCGTTCGGGTGCTCGAGGAAGACATTACTCTCGATCTGGTGGAGTTCTTCTTGGATTCAAGTATCCCTGTGGCGCTCAAGCGATATCTGGTTCCGAGGAATATCAACCAGAGGCTGTTTATCAGGGCTGTCTACTCAAACGATTACGTCTTTGCAACCGGGCCGGCTGGAACTGGGAAAACCTACCTGGCTGTCGCGATGGCATCTGCAGCGTTGATGGAGAAAGAGGTCCGGCGAATCGTCCTGGTCCGGCCTGCCGTTGAGGCCGGTGAGCGGCTGGGTTTCCTGCCGGGTGATCTGGCCGAAAAAATCAATCCTTACCTTCGTCCTGTATACGATGCGCTCTATGACCTGATCGGTTTTGAAAAGGTGACCAAATTGATTGAGCGGCAGGCGATCGAGATCGCTCCGTTGGCGTTCATGCGAGGAAGGACACTGAATGATGCCTTCATAATTCTCGATGAGGCTCAAAATACGACCCACGAACAAATGAAGATGTTTCTGACCCGAATGGGTTTCCACTCCAAGACCGTCATCACAGGGGACATCACCCAGATTGACTTGCCTCGAGGCCAGCCATCCGGTCTCGTCGAGGCCCTCGAGGTCCTGGATGGCGCTGAGGGTATGTCCTTTGTCGAATTCAATCACCGGGATGTCGTGAGGCACCGCCTGGTCCAGGAGGTTGTCGATAGGTACGCCCGTTGGGAAGCGGCCAGGAAAAACAGAGATGAGGCTGCCCGGTGAATACGAATCTGCCGTCCAAGGATCGAACGGCCGTCAGTCGGATCCAGCGAGGACTGGATGAACGAAGCAGTTGGTGGGATCGGCTTCTCGATGTGCCCTGGATTTGGGCCGCTCTTGCTGTTCTGGCCGGTTCAGCGCTGCTTTTGCCGAGTGCCGGAGGACTGCTGCCTGACTGGTCGCCGGGTGATGTCGCCACCTATGACGTACTGATGCCGATGGACATCACGGTGCCCGACCCTGCCGCCACAGAGGCGATGCGAGTCGAAGCCCGCGAAGCCGTCAGGCCGGTCTATGACTTCGAGCCAAGACAGCAAATCGATGTAGCCAATCAGATCAGCGGTCTGTTTCAGTCCTGCCGGTTGATTGAAGGCGAAGATGTCGAAGTGGACTGGAGCAGCTCATCGGACCTCAACT
>Ga0164318_10005122_pt1 | contig 12671 bp, 9 predicted proteins | sample GuaBasSedimGuay9_FD_113734 | JGI IMG/M metagenome (GOLD analysis project Ga0164318, IMG submission 113734) | Subseafloor sediment microbial communities from Guaymas Basin, Gulf of California, Mexico - Guay9, Core 4571-4, 0-3 cm | ecosystem: Environmental > Aquatic > Marine > Hydrothermal vents >... | reverse complement strand
GTAATAATGATACTGCCGTAGGGACTACGGTCAATGCGTTTGGAGAAGATGTAAGACTCTCCCTTGGAGAGCAATTTTCAATGAATTACGAATCCATCGCCCTTTAGGGCATGGTAGTTCAATTAGTTAGGTTAACTGGATTTAGACACATTAAATAATTTCAATTCGTGATCAATCTTGAAAGGAAAAAAAAGAAAATTAAAAGACATTTTCGCAGATTATCAGTCGGAGTTTATGAAAGGAATAAAGTTGCTTAATACTATAATAAACAACTTTATTAATAATAAAGTTGATAAAGAAAAAGCAAGAGAAGTTATAATTTCTGAAAAAAAAGCAGATAGATTAAAAGAAGAATTCATTGAATATTTATATAAAAATAAGCGAGCACTTCCATTTTTAGTTGAAGATCGATATAAGATTATCACATCCTTAGATAAGGTATTAGGGGTAGCGGAGATGACGGCACGTAGTCTTGCTGTTTATCCCTTTAATTTTAATAGTAAACTTGAAAAAGATTTTAGTAATTTGAATCGTTTATGTTTTGAAATAATGGAAGCTTTAATCAAAGCAACAACAGTTATTGAAACAGATTTCGATAAAACAAAAGAATATCTATCAATAATAAGTTCGTTAAGAAGAAGTGCGTTAGATTTAAAGTTTCAAATGCTCGCAGAAACTTATGAAAGAATGGACAATCATCTGGAAATAATCTTATTTGATAATTTAATCTCACTATTATATGAAGCGATTTCAAGAGCTGAAGAAATATCTGATTTTCTAAATGGACTAATTATAAAATATCCAAGTAGATAAAGCAGGAGAATAAAATTAATGGAATTAACACAGGCAGCTATTTTAATCATTATTATCATTTTATCGATTGTTATTGCATTTGGAATTGGGTCTAACGATGAAACATTTTCTACTATTTATGGTAGTAGAACATTACAAATGAAGCATATACTTATTCTTACAACAATATTTGCAATAAGTGGGACATTAATATTAGGTAGAAATGTAAGTAAAACAGTAGGAACAGGAATTTTAACTATTACGATAACAAATTCAGTTGTGATAACAGTACTAATTTCGACAGCAATTTGGTTAATACTATCATCAATTTTAAAACTACCGATTTCAACGACTCATGCTACAATTGGTTCAATATTAGGAATTGGTCTGTTTTTAGGAGGGTCAAATAGTATTAATTGGAATACAGTATTAGTAATGAGTATTTATTGGATCTTATCTCCAATAATTGGCTATTTTGTTGCTTATTTTTCCTATAAAATTATACATAAATTAATAATTAATAAATTATCTGGTCTTAGGAGCTTTGAACGAGCGGAAAAAATCTTTTCCTATATTTTAATTGCCGTAATTTCAATCAATGCATTTTCTCGGTCAGGAAATGATTGTTCAAATGCTGTAGGAATTTTAACCGGGATCGAAGCTGGGGTTATGGACTTAAATTTAGCATTATTAATAACAGGAATAGGATTTTCATTAGGAATTATAGTACTTGGGAGAGGAGTTATAAAAAATGTGGGAACATTAACAGAATTACACCCAAGTACAGCATTTGCTTGTGAAATACCAATCTCTGTGATATTATTTATTGGTACATTATATGGTATCCCACTTTCTGGGTCCCACATAATAGTAGGAGCTTTAATTGGTCTCGCTAAAGCAAGAAAGACCCCGACCAAAAAAGGGTTATGGAAATTGATTTTGATTTGGTTATTAACATTTCCTGCTTCAGCGTTAATCTCCGTTATGATTTATTTTCCCACTTCATTAATTTTATAATTGATCCGAACTTTTACATATTGTTTTTTAAAATATTCATAAAATTAGGGTGTTTAAAATAAAAAATAAAGATATTTACGTTTATGCAAAAATGCGCTTAGATTTAAGTGGACTTAAAAAAGAAGTAATTGATGTACTTAGCAAAAAGGTCGAAAAAATTAAACATTTAATCAATTTTAAAGAATATACAACATCCGATAAAGAAATTTTCATAAGAATATATAATAGAGCGTTTTTAACGAGCCCAGACCCATTTCATTCTATTACATTAGACGATTTAGAAGATTTAAACTTAAAAGTTTTTTTTATAAAAATGTTTGGACGAGAATATGGCTTGATTTGTATTTCAATTGAGCAAAACGAAAAAAATGAAAAAATAGGAGTAATTATAACGCTTGCAGTAATGCCAGAAAAACAACGCAGGGGTTTAGGGTCAGCGTTGGCATTAAAAGCATATGAATTTCTAAAACAGAATAATATTAACATTGTAGAATGCGAAGTAGGAGAAAAAAATATACCATCTTACACATTTGTGAAATTCATTGGTTTTAGAAAATATGGAGAAGAAATATTAGAATTAGACCCTTAAAATTAATATTATTTAGATTTAGAGTAAAAAAGTAGAAATTTATAAATTAAATAATTATATTATATAACCTCTCAGTTTTTAATTTAAAATGGATATTAATTTTTCAATTTTAAATATTAAGTGAAAAAAAATTCAATAAAATGTATATGGTTTGGGAAGTTCGCCAACTATTTTTCTAAATTTTTCTGGCCAGTTTTCAGGGTCAAGTCCTTTTTGAGCTAAAAAAGATACTGCCCACCGTTCCAGTCCAACTCCCGAACAGCCAGACCATAAATCAAGTTTTTGCGCTTTAATATTAAATGCTTTAACATATTTATCTCCAACTATCGATAAATTTTGGAATTCAAGCCATTCACTTTCTTCTCTTGAGCCTCTATATGGTAGATAGGATTCAAAATCAATTGTACCTTTTATTCTTTGGGTTTCATCATCTAACCCTAAAAATCCGGATTGTTGCATATAAAAAGGAGTAACCCATGCCATACGCCATTCTAAATCTAAGATATCATTAAATATGTGAGAATACCTTTTAATTAATTCTTCCTTAACATCTAAAAGTTGTTCTTTAGTCCCTATATAAACGATTTCAATCCGATGAAATTCGTCCATTCGCTCTATTCCATGTCGTCCACCACTCTCATATCTATTACTCACTGCGCTTGATTCAAAAACTAAAATTGGAAATTCTGCATCAGCAATAGTCCTACCTGAAAAGAATTCATATATATTTGGGCATTGGACATAACAATTAATCGCATTAGGAGGAGAAATCATTTTTAATAACTCATCATAAGGTACTTCTTTTGAAATTTTTAATTTATCAATAAATAATTCCCATTCTTCAGGGTTCCTTGTTTTAGGCTCAGAAACATAATAAACCTCCATAGGGACGCCTTCTAAATGACCTGTTTTTAGTAGGGTACTAAAAGATTCATGATGTGGTTCGATAACCTCTTTAAAACCCATTGGTATTAGAATCTCGTCAAAGACTATATTTTTAAGTCCCCGAATAATTTTTGCTAATTGCGGACCAAAAAACCACTTTCCTTTTGTTTTTGCCTGTCTTATCCATGATTTCTTAAGCATTTCTTTGCTTGGATCTAGATCCCAGACCATATCTTTTTTCTCTGATTTCCATAATATTTCTGAATACTCACCTTTACCTGCATAATATTGCTGCTCTATTTTTTCTTTAATCCTTTTTATTATTCGATTAATAAAACCTTTTTTAACAAAATTTTGATCCATAATTTTATTGAATTTGATTTTACACTGTTTTCCTGAAATTGCTATATCATCTACAAATGGAATAGAAATCTCCTTCAATGGTTCTTTTTCTAACTCAAATTCAATTTCATAATAGTCAATATCTATCTTTTCAACAGATAATTTGTACTCACGACCAAAATTCTTGATAATTTCGTTTCTTAGGTTAAATAAAATAGAATGCGGATATCCAACCTTAAAAATTATGTCAAGAATCATCTCTTTTTTTTGAAAATCTAACTTAAATTTAATTTGCTGTCGTAATTTGTCCTCTTTGTCTTTCATGAAATTCTCTATAAAAAATTTTATTTTATCAGATATTTTTGATAATTCAACATTAAATAAATACCTGGATTTTAATACAGATGTCATTTGATTTCATTCAAATTCGTTGATAATTCATTATAATTTGTTAGGATTATAATATAATATGATTTATATTTAGTATACTTTAGTTGATTAAAAATGTAATTCAAATATTAATAAATATAAATTTAGTGAATGAAGTAATGATATGGATTATTAAAAACTTTTTGATTTTTGCATTTATTTTTCAAAATTTTTAATCAACATTTAAATATATTAAAGTAAATTTTAAAGTAAATTTAAAAACTCAGTACATTGTAATTTCAAAAAGAATTTTAAGAGATCGAATAACTATGGGAACATTAATGATAGACATGTTTATGGGAATTCCAAGAGGATTTGAGATAGGAATCTATTTAATTTGCTCAATAATAATTTATAAAAAGCAAAATTATTTCTTAAATAAAATTTATTCGGTTTCATTGATTGGCTGGACGGTCTATGCATTATGCGATCTACTAATTTTTCCAATAGGACATATTGAGCCATGGAGTTTGGGAGAAATTAGTATTCATGGGGAAATGATGACAGTTCCACTTATAGCAAATATTCTCAGAGATATACAAATATTTGGGGCAGCAATTATGGCTTTTGGGTATCTTTATGCAAGTATTATAATTAGATATGGTGCTTCAAAAGCAAAAGAGAAAAAATACATAATAACAATTATCTTGTTAATTGCAAGTATTACATTAGTCATGGACGCATTTGATACTATAATAAAAGATACTAGTGTAATCCCAGATGTAGTTAAGACTAATTATACGATGATGAGTTTTATTTTTATTTTGATTGAACTCACACTTTACTTTTTTGCAATTTATGAGCATGCAAGAGTTTATAAGGACATAAATAAAGATAAAATCGATAAACGTAAAATATTGTATTTTATATTTGGATCGGCTACAACAGCAATAGGAGTCCTTTATTTTGTAATTATTGGAATATTAATTTCAGGACAAGAATATCAATTAATTACAGGTCCAATTGGACATATTATTTGGATTATGTCTCCACTTTTTATTTATTGGGGATTTAAAAATTCAAAAATACATTGAATGAAAATGAAATAAAACTAATAAAGCTACCATTTAAACTGGAAAATATAAAAATACAGTTAATAGGAACATTAGATAAGAAATTTGATTATTTTATAATTATTTAATTTAAAATTAATCAATTATTTAAATAGATTTTATAGCAACATTTCTTTAATATTCATTTCATTAATTTTTTACTTTTAATAACTTAAATAGAACGGATTATATAAAAAGATTAAATTGTCTAATTGTTAATTATTTAATACCAAACAAATAATTCGTTTAAAGGAAATGATGGATGTGAATACCAGTAAAGAAAACTTAATCACAGATCTGTCAGATTTAGTAAAAGGTATCAATAGGAAAGAGATGTATATAGATATTTTGTATACATTCGAGAGATCAACTGGTATTTTAAAAACTCTGACGGACGAAAAACTAATATATCATCCTGAAAATGCAGGGTTTGTAGTGAGATGCTATAAAAAGGGTATCTGGCGAGAAATTGCCACGCAGTCATTAGATAAACTTAGGAGCATTATTGAAAAAATAGTTAAATTCCCAATAGAAAAAGGAAATTCCATTGAACTTAAAAATTTTGGGGCTTGGACTTGTGATAAAGAGATTTTAGGAGAAATACCGTTAGATAGTATTGACATTGAATATAAATATAATAAAATTGCTGAAATTCAAAATAAAATTGCAAATATGGACAAAAGGATAATTAATCCAATAGTTTCATATGGTGATTCAATAATTGAAAAAGTTTTTGTAAATAATGAAGGTTGCGAATTATATCAAAAATATCCACAGATAAGAATTTTTATTCAACCAATAGTAAAAGAAGGAAATGTCGTTGATTTTGACTATTTTACAAAATCAGGGCAATATGGGTTTGAATTAATTGAAAATTTAACAGAGGAAGAATTGCGAGGAGTAGTTAATGATTCAATCGAACTTTTAAATGCTAAACAACCACCTTCAGGTAAATTCTCAGTTATATTAGACCCAGATATGGCGGGACTTGTAGCACATGAATCATTTGGGCATGGCCTAGAAGCAGACCAAGTAATTAGAAAAAGGTCATATCTTGAAAAATTATATAATAAGCAGGTTGCTAGCGAATTAGTCAATATAAGTGATTCGCCGGTGGAAAAGCGTGCTAGAGGTTCATTCTTTTTTGATGATGATGGAATTAAATCTGAAAAATCGATACTTGTTAAAGATGGGATTTTAATAAATTTTTTACATGACAGATATACAGCATCTGCATTAAACATGAAGCCCCGAGGAAATGGAAGGAGAGAAGCATATAATTTTAAATTATTTGTACGGATGACTAATACATTTTTTGAGCCCAAAGATTGGAAGCTTGACGAAATGATTCATGAGTTAAATAATGGTATAATCCTTGAAAAAGGTTTTTTCGGAATGGAAGACCCATTAGGAGGGGGTATGCAGGTAACCTCCAAGAAAGGATATATGATAAAAAACGGAGAGAAATCTCAGATATTAAAAGCAATAACTTTAAGTGGTCCAGTTTTAAACCTATTAAAATCTATAGATGCAGTTTCAAAGGGACCTATTGAGTTACGTGGAGGGACATGTGGGAAAGGATATGAGGACTATGTCCCGGTAACAAGTGGAGGAGTATATATTAAAGTTAAGGAAGCGGTGGTGGGGCCAGGATGATTGAAGAAGCTAAAAATTTAATTGAAAAACAATTAAAAAAACTGAATGTAGAAAAATGGGAATTATTATTGACCAAAACATTTACTATTGAAAACCAATTTAGAGGGTTCGACCTTGAAATTACCCGGGATTATGAGATACTTAATTATTTCTTAAGAATTTTTGTTGATAAAAATGATAAAATGGGAATTGGTGTTGTTCAAGGTTCAACATTAGATGAAAAAATTATTAATGAAACTATAAATTCCGCAATTAAAATGGCGAATTTAAATTCAAGTATAAAATATGATTTAATATCTCCAGGTTCAAAATATCCAACATTAGATATTGCAGAAAACAAGATAATTTCCAATCCTTTTGATTTTATTCAAGATATCTCTGAAAAATTAACAAATATAATCTCAAGATATAAAGGTGTAATTCCAACTTTTGGTAAATTAAGGGCATATATTAATGACAAAAAATTAGTCAACTATTTAGGGCTTGAATTAGATTCAAAATCAACCTATTTATTTATTGAATATGCATTAAAAGCAGAATCAACAAATAATTTAGCAGAGTATTGGGCTAAAAGTTATTTTAAAAATTCTGACCAGTTAGATTTGGAAAATAGAATTCCAAAATGGGCAAAAATTGCAAAAGATACATTAGTAGCCAAGCGTCCGCAATTACAAAAATCTGCAACAGTATTATTTCCACCAATAGTCCTTAAAGATGCATTTACAAATACAATTGGTTTCCACATTACAGGAAAGTCCAAAGTTGAAAAAATTTCAAAAATTAAAATTGGTGATCAAATTGCTTCTAAAGAATTTAATTTGACAGATAACGGTATTTTAACAGGTGGACTAAGAACCCACCCATGGGACGGAGAAGGTACTCCCCAACGTCTTACCAAAATAATAGAAAATGGAGTTTTTATATCAAGAATTTATGATTTAAAACATGCGCAAATACTTAATAAAAAGAGTACCGGAAATGGTATTCGGTCGTCTAACGGAACAATAGAAAATGACTTTACTAATCTAGAGATATCTCCAGGTAATACTAAATTATCAGACATAATATCTCAAATAAAATCAGGAGTTATTGTAGAAGAGTTCTCATGGTTAAATCCTAATAGGATTACTGGCGATTTCGGAGCGGAAATAAGGAATGGTTATATTATAAAAAATGGTGAAATTTCTACCCCAATAAAAGGTGGAAATTTAAGTGGAAATGTATTTGATATGATCAAGAACATTGAATTTATTTCTATAGAGCGTAATTTTGAAGAAAATACATTAATACCCTATATTGTCTGTAAAAATTTGATTATATCATCTTAATAAATTAAATAACCATTATATATCTCTTTTTTTTAATTATAACAATTCCATAGGTATTTAAGGTCTAATTAAGAAATATATCATATATTTACTCTTAATTATAATTTTTAATTAAAAAAAGGTTTTCATATGAAAAATAAATATTTAATAGGATTAATATTAGCTATTACAGTAATTTCAGGGATGTTTTTTGCACTACCAATGCCAATTGTTAGAGCAGATGCACCACCAGCGACACCTGAAATAGGTGATACAGATAGGGTCAACTTTTTAGGAACTTTACTTGGAAGTATTTTTGACAATGATACAAGGGCTAATTTTAGCTCAAATTTGATTTTCGGTAATACTACGGCGTATTTCTACCAAACCCATAGCGATAATTACGCATTTTTCGAACCTAGTACCTATTTCTATGGTATGGTCTATACTGGAGTGACTACTTCTTCGGATAAAAAAGTATATCTGGAAAGTAGCTTGAATATTTCGAATTTAAACATTGATTTCTTTCAAAATATTAGTATTCTCACAATACTATGGGATGACGATAAATCATTCATTAATTTTCTATCGGCAGTAAATAATGCGACTGCACATAATGACACCGATGCTGCGAATAACATGATGTGGAATGCTCTGTTGCATATTGATACAATTCTTACTGGAGATGAAATGCTCATTGTAGTCCCCGTAATATTTTGGAAATATGACATAGATTTAACTTATAATCTAACAAATAATTATATCATCGATGCTGACGATGATGGCCCATATAATGACCCGAAATATGCTTATAATGACCTCCCAGCAGATGTAAAAACTGCAATTTCCCAAAAAGTTCAAGAAGACCCAAGTTTGGCGCCATTAATTAATAGTAGTGGGGTTCAAACAATAAACGGTTCTAATGCAAATTTTTTCTTTTTGATTACAGAATTTTGGGCTAAAAAAATATTTTGGGGCTTTAAGATATTTCCACCGTCATTTACCTATGACTTTGACCTCGTCCTAGCTGCTCATAGATTAATGGGTGTGGCACTTTATAATGATTCAAATAACAACGGTCTAATGGACGTAAATTTTGAATGGGACAGCTCTAAAGAGCATTATTATCCAGTTGTTGATGAATCTAAATTTTCACTTGAATTGGTCGATGCTACAAATTGTATTTTCTCGGCACCAATTATTGATGAAACTGCGAAGACATTAAAATGGAATGCCACATTAGTTAATCCCACTGTTAGATTAAATCCGTGGGGTGTCTCATCTGAAGAGGGCGTTATCTTAAATACAACTGAAATTCCAGTAGGAGATACATCATTTGGTTTTACCTTTAAACCAGAGTCCAGCCAAGTGGGTAATACAAAAAATATTAAGGCTATATTAAAACTAGACCATACGATAGGCCAATTTAATGGTAGTTCGGGTCTACAAGGAAAATATGCAAAATTAGACTTAGCTGTCCTTTATGCTACTGATGTATTTGAATTGAAATCTCAGAGTACATTCAATAGACATACGCCTGCAATAAATTCATCTATGTATACGCCACAAGGCCCTGCTAATTCATACACTATGACTAAAACATCGTCTAAAACTGAAACATTAAATTTCTTTGTAGGGACATCTAAAGTAGCTGGTTTGGATTTAGCAGGCGAAAATTATTCAATAAATGATGGCCCACCAATCTATAAAGCAAACGGTGCAGTAATTCCATATGCAATGTATGCTAGTAGATATAAAGAAACCGGGGAATTGATGAACCAACAAGTAGGAAATGTTACAGCTGATTGGTCTATTAATACTAATTTTACTCGTTCAATTGGAGCATATATAATAACATATCCAGATTTCAATGGTTCAAAAATTGTCCATGACCCAGAATTCTCAATGTTCGGAACAATAACACCTAATATCCGAATTCCTGGGTTTGAATGGGTATATGTCTTACCGGGTTTAGCATTAGTTTCATTGGCCGTAATACTGATTAGAAAACGATTCATTAAAATCAAAATCTGAACTATTTTTTAAAAAGTATTCTTATTTTTTTTTCTTATTTTTTTAATAAAACTGGTTTCGCTTTAAATTAAATATCAAATCATAATAAAATATCAAAAATTTCATTAGAAAATAAATTTTAAGCAATTTTTTAAAATCTTATACCAGACAATAGAGAAACAAAAATCGTAGAAACAGTAAGATCAGCAGTAGTACCAGGGTTTATTTTTAAATTGGTCCTTATTATTGACCGATCCCATTTGAATAATTTATTTTTAATAGAGGGATTTAAAAGTCCACCTTTAGAAATTAACTCTAAAGCTTTCCCACTATATTCATTTGCAATTTTTTTACCATATTGTCTTATTATTAAAGAATCAGGTATTTCAGATACTATTTTAAGAAATGTATTTACTATAGCTATGTTTATATCATGACATTTCTGGAATGTCTCTATGAAATAAGGAAGACCAATATCAAAAGTAATTCGATATTTTGAAACCAGCTCCATAGCGATTGAATCCCATTCCTTAGATTGATTAAAAATGTCATATAAATTAATATTGTCTTTTTTTATTAATTTTAAAGAATTTTCGTTATTGATATCATATTTTTCCACATTACCCATACCACCAGGGTTAGCAATTTTAATTGCTTTATACAAATTGATTGTGTCCTTATAAGTAGAACTTTTTAAGATTTTATCTACTTCATCTCTTAAAAAATTAAAATCATTTGGCTTATTGATTGATTTATTTATTAATACACAAGATGCTGCGCATAATGGAACAAGCAATAATATTATACCTAAATTAATATTACCCCCATTTTGCCATTTCTTCGTTTCAATTATTGCTTGTAAAATATATTGTCCTAGACTTAATTTGCTATATTTTTTATTATTTTTTATAACATTTACCGTATTTTCACATAATGATTGAAAAGCACTTCTTATTACTACCCCACCAACAAGAAAATGTTCATATCGAGTAAAATTGAAGTCTCTTGTCCTATGTACATTTCCCGGTTTGGGATATCCACTAACTTCTAGCAAAATAGCCATTTGAATACAATTTAAAAGATCATCTATTGAATATGTTGAATTCATAATCGTTCAATTAGAAAAGAATATAATTATTTAAAATGATTTTATTATGTTTTGAATCTACACTATATTAATAAATTTGATTAAATATCATTAATAAAAAATCAAATATTAAATAAGGATTTATTAAATAATAATTGATTAGTGGTACCTTATGATTATTGGAGAGCCGGATTTTGGAATATCATTGATTTTCGATGATAATATCGGAAAAATTACAGAGATTAGAGATGAGCTATTTAAGAAGCGGCTAATAATTGATGAAGAAATTAGGTCGGTAAGTAGAAAAATTGATTTTTATCCAGCTACGGTATATGAATTACTTCCAGATAGAAATGATTCCATATTTGTTCAAAGTCCTTTTGAATTGAATATCGGACTTCCATTGAAAATTTTAAAGCAAGATTTAAGCTCTGGTAAACGACGATTTGAAGTAATCCAAGGGAGAAATCCTGGTAGTTGTGCTATAAGAATAAATTATTACATGCCTCGCCAATTTAAATGGGTAATTAAAACAAATTATACAAGAAGTAAGGACGATATAACTTTTGAAAATAATATTAAAGCCAAATTTCTAACATCAATCAATATTAACTATAGTCCAAATAGTATTGAATTCTCATTGAATGAAGGATATTCTCAAATTTTGATTTTTTTACACAGTGAAATTGATTATTTTAGAACTGAGAAAAACCTATTGTTATTGGACCCAGGAGATATTGAAAAAAGGCCAATTATTGAAGCAGCAACACCAAATTCCAGACTTTATCCTGTGATTACGTTCGCTTTTTTATTAAAAGAACAATCAGTACTTGAGAAAATACTCAATAATTACATTATAGGTATGATACTCTCCGGTGCAGGTAAATTTGACGAGGCAGTTGAATACTATGAAAAAGCGTTAAAAGTAAATGAAGAAATTGGCGATGCAATAATGAAAGTTAAAATACTTTTAAATTTAGGCGCCGTACATACTGCAATGGGAAACAATAAAGATGCACTTCAATATTATAAAGAAGCATATGTCTTGATTCAAGAACAAAAAAATAACCCTTTAATTACTTCTTGCTTAATATCTATGGCAAAAAATTATTACGAATTAGGAGAATTCGAACAAGCACTTGAATATTTTACTCATGTACTTAATATTATTAATCAAATTAAAGCAGACCAAGAAGTCGAATTATTCGCAGATGAAATGGAAGAGTCTAACATTTTAACATCAATTTCAAAAACATTAATAGGACTAGGTAGATTTGAAGAGGCAGTAAAGTATCAGAGAGATTCGTTAAGTTCAATCAAATTAATGAACGATACAATAGGAGAGTCAAATGGACTTATAAGATTAGGAGAAACATTAGTAGCTGTAAATCGTATCGGGGAAGCTATGAGCTGCTTTGAACAGGCATTAAGAATAAGAAAACAAATTGGTGATGAGAGAGGGGCTGCTGATTGCCTTAAAAGGATTGGACTTGCTTTCTATG
>Ga0164318_10005121_pt1 | contig 12675 bp, 7 predicted proteins | sample GuaBasSedimGuay9_FD_113734 | JGI IMG/M metagenome (GOLD analysis project Ga0164318, IMG submission 113734) | Subseafloor sediment microbial communities from Guaymas Basin, Gulf of California, Mexico - Guay9, Core 4571-4, 0-3 cm | ecosystem: Environmental > Aquatic > Marine > Hydrothermal vents >... | reverse complement strand
ACAAGGCCAAAATACATCAGATCGGATTGTCAACTCCGGGCTGATTTATATCGTTGCAAATTATTTTTGTAGGAAGTTTCATCCGGCGCTAAATCCACGGCTCGCTGCATGGCTTCGATGGCCTGGTCCGTATATCCGGCCGCGAAGAGCAGTTGTCCCAGGGTGTCCCAGATCGAGTCGGCTTCCGGCTCGATCTCAACGGCTTTCCGGGCAATCTCGATGCCCCGCTCATAGTAATCGCTGACTTCGTTCTGAAAAATATACCAGGCGTAACTGTTCATCATGGAGGCGTTGTCCGGCAGTGCGGTCAGCGCTTCTTCGTAAACGCTGATCACATTGGCCTGATCCTTTTTCATTCGGAAAAAACGGGCCAGGCTGCTGTAGGCATAGTATTTCAGGTTATCGTCGGTACAGGTTTTTGCATAATGCTGTAAATAATCGGGATTATCTGCCGCGTAGGCCTTGGACTCTGCAACATTGTATTCAGCCTGCAGGTACATATCGGAACTGTGATCAGTTTCGAGTTCGAGAACCTTTTCATAGTAATGCAAGGCTTTTTCGTCTTCGCCGCGGTCATTATACTTATTGGCAATATCAAAATAGAGCCGGGCATTATTGGGGTCGTTTTCCACCTGTACCATCAAATCTTTCAACGTATTTTTGCCGTTTGTATAATCTTTGACGGTCTGAAAATATTCATCCTTTTTACCGCCAAAACCGACAATCCGGTCAATCTCTTCACCCTCGGCGGTAAAGAGCACCATTGTCGGGTAACCGGGCACCAGCCAGTTATTGCGCAGTTTACGCCCCAGGTCGGTGTCGCCATTGAGTTTCATGGCCACGTAGTTTGCATTGATATAATCAGCGAAATCTTTTGTCGTGAAGACCAACTGGTCTAATCGTTTGCAGGAGCCTCACCAGTCGGTGTAAAAATAAGCCAGCAGTAATTTACCTGTATCCCTGGCCTGGGACCGGGCCTCAGCAAAATCGGACACCCGGAAATTGATTTTCCCAATTTCTGCAGTTTTTTTATTTGCAGAACAGGCGAAAAGAAAAAGAAAAGAGAAAAGAACCAGTATACGTTTCATAATACCTCACAAATTTCAATTTCCAAAGATAGGGGAATCGGACATCGGGTGCAAGTAATTATCGTTTCATTTTTGATAATGTGATTCCGGTTTACTAACTTTTCGGCATGCCGAAAATGACCCGTAAAGACATTGAACTCATGGCGCCGGTTGGATCGTATGAATCGCTGCAGGCGGCGATTCAGGCTGGTGCAGATGCGGTCTATTTCGGGGTGGAACGCTTGAATATGCGGTCCCGTTCATCGAAAAATTTTACTCTCGACGATTTGAAAACGATAGTCAACATCGCCGGAACCAATCATATCAAGACCTATCTGACATTGAACACCATTCTGTACAACCGGGATTTGAAAAAAATGGATGCAATTATCGACGCAGCGCAAAAAAGCGGTGTTTCGGCAATCATAGCTTCGGATCCGGCCGCTTTTACCGGTATCCGGCAAAAGGGAATGTCTGTTCATCTGTCTACGCAGGCCAATGTCAGTAACATTGAATCGCTTCGTTTTTATGCGCAGTTTGCCGATGTGATTGTATTGGCCCGGGAGCTGGATCTGGATCAGGTCCATGAGATTTCAGATGCTATTCAACGCGAACAGATTACCGGACCTGCCGGTGAGCTGATTAAACTCGAAATGTTTGTGCATGGCGCGCTCTGCATGGCGGTGTCCGGGAAATGTTATCTGTCGCTGCATCAAGCGGATCACTCTGCCAATCGTGGTGAATGCCTTCAGATTTGCCGGCGGGGCTATATTGTCACCGACCGGGAAACCGGTGACGAACTGGAAGTGGATCATGAGTATATCATGTCACCTAAAGATTTGATGACGATTCATTTTCTCAATAAAATACTGGATGCCGGCGTCAGGGTTTTAAAAATCGAAGGCCGGGCCCGTTCTCCCGAATATGTAAAAACCGTGACGGAATGCTATTCCGAGGCGATTACGGCAATTTGTGACGGAACCTACACCGCAGATAAAATAGAAAAATGGAAAGAGCGTCTGAGTCAGGTTTTCAATCGCGGTTTCTGGGACGGTTACTATCTTGGTCAGCGTCTGGGTGAATGGAGCGAGAAATACGGTTCCCGGGCAACCCTTCGGAAAATCTTTATCGGGAAAGGTGTCAATTATTTCAAGAAGGTGAAGATTGCCGAATTTGTCATCGAGACAAAATCTCTGAAACCCGGTGATCGTATATTAATTACCGGCCCCACCACCGGTGTAATTGAGGCGGATGTTAAGGAAATCCGGCTGGAGGATCAGCCGGTCAGCCGGGCCGGAAAGGGTGACCGGATCACCATACCTCTGCCGACACCGATCAGAGCGTCAGACAAGCTTTTTAAATTGATTCGAATAACATAAACCAATTCCCTCTCCTGAGTTATCAGGAGAAAGGAAATTGGTTTAATATTATTTTAGCAGATTAAGTACGAAGATTTAATACTGACGTTCGGAATCTCTTGAATAACGTGGTCTTGGCGGACGCGCTTCATCGATTCTAAGAGTGCGACCTTCAAATTCTTTGCCGTTGAACTCTTCTTTAACTTTTTCAGCTTCTTCGGGACTACCCATTTCGACGAACCCAAATCCTTTGTTGGGAATGATGTTGACATTTTTGACTTCGCCGTGATCTTTAAACAACTCTTCCAGTTGTTCGTTTGTGACGGAATATTTCAAATTCCCCACATACAGTTTACTACCTTGCATGCAAATCTCCTCGCGATTCCTCTCAATGTGTTATAATGTCTCATTTGCCAAGGAGAGATGCCGGGGCAACTTTACCTGCGAAATTTGAACATTTGAATTCACATGAGAAGGGACGTAGCTTTGTGATTAAACAACTCCTATTGGGCAAAATATCGTCAAAATATTTACCCAAATCAAATAACGTTACAGTTTATAATAATTTGTTGAACATAGCAAAAACTTTTTTTTAAAATATTTTTACCGGAGATTTGGCGAATTATACCGTTAAAGCGCTTTAATCTTGGCTGTAAAAGGTAATTCAATTAGATTTAACCGTCATGGCTCAAATCAGGATTCTGTATCATCACGTATCGGAAAATCTTCAGCGCCACATGGCCGGAATCTTGGCTCCCGAACTGGATTCCGGGAAAAAGATTGACGTATTAATGCCGTCGATCAACCATCTCAGAAGTTTCAAAGAGACGCTGCTTCCGAAAGTGCAGCGCCTGTTGCCGGGGCAGCTCTTTCTGGGAACCTTTTACGCCTGGGCTAATCGAATCCTGGATGCGGATAAAAAATCTTTCCGAATTGTCAACACCGGAGAAGAGTGGCTGCTGCTATTCGGTTATTTGAATAAACACGCTGAATTGTTTCCCGATCTGAAACCGGGTTCATTATCGCTGATTCAAAAAATTGTCACCGAACTGCGGGAGACTCATTTATCGGTGAAGCAGTTAAATAGTCTGGCGGAAAAGTATCCGGAGATTTCTGTTTATGTCAAATGCCTGAATTTTCTGATGGATACCGCCGGGACACGTCACCTGGCCAGCTCGTCCACACTGTTACAGCTGGTTTCGGAATCCTTAAGTGGCGCAAATTTCAAGCCCGTGGCTGACACTTTCGTAGTTGCAGGGTTTTACGAGTTCAATGCTATTCAGAAAAAGATACTGAATCTGCTTATTGAGCGATATTCCCGTGTAATTTTGTATTTCCCGGAAAAATCAGATCATCCGGCGATGAAATTTATTCAACCGCTTCCGGATATTTTGTACGGAAAGACCTTTAAGTCGGAGAAAATAGGTGCGAATCGTATAAATACCACACAAAAAATCGCTGATTTGCTGTACACCGTTACTCCGGATCCAAAGGACAATGAGAGTTATCCGAAGTCGCTGTGGTTTAATCACAGTCGGCAGGATGTTGCCGTGAAGGTTCTGCGCTGTCCGACCCGGCGCCGGGAGGTCGATGCCGCCGCCAGAACGGTTAAAAAATGGATGGGCGACGGAATCAAAGCGGAAGATATCGCCGTCATTTACCGTGAGCCGCAAAATTATCCCCAGTACATCCGGTTGATATTTCCGGCTCTTGGTATCCCGTTAAAGCGGAACGGACATTCCCTGCAGGAGACGTCACCGGTGCGGATTTTGCAGAAAATCATCGAAGTTAACGAGCAGAATTTCAGTCGTGACAGTGTGATTGACCTGATCCGGTTTAAAGAAATTCGTGATTATTATGGAAATGAAATTATTCAGAAATTTGAATATCATTCGGGATCATTGGGATTATCTTTCAATAAAGAGAGCTGGCAGACACAGTTAAAGCGACGACAAAAGTATTTGCAATCCGTCCTAACCGTTTCCGATGAAGAAAATAAAGATACAACGGTACTTCACCGGGAGCTCCGGGACATTGAGATGCTTTTACCGGTACTTCAGCGGTTTTTCGATGACATCGAACTGCCGGTGCGAGGCGGTTGGTCTGAATATATTCGACGTCTCTGGAGTTTGACTAAAACATATTTTTCATCCAACGATGGATTCGCCGAAGTTCTCAATAAAATATCGGAAGTACTGAGGAATATTCTGACTCTTGTTGACGGCAGAGCAATTGTGAACCGGCGTCATTTCAGCATGGCTTTCAATGAGCTGACCGGCGCTGTCAGTCTGCCTCAGCCGGAGTATCAGACTGAGACCGGATTGGTAGTTGACGAATTGATAAATGTCCGCCACCGGTGTTTCAAGGCGGTAATATTACTGGGTTTTGTGGATACGGAATTCCCGGTTAGCCCTCGTGATAATCTCTTGATGAATAGTCAGCAAAGGGTCCGATTCAATCAGATGGCCGGGATGGAGCTGTTTCACTCTCCGGGTATGAATATCGAGGAAGAGAAATTTTTATTTTATCATCTTATGTCACGGGTTGATGACTATTTGCTGATAACTTATCCCCAGTTTGGCAGTAATGGTCGCAATTTTGCCGAGTCGCCTTTTTTAGATGAATTAATAGCGATTGCAATTCAGACAGAACCGAAGGCAGATATCCGGTTTGAAAGTCTTTCTGCGTCGAAAGTTATCCCGGATTCCGAAACCACCGTTACATCAGATGATCTTTGTCTGAATTTACTGCACTATCGATGGGATGGTTCGGCCAGAGTGTTTTTTACGAAAATATTAGATAAAGCCCGCCTGGAACGGATTCAACGACGCGTAAATATCGAGGATCAGCGTCGCCGGCGGATGATGAGTGTCTGGAATGGTGGACTGACAACCCGAAAACATCGGGATTTTTGTTTTAAGTCTCCATTGTCGGTCACCCGTTTACAACAATATGCCTGGTGTCCCTTTCTGTATTTGTGCGAATCTGTCTGGAAAATCGATGCGGTGGAAGAACCGTCGCCGGATATTCCGGCCCTGTCCGATGGAATCCTGATCCATGCTCTCCTGGAAAAGTTTTTAAAAACTGCGAATGCACACAATTTTGATGAATGGCGTGTATTTATTTCCGGTGATTTGGAAAGTAAAAAAGCCCGGGTGTTGTCTGCGATTGATAATAAGTACAGGACGGTTTTTTCTCATATTGAGGATCCGATCTGGAATAAAAAGATGATTGATTTGAAACGGGGTCTGAATCTGTTCATCCAACGTGAGATCGATGCCCTTTCCAGTGGATTTTACCCGTCGGAATTTGAAAATACGCTTTATTATTCCTTTCCGATTGTTGTGGAAAATCGGGAGATGAATATTCCGTTTAAAGTGAAGATTGATCGCATTGACCGCAAATCGGACAGTTTTACCTTAATTGAATACAAACGGTCCCGCAATTCCGTACAGGATCCGGTAAAGGGTGTGGATGAGGGAATTCATTTTCAGATACCGGTTTATCTGCTGGCCTATCGGGCTCGGAATCCGGAGCTTCGTTGTGCCGGAGCTTATTCCTATATGTTCAATGAAGGAAAGATTGCCAAGGGGATTTTCACGGAGAAGTTGTTTGCCCGGAACAGACCAATGACAGAAGCCGAGTTCGCCAATCTCCTGGACAAAACCAGGAATAAGGTGATGCAATTACTCCTGGGTATTTATAGCGGTGATTTTTTCCTGAATCCCCATGATGTTTCAAAACGATGTCAACATGGGAAATGTCCCTATTATGAACTGTGTCGGATTGACTCCGGAACGGTGGAAAATAATGGTGATTCGGATGATTGAATCAGATAAAAAGGTAATAGAAAAGCAGTACGAACAACGCTCCCGAAGTGGTGCAGGCAAGATTGACAACGTCATTGTCGATCCAGCGAACACCGCTGATCAGGGTGGTGGGGTTATTGACGCAATGAATTAATTTTTCCGTTGTTTTTTGACATTTGGGACATAAATATTGTGCCTGCAGAGTGGCGCCGATTACAGAATCAAGGAGTGCACCGAGGATTCCGCTTATGACGACAATGATAAACAGATGAATGATGGATCCAGAAATCGGGAAAATGCCGCTGAGGGTTAATATTCCTGCTCCCATGAAAAAACCCGATGTGCCGAGCGCCGTAATGCCGCCGGAAGTGCCGGCCGGAACTTTGTTGAAAGTCAGAATATGGCGGGGTTCGGTTTTGGAAAAAGTGCCGATTTCCGTTCCCCAGGTATCGGCTGTTGCTGCGGCCAGAGATCCGAGAAACATCAGGTAAAGGAGGTCACTGCCGGTAAAATAGTACAGAATTGCTATGATAAGAGAGACTCCGCCGTTGGCATAAACCTGCAGAATATCGCGCTGACTGCCCTTTTCAACCATGCCTTTCAGAATCGTTCGTTTCAGTCTGCCGATCTTTGATAGAATCGATGAGAGCAGAAAAAAGGTTGCCATGGGAATTACCCAGTAAATTCCGCCAATTGAGAAGACGAACGAACCGAGCAGCATGGCGCCGGCGGTCCCGCCAAGAGTCAGGGCCTTCAGTCGATATGCCAGAGTGGCCAGCAGGAAAGAGAATGCCATCCAACCGACGACGGTGATTTGCTGTGTCAGACCGGAACCGAGCATGATATCCAGCATCAGAGCGCTGAAAAACGGCAGGCTCAGATTGTCGGAGCCTGCAGAGGAAATGGCCTCTCCCAGAAGGGCGACAAGGGCTACGGCAAATCCGGTTAAGAGAAGGCTGCTGATTGGGATTGGCGGCTTATTCAAAATTGAATAGAGAATTGGAACCGCGATGTAAACAATTGCAAGGGAACTGATGAATACGACCGTCGAACCGGCTAATGATTTCCGGTCTTTCCACAAGGTAAATTGAAAGGATGTCTTGTTCCGGTTGCCAATGATGGATGCCAGTGGATCCGAAAAGGTCATGATTAGCATACCAACAATCATGATTGTGGGATTGGAGTACCAGTAGAGTGCAATCAGAATCAGGAAAGAAAGGGGAAAAAAGATTGTTCCAAGGGAAAAGCGGGTGGTGGTATGCATACCTTTCATATGATCTTTTTTCAGCGCAACGGCATTCAGGACGACAAAAAGCGCCGCCAGGGCGGCCGGCTGGATTGCCGATACAAACAGAAAGGGGCTGCAGGTAACCAGAACCCCGACTCCGATATGGACAAACTGCCGGGTGTTTTCGCCGGCTATGTTAAAGGTTTTACGCAAAACTTCACTGAAGGCAACAAAACCGAGAATGACGGCAAGAAACACACCGAAGCTGATCCATTCATTGCTAAAAATTTGATATATTGGCACAATTGCTCCCCATGTTTATGCCCGTAATTTTAGAGAATTTAAAGACATTTTTCAAGGGTTAAGGAATAAAATTGAATTAAGAAAAACAATTGACAGGTGATTATTTAAAGGCATCTGAAGATATCCGTACCTCCTATCTGGTATCGGCATCGGCAGGGACCGGTAAGACCCGGGGATTAGTGAACCGATATCTGAATATATTACGACAGAGCGATGCCGGTGTAGACGAGATCATTGCCATTACTTTTACGGAAAAAGCCGCTGCCGAAATGAAGGAGCGAATCCGTCGTTCGAGTCGTGATGTAAATTGCTCACGGCATCGAATCAGCGATCAGTTGAGTTCGGCGCCGATTTCAACGATTCACAGCTTCTGTGCAAGGATTCTGCAAGAGAATGTCGGAGAGATCGGGCTGGATCCGCAATTCCGGATCATTGATGATGTGGAAGAGCAGATTCTGCGCAGGGAGAGCCTGCATCGGTTTCTCCATGATCAGATGGTCAGGTCAAATCCCGAGATTTCCGCCCTGATGGAACATTTTGATTTGTCCCGGATTCGCGATATGCTCGATATCGTCTGGACAAAGCAGCAGGATTTTCATGGCATTCTGAAAAATGTGGGGCAAGATTCGGCACCTTCACTATATAAAAAGATATATGACCACTACCGCCAATACACACTGACCTTATTGCGAAATGCGTTTCATGCGCCAGAAATAGAGAGGGCGTGTCGTTTTCTGAGTACTTATCATGCCAGGGATCCCGAAGATAAGTTGCAAATTGCCAAAACGAATGCGCTTAGAGTTGTCAGGACAATTCATGAAGGTAATTTACCCAATGAGCTTATGTCCGGTTCATTATCAAAGGTGTTCAGTCTTAAGGGATTGGGGCAAAAAACGAACTGGGGGCCCGAACTGGAAGAAATGCGGAGTTGTTTTCGTCTGTTAAACAGCACCTGGGCTTCAATCAAAGAGCAGATATTTGATTTCAATGACCCTATGGAGAAGTTAAACTCTAATCTGATCATCTGTTTTGCTCAGCTGGCACAGGCCTGGATTGATAATATGAGGGCTGTTCAGAATGAGAACGGAGTTGTTGATTTCAATGGCCTTGAGGTATTGACGGAGTCGTTTCTCGGATCGGGCTGTGCGGCGGCGCAGCGGTTTTCTAAACGGTTTAAACACCTCCTTGTAGATGAATTTCAGGATATCAGCCCGATTCAGGATCGGATTTTGACGGCATTGTGTAAACTAAATCCGGGGATAGTCACATTTTTTGTCGGTGATGAAAAGCAATCGATCTACCGGTTTCGTGGCGCCGAAGTGGAGATATTTAACCGCTACAAGCAGCGCCATAATTTACTTTATCTGGATAAGAATTACCGGAGTATGAAGGCGCTGAATCAGTTTTTTAACCGATTTTTTTCCTTTTTGATGAAGCCGGATGGACAGGCGCCGGATTACAATGTCATTTATGAAAAGCCGGTGAAATCCCACGATGAATCCCGGATACCCGGCGTTCCTGTTCAATTGTTGATAACGGAATCGGATAGGGATAATGAGGATATAACAACGGAATTATCAAATGCCGAAGCTGAATTTGTTAATGTTGTTCAGGCGATAAGGAATTTGCATGGGCGGGAAATAGTCAAAGAAAAAGATAAGGGAATGCGCCAGGCCGACTGGCGGGATTTTGCCATTCTGTTACGTTCCCGAACCCACCAGGACAGCCTGGAGAGAATTCTTAATAAAGCCGGGGTTCCTTACTATGTTGCCAGCGGTGTTGGTTTTTATCAGCGCCGGGAGATTCTGGATATTGTTAATTTTCTACGCACACTGCTGAATATTTACGATGAAATTGCGCTGGTGGGAACTCTGCGATCTCCGCTGATTGGAATGAGTGATGACGATCTGACGGCGATGACTACTGAAGATGGATTAATGGATGGAATTGCGAAAATTCTGGATAATAAGGCAGATCATCTAACGAATCATCCGGATGTCCTTAAACGGTTCCGGCAATTTCTGGACATGTATTGGCGATTACAGGAAAAAATGGTAAGCACAACCACTGCCGAAGTAATTCAGGCAATTCTGGACGAAACCGATTATCTTGCAATTCTGGCGGCTTTCCCCGAAGAGAAACAGAGTATAGCGAATGTCAGGAAACTTGTTGATCTGGCGATTGAATGGAGCCGACCCCATGATATCAGCCCGGTGGATTTTATCCGGCGGATACAGTTGTATCAGAGTATGGAAATCCGGGAAGGTGAGGCTAACCTGAGTTCTGAAATTGAGGACAGTGTTACGATTATGACCATACATGCCGCGAAAGGTTTATCCTTCCCGATTGTGGTCATTCCAGAATTGTCCGGTAAACAGCGCTCTTCCTATGACCGGATTTTGAGTGACCGGAATGAGCGAATGGCGTTTAACCTGAAAACTACGTTTAATGATTACCGGGGTTATTTATATTCCTATCTGACAGAGCATGAAAAGAAAAGGGCTGCTGCAGAAGAAAAGCGAATATTGTATGTGGCGGCAACACGGGCGGAATCCTATCTGCTGCTATCGGCTACAGAGAGAAACGGCACGGGCAATCCGCTCTGGTCAGCGATCAAACCGTTCTTTGAAGGACCAAATGCCGGGATTTCAGTATATACAGCCGATATTTATGAAACTATAAAACGATATGCCGCTTTTAAAAGCCGGCCAGAAAGAGAGTTCAAACATCTTGAGCCGGAGCTGAGGAATGAAATTGAGAAACAGATACAGCCTTTGCCGGTCTGCAAAGGAATAAGGAAGGTAACACCGACGGCATTTGCCTCTTGGCTGAGTGGGGAAAAAGGAGAAATTCCATCCTACGAAAAACATAGAGTTATCGAAGATACGATTGGTGAAAAACGGACGCTTCTGAGTCTGGATATCGGCACTATTATTCATCAGGCTTTCAGTTGGTGGGATTTTCAGGATGTCCGGAAGTTACGTAGATATACCGAAGAACTACTGAAGCCCTATTCATTATCGGAAGCCGAGGCAAAAAGATATTTGGGAATGTTTGCCGGTTGGGGCGAAAGATTTCTCCAGCCGAAAAATACACTTGCAAAATACATCAAAAATGCGGTTGAGCAATTACGGGAGGTTGATATTTATGCCTGGTTGATGAATACTCCGGTGGAAGGGAAAATAGATTTATTGCTGAAAATGAGAAACGACGAGTATATCATTGTCGATTTCAAATCCGATCGAATTGATGACTATCCTGATGAAGCCACAATGATTAAGTATGACGCCCAACTGGATCTCTACGCATTGATGTTGAGCCGCGGATCAGAATTGACAGTTGCGAAGACTTGCCTCTATTTTATCAGAAATGGGTTGCTGATCGAGCAGGAGTGTACGAATACAACTCTCAGAGGAACGGAAGAACAATTACAGAAGTATATTCAGTCGGTATAGTTTCGTTTTTATTGTTCGGTTTAATCGATCAAATCTTCGTTGTGGGCTACTGCGTAGGTGCAGACCATATCGCCGGTGACATTGTTGGATGTTTCGAACATATCCAGAATAGGGTTAATGCCCATGGCCAATGCAACAATCACGGCAATCTGACTGCTGTCCAACCCCATCGTCTGTAATATTATGAATAAAAGCATGATGCTGCCGCCGGGAACACCGCCGGCGCCGATTGATGCCAGGACTGTTGTAATTACAAGAAGTACCAGACCTGGCAATGTCAGGGGAAGATGGAACATGTTTGCTGCCAGCACCGCAAACATGGGCAGATGAACGCAGACGCCATCCATGTTTATCGTCGCACCGAGGGGCAGGGAAAAACTGGCCAGTTCACCCCGAACCCTGAGTTTTTCCTGTACAGTGTGCAGGGAAACCGGCAGGGTAGCGGCGCTGCTGCGGGTAATGAAAGCCGTAATAATTGCTTCGTCCATATTGCGCAGGATACGGTAAGGATTTTGACGGGTGACAATGCTGAGCAGAATCGGATAAACGATAAACATCATCGTCAGAATACCGCCGATTACCCCTAATGTGACGCTGACATAGGGTCCGGCAATGTTGGGACCGTAAAGACCAAAATTACTGATCGAGAGCGCCAGAACACCAATCGGCGAGTATTCCAGGATCCATTCCACGATTTTGAAAATGACGTCCCGGGCGGCTTCGATCATTTGCAGTAGTTGCCGAAGAATATGATTTTCATTGTGTTCCGAGGATTCGAGGATTATCCGTATTGCGAGACCGAAAAGAATGGAAAAAGTGATAATTGCCAGAAAATTATTGGTCGCCAGCGCTTCAAAGGGATTTTGAAACATGTTCATTAAAATAGATGAGAAGCGGTTATGTACAGGCGCTGTATCGAGCAGATCATTCGGCTGGATTCCAAGCGCTGCAATCATTTTTTGCCAGCCTTCCAGATTGCCGGAACTACCGGGATTGATCAGAAGCGCCAGCAGAGCGCCCAGAATAGCGGCCAGAAATGAGCAGAGCAGGTACCAGCCGATCACTTTCAAACCGATTTTTCCAAAACGCTTGATGGGAAGGGATGCCGCCCCGCTGATAAGGGAGAAGAAGATCACCGGAATGACGATCATCTTAAGTAAATTAATCAGTATCGAACCAAAGGGTGAAATGAAGGGCGCTAACGACTCTGCGACAGGGTTTCCGGTATGAACGGAGATAATCCAGAGGATACTGCCAATGGCCGATCCGATGATAAAACCGCCCAAAAGACGGATGAGAAGCGATGTTGAAATGTACCATTTGAATACCGATTTAAGCATTTTTCCTCGCAATTGTTTGCCTGGAATATATTTCCGGAGAGCTAGAAAATTCAAGGAAAAAGAAAACTACATGAAAGTAATTGATATGGTGTGTCAGACTGTTTTATGATTGTTT
>Ga0164318_10005119_pt1 | contig 12676 bp, 13 predicted proteins | sample GuaBasSedimGuay9_FD_113734 | JGI IMG/M metagenome (GOLD analysis project Ga0164318, IMG submission 113734) | Subseafloor sediment microbial communities from Guaymas Basin, Gulf of California, Mexico - Guay9, Core 4571-4, 0-3 cm | ecosystem: Environmental > Aquatic > Marine > Hydrothermal vents... | reverse complement strand
TTTCCCGCCGGGGTTATCGGCAGTACGCTGGAGAATCTCAAGGCATCAGCTGCCGGTGAAAATTTCGAGCACACTCGTATGTACCCTGGATTTGCTAAGACTGCCAGGGAAGAGGGTTTTGACGATATCGCCGATATATTCACGGCTATCGCCGTGGCGGAAAAGCAGCACGAAAAACGTTATAATGACCTGTCCGCCAACGTTGAAAAGGGACAAGTGTTTAAGAGAGAGACAGAAGTCGTATGGCGCTGCAGGAACTGTGGCTATATTCACAGAGGAAAGGAGGCACCCGATACGTGTCCGGCCTGCGCGCATCCACAGGCTCATTTTGAGCTGCTGGGAGAGAATTATTAACCGGGGATGACCATCAACAGAAACAAGGAGGTACAACATGACAGCCAGACTGGAAATATACAAATGTGAAATTTGCGGAAATATTATTGAGATCCTGCATGAAGGGGCCACGGATATCAAGTGCTGCGGTTCAGCAATGACACTTTATAAAGAAAACACCGTGGATGCTGCAAAAGAGAAGCACGTCCCGGTTGTCGAAAAAACTGGGGGTAGCATGAAGGTCAGGGTCGGGGAAGTCGCCCATCCGATGGAGGAGAAACATTATATCGAATGGATCGAGGTGATTGCGGATGGGAAAGCCTACAGGCAGTTTCTGAATCTCGGGGGTGTCCCGGAAGCCGAATTTCCCATCGAAGCCTCGCAGGTGACGGTTCGGGCATATTGCAATCTTCACGGCCTATGGCAGGCCTGAGGAAGAAAAATCTCTGCAACTTTATAACGAGCTTGCAGATGAGACCGACAGGGACGAGCTTCGGAAACTTTTCAAGATGTTGTGCCAGGAAGAAGCCGGGCACAAACTCAAATTGGAAACCATATATGATGATTATATGGCCAGGCATGGCGATTAGCCCTCAAACCGATGAAGATGGATTGAACCCATAGGGAGGTTAACGATGGAAGAATGGAAATGTGAAAAATGCGGCTACACGCTCAAGAGCGGGAAACCGCCGGACGAATGCCCTTCGTGTAAGGAAAAATGTATGTTCGTGAATGTAACCTGCTATATTCCTGAGTGTGGAGAGACCGGGTCGGACAGAAGGTTGTGAGTTGATCCGCAGCAGGGTCGAGTTTTTCATGCCACTTGATGCCGGCACGCTGTCCATGTCAGGGACGAAGCGCAATTTGTTTCTTAACCTTCAAACCACAACGATTGATCGATAGCCTTCAGCGGTATTGGGGGAGGGATGCTTAATGGGAAAGGTTTTGGTTGTTTATTCAACAAACAGCGGGAGCACTAAATCGATTGGAGAGCTGATTGCCGAAGGCGTGCGGATGGAAGGGCATGAGGCGAAGGTCGTCAATGTTACGGATATCAAGAGCGAGTCGGACCTTGAGGGCTATGACGGATATGTTTTCGGCTCCGCGACCTATCACGGTGAGATGATGGGTCGTATGAAGACGATGTTATTCCTGGCCGAGAAGGCCGGCCTTGAAGGAAAAGCGGGCGGGTCGTTCGGCGCTTTTGGATGGAGCGGGGAAGCATCGGACAGAATATACGAAACCATGAAAAACGTGTTCGGGATGAACATGACCGGAGGGGCCTTGCGGCTCAAGTCGGCGCACCTGGAAGGCGGTACCCGGATGGCGCAGGACTACGGACGCGAGGTCGCAAAAATGCTGCCCTGAATGAAGATTCGGCGTACTGTGGTGCATCTCTTTAACCGAAGCGCCGGGTACGACAATGTCCGGTTTTTCCCGGGACGGTGAAAATCATGTCCCGGGAAAAATCTGTCTGTCGGCTAATATTTTGAAGATATGTATAAGGAGGTAAGGTCCATGGCAACGACTCCCCAGCACTGTCCAGGGTTTGAACAGTTCAAAAATTTGAAGGCTGTTTGTTACCTGCAGGTGCCCGAACTGTGGAAAAGAAAAGGAGATCTTTTCCGATGAGTTTGACAAAACCCACGGGATGTGGGAAGGAAATCGACTTCACCCGGTGAAACTGGATGGTGAAACGTAGCGTATTTTTTAAGGTATGAATGAATGCCCGGGCAGGAAAACCATAATATCCTGCCTCAACCGGAAAAGCCCTTTGAAGATTGGAACCTGACTCTGTCCTGCCTGCGTGCACCGCGCCGGCAGGGCGGCTTGCAGGTGCAAAAGAGTCGTTCTTCAATGGCCTGGAGAAAGGAGCGTGAAAAGTGGAACGGTATGTGTGTTCAGTATGTGGTTATGTCTATGATCCTGAAGAGGGGGACCCGGATAACGGGATAGCGGCGGGAACGTCTTTTGAAGATATTCCGGATGACTGGACCTGCCCCATATGCGGCGCTGGGAAAAGTCAGTTTGATAAAGAATAGACCGTGTTTCAAAATACCTGTGTGCTTTCCGGCTCAGCTGCGTTCCTGATACGGTCGGGGCTGGGACCGGCGGCGGGTATTTCCGGAAGGAATGCAATATGAAAGAATAACGCCGGGATATATCGAATGAGCCTGTACAGCCAAAACAAGGAGCTGTTAATCCTGAGAAATGCTGTTGAAAACACAAATGAGGCCTTTGTCACGATCAATGAAGAGCATGAAGTCATATTTTTCAACAAGGCGGCTGAAAAAATATTCGGATACAGTCGCGATGAGGTTGTCGGCCATGATCTGGACGTGATCATGGCACCCGGTTGCAGCCGGAATCACCACCGTGCGGTCAGGCATTTCGTAAGGACGAGATCTCCCGGACGAATCGGCCATGAAGCGGAAATGCTTGCCAACCGAAAGAATGGGGACACTTTTCCCGCCAACATCTCTTTTTCTGTAGCCGATGTCGAGGGGAGACTCTATTTTACAGGGATCGTCAAAGATCTCAGTGAGACCCGGGCGCTGGAAGAAAGAATTGCGCAATCTGAACGGCTCGCGGCGCTCGGGCACGTCGTGGCGGAGATTACCCATGAAATCAAGAATCCGCTGATGATGATCGGCGGGTTCGCGAATCAGCTCAGCCGATTGCCCCTGGATGAGAAATCACGATCCAAGCTCAGGATCATTACCGAGGAAGTATCCCGGCTGGAGAAACTGCTCGGTGAACTCAGCTCTTATTACAAGCCTGCGCTCCTTAAAAAGGAAAAAGCCGATGTCAACGGACTGATCAAAGAGGTTCTTTCCCTGCTCAGACATGATCTGGAAAAACATTGCGTCAAGGTCGAATTCCCGAACAGTGATGAGCCCGTGTTTTTCGAGGGTGACCGGGACAAAATGAAACAGGTCTTTCTGAACTTGGCTCAAAATGCCATTGCGGCTATGGAATCCGGCGGTCGCCTCAACATCGAGACCCGGGTGGAGCAGGAGCGCATGGAAATAATTATTGCCGATGAGGGATGCGGTATCCCGCAACGAGATATGGGGAAGATATTTTCTCCATTCTTTACCACAAAAAAACATGGAACAGGTCTTGGCTTGAGCATTTCGAAAAAGATTATCGAGGCTCATACGGGTGGTTCTTTTACCCTTTTCAGCGAAGAAGGGAAGGGGACGATATTTAAAATTTCGATGCCCGTTGTTGATGAGCACGATCCGCCTGAGAGAAGGAGTAGAGAATAAAACCGGTAGAAATAGCGGAAGGAATATTCCGGTGAAGATAAACCGATCCGCAGAAAAAGACCGTGTCCGGATTGTATTGAGTGCCGGGAGTGCAGCCGGGTCCGTTGCGAATTATGCAGAAAAGGCAGGCCAGGGCCCGGGCCATGCCGATTGGGCCCTTTCATTACTCACGGAGAATATCTGAAATGGAAAAAGAGTATGGATGTCGAATCAGGATTCAGGAGGGTCTGCCATGAAAAATCGTGTTAAGCTGTACACGCTCAGTACCTGCAGTCATTGCACGGCAACCAAAAGGTTTTTGGATGAATGCTCGGTTGAATATGAATTCGAAGATGTTGATCTGCTGGAAGGCGACGAGAGAAAAGCGATCCTTGAAGATATCAGGAAATGGAATCCGAGCTGCTCTTTTCCGACGATTCTGATCGGAGAAAAGGTGATTGTCGGGTTCAAGGAAAACGAAATAAAGGAGGCCCTCGGCCTATGAACGATGTTCAACAACTGTATGAATCTCTGAAGAAGGTTCAGGAACCGAAAGGCTATTTTTTCAATAAAGACAAAACCGGGGTTTTTGAGCTGCTTGAGGCCCTGGCCGTGAACAGAGAGCGTTATGGTTATTCTTCCTGCCCCTGCCGACTGGCTTCCGGCGACCGGAAAAGAGATCAGGATATTATCTGCCCGTGTGTTTACAGAGACCCGGATATTAAGGAATACGGGAGTTGCTACTGTAATCTTTATGTGTCGAAAGAATGGAATGACGGTTCTGTCCATCACGGGTACGTGCCTGAAAGACGGCCTGTCGAACGAATGTTCCCGGATGATTTTCACCTGAAACCTGCATAAACTGTTTTCAAAAAAGGAAGTTATGCTTTTAATATCATCGGGTTATGGGAATGCCGGGCTGCATGGCACGCATCAGTTCGAATGCGGCCATAAATCCTTGGGTTTTTGAAAACAGTTTACCCTTCGGGAGCGCCGATTTTATCCCGCCTGGAGGCGGGACGGCGTTGGCAAGGACTTGAAGTATCGTCGTACGGCTGTGCCCTTGCCGCCTTGCGTCTTCGGCGAACTCGACGCTTGCAGGAATCAGGTTTCAATAATAACGGTGGCGTGACCTTTGACTGGAGACAAAATGGCTGAAGATGATCTGATTATCAAGTGCACGCGTTGCGGGACAAAGAACCGTGTTCCGGGGACCCGTCTGAAAGACAATCCCATATGCGGAAAATGCAGACAACCTTTGTTGAACCGGGATGGGTATGATCGCCCTGTAGATATCACGGATGGAACCTTTGACAGGGAAGTGCTTCAGGAACCCGGCGTCGTGCTGGTTGATTGCTGGGCTCCGTGGTGTGGTCCCTGCAGAATGGTTGCACCTGTCCTGGAAAAGCTTGCCCGGGAATACGCCGGCAGAATTAAGATTGCAAAACTCAATGTTGATGAAAATCCGATAACCGCATCCAAATATGCGGTGAGAAGTATTCCGACCATGCTTTTTTTCAAAAGCGGTTCCCTGGTAGATACATTGATCGGGGCCCTACCAAAACAGGCGATTGAAGAGCGTGTGATCGCTTTGACCCGGGCGAAGGATGTTTGAGTAAACCGGCAGGCATCTGATTGATATCCGGGGGATTATTTTTTTCGCGCAATGCCGATATGGGGCAAAAGGGCCATTTATGGTTTGGAACCGGAGCACCCGTCGGTTGGTTTGAGGGAACGATTGTGGAACCTTTGAAGAACAACTGCGTGTGCCTTATCGCGCCACAGGCGGGATGATTCCTCTTCCCCCCGCTTTTCAGCGTGATTTTCAACCCGCTCATAGTCCGGGATCTTCGACTTGATGGGGTACAAAATCGATCATTTTTTCAAGTGCTCAAGTTCTTCCGACACCCCCACCGGGACATCACCAGAATTCATGAAAATGATGCACCGGGCCGCGTCCACTGCCCAGGGCATAATCGGACCCGGCGCGGATGGCTTCGGTGACATAACGTTTTGCCGTGATTACGGCTTGTTCGCACGTAAGGCCACGGGCCAGAAACGAAGCGATCGCGGAAGACAGCGTGCACCCGGTGCCGTGTGTGTTCCGGGTCACAATACGATCCGTTTCGAGAACAACAAATCGCTTTTCCGTGTGGATGTAAAGCAGGTCCGTGACAGCGGGATCTTCAAGATGCCCCCCTTTTATCAGGATGTCTCCGGAAGTGCGGGTAGCCAGTTGTACGGCTGCCTCCCGCATATCGTCCAGGGTATGAATCGGCCATTTTAGGATCGCGGAGACCTCGGGCAGATTGGGTGTGAACAATGTCACAAGAGGCATGAGAATCTTTTGCATTGCTTCAAATGTTCCATCCTGCGACAGGCGTTCTCCGGTGTGCGCGGACAGGACAGGATCGAGAACAATGTTTTTCGCCATGTGCCTTCTGAGCAGACGGGCGATGACTTCAACCGTCTCCGCCGAACACAGCATGCCGATCTTTATCGCGTCCGGGCCGATGTCGTCCAGCACGGCCTGCAACTGTTCTCCAACAAAGGAAGGGAGAACCGGCTGAACGGAAACAACACCGCGGGTGTTCTGGGCCGTGAGTGCGGTCAGCACAGACATGCCGTAGCAACCCAGCGCGGAAAATGTCTTGATGTCCGCCTGGATTCCGGCACCGCCGCTGCTGTCGGAACCTGCGATGGTCAGGGCCTTGTGATATTTTTTGTTCATTGATTTGTCTCAAGATCGGTCAGGGACAACCCGAAAATCCCGGGCTTCGTACTGGCGCATGCGAAAACATGACCGTATGAATCTCGTTGATATCACGAAAAATATTTTTTCATATCACGTGGGTGACAGACAGGAAAGACCACGTATGGGTGGATATCAGAGCAAATACTCCGTATTGACATTCTGAAGGGCGTGGAAAATATTTCCCTTAATCTTTCTGTTGGAGCGGTAAAGCGCCTTGAGCATGTGTTTGATCTTCCGTCTTTTCGAAGATTCCGCGGTCGGGCACCCCAGGTCTATACCGCTCCAGCCCATGGACTCGCTGTATCTTTCAATCAGGTTTTCATCAATCAGAAAAAAAGGTCGGATCAAAAGCAGTTTTCCTTCGAATAACGGCTGAACCGGTTTGATGGTGCTGATGGATGCACCATAGAAGACGTTCAGGAAAAAGGTTTCAATGATGTCATCCTTGTGATGTCCGAAGGCAATCCGGTTACAACCGAGTTCGGCAGCGGATTCAAAAAGAAGTTTCCGGCGCAGACGGGAACAGAGAAAGCAGGGGTTTTCCCGGTTTTCCGGACCATGAGCCCTGGGACCGATATCCGTTCGGATCAACCTGTACGCAAAGCCATGTTCCAGGAAAAAGGCCTCCATCTGCGCCGCGGAATCTACCCCGAAACCCGGATCTACATGCACCGCCGTTAATGTGTACTCAATGGGAATGCGTTTAATCCTCTCCTTCAGCATCCACAGGAGGGCCAGGCTGTCCTTCCCTCCGGAAACAGCGACCAGGACATGATCGCCGTCCCGGATCATCTCACGGCTGTGAATCGCCTTTCCCGTCAGGCGTCTCATTTCTTTGGCGACAAAGCCCAATGCCCTAACCCTTTCTGGGCCCGAACAGACGTGTTCCGATCCGCACCATGTTTGCGCCTTCTTCAAGAGCGACCCTGTAGGAGTTGGACATCCCCATGGAGAGATATTTCATTTCAATACCGGGGATGTCCATTGCGCTGATTTCATCAAATAACTCTCTTGTCTTTTGAAAATACGGACGGGCATTTTCCGGGTCACCCCCGAAAGGCCCCATGGTCATCAGGCCCATGATCCGGATATTATCCAGAGCATTTATTTCCTCTGCCAGGGAGACCGCATCATCCGGCATGACTCCTGCTTTTTGAGGCTCCTCCCCACTGTTGATTTCTATCAGGATCGGCATGATTTTATCCATGTCCGTGCAGGCCCTGTCAATGGCCCTGGCAAGCTTCACGGAATCCACGGTTTCGATCATATCAAATATCCGGACCGCCTTTCTGGCCTTATTGGTCTGCAGATGCCCGATCATATGCCACAGCACCCTGCGACCGATGACCTGAAAGGCCTTTTCCGCTTCCTGCACATAGTTTTCGCCGATAATTTCAATGCCGGCTCCGATGGCCTTTAAAATCTCTTCCGGACTCCTGGTCTTGGCCGCGGCCACCAGTGTGACGCCTGCGGGCAGTTCATCCAGAATTCTTCTGACATTATCTTCGATCATACACATTCTCCTTCACTGACACCTAAAACCTGCATAAACTATTTTCAAAAAGGAAGTTATGATTTTAATATCAACAAGTTATTGGATTTATGGATGAAAACAAGTTTGCATCGACTCTGTGTCAGACTCAAGATATAATCCTCAAATATTCGACCTAAATCCTGCAAACCGGCCTTATCCCCATTGCCAGACAAAAATGGGGCTGTATTAAATTGGCTTTGTAAAGATACTACTGCTTGCATTTTCCTCTGAAAAATAGTAAAGGATGATCATGATAACGTCAAAGGAAACATTCTGCTGAGCGAAGCCCCTCCCCCCTCACCGGCCCCGCTTGCGTGGCCTGGAGAGGCGCTTTGTGTCCTTTGTGAAGACCTGCACGGAACATTTCCGGTCCTACCGTCATGATGTCTCGGATAAGGCTCGCCAGTACGCTTGCATCATACCGCAAGCGGGTTCCCGCAAGAATATGGATCGTATGGCGGAAGTGATTCCGGAATCCAAATCGCGGAACCGTCAAAAAGAATTACTGGCCCTTGACAGTGGCCTTGGAAAAAGTGAACTGAACTGAGCTCTTACGGGATCTAAAACATCGAGGTCTCAAATCCCCACAATTAGCCGTTGGGGATGGTGCCCTGGGATTCCGGAAATCCCTTGAAAAGGTCTATGGGAACACCGAATGGCAAAGATGCCGGGCACATAAGACCGCGAATGTCCTAAATAGTGTCCATCCATAAATGAAATTCGGGGCACGGGTGAATTTCCGATCCGGAAAAAGGCCATTCTATGGATGGAAACTACCTGGGTACCTACAGTTTGATGAACAGGATTTAGGTACAAGGCATAGTGTTTGGTCATGCGCGAAGGCATACAGGTAGCATGTCAAACGTATGACCAAACACTGTAACACAGTAGATGGAGACTTTTTACGACGCCATCACAGTTTAAAAGGCGAATTTCAATAACCCTTGAACTTCCGAAACGTCATGGGAAAAAAGAAAAAAAGAAAAAAGAAAAGCAACACGAACGATTTCAGGTCCATGGCTCACGCGGCCCTTGAAAAGGGTGCGAAGGAAAGCCTGGCGACGGGAAACTACAGACAGGCCAGAGATTATCTTAAGGAGCTTTACAGGCGCGACACGGGGCGATATCTCCCGGAACTGATCGAGGCATACGAAGGGCTTGCTCTCGACATGATAGGGAAGGGGCAAGGGGAAAACGCAAAGGCCATTCTGGATCATATAAATGGACTTGAGGGGGGCAAACACAAAAGTCGGCTTGAATTTATTCTCCCCATGAAAGAAGGGAATTTTACCGACGCAGCGCGGGCGGCTGTCCGCTATCTCGCACAAGGTAAGGAAGCAGATGAAACGGATAAAAAATATCTGCTGTACGATGCCCTTATTGTTTCCTTTATGGACTTTGATTCCATCAAATCCGCTCCCCCCTTGATCCGGGAAGAAACCATTGCCATCCAGTCCGCGTTGAAACTCCTCTGTGAAGAAAGATATGACCAGGCCCTTGATCTCCTGCGGCCTGTCGGGCTACGTTCGCCTTTTTCACACTGGAAGCTGTTCATCAAAGGACTCTGCGCTTTTTACAGAATGGAAGATGAAAAAGCCCGGAAGGCATTTCTTAGGCTTCCTTCCGAGTCTGTCCCGGCCAATGCCGCTCAGGGATATCTTGTGTTGCTGAATGGCCGGGCAGGCCTGGGGGAATACCATAAAAAAACAGATCTGCTCGGCCGGGCATGCCGGGTCGCAGGAGAAAAGGACCTCGAGCCGGTTCTGCCCAGGGCGGAATACCTGTGGAGGGTGGGACGATTTCGTGACTCTTTCGCATATGCCAGAAGCAAGATATACGACTTTCCTTCTGAAGAACCCGGTATCATGCAAAGCCTCTCCAATTTTTATTTCAATGCGGTTTCCCTGATGCAAGGCAAGGAGGCGGAAAAATATCTTGGGTTTTTCGATAAAATAAGCTCCGGGAAGGGAGATGCCGACAAACTTGAACAACTGATGATTCAGCGGGCGAGGTGCCTTTATTTTGAAAGGAAAGATGTCCCTGATTTCGTGCCGATTAATCAATGGACTAAATTTTTAGACTTATATCGTAATATCCGTGGTAATGATCCCGCCCTGGAGGCCGTTCTCTATGCCCACCTGGGCGACCTGTTCTCAGAGGAAATCGGGTATGATCCGTATTTTTCCTTTTTAGGAGGGCGGCACTCAGGGACGCATAACGTAAGAAATGCGGATATTGCAGAACGTTATTACAAGAAAAGCCTTGAGGTGGATTCGGACAGCAGGGATGTGCACTTCTCCATCCTTGGCCTTTATGAAAAGACCGGACAGAAATCGAAGGCGAATAAAAAGCTGGATGAAATCATCCGGCTGTTCCCCGAAGATAAAGAGGCGCTTTACAAGGCGGGGTGCAGGTGCATGGAGCGAAACGCCCTTGTTAAGGGGATGAAGTACCTGGAACGGGCGCTTGAACTGGATCCCCTGGACAGCAAGGTCCGCGAATCTTTTATTGTATGCTGTATCAAGGCCGCTTTCAGGTATGCAAGGAACTCGCAACCGGACCGATACAGGAAACTCCTCCCCGGTGTCCTTCACCAGGGCGATGAGAATTCAGATGATTTTAACCGCGGCCATGCCTATCTCTATGCGCGATGGGCAAATTTCGAGCTCCTTAACGGCAATGCGGTCGAGGCCGAAGCTCTGTTGAACTCAGGGCTCGCCCTGGCCGGTGATGAATCCGGCTTTTTCTACTTCAACTGGCTTGCTTCAAGGCTCTATGGGGTTCCCTTTAAGTATGTGAAGAAAATGAAAAAAGAGATAGATGGAATATTTTCAGACCAGGTCTCCCCGGAAAGGGCCGCAAAATTTGCCAAGACAATTTCTTATTTTTTTAATGCTTCAAAATCCGGTTGGGTGGAAGAGGAGTTGGCGCGGGTCAATCGCTTTGCCCGTAAGGCGGCCGGAAAGGATTTTTCGCGGGATCAGGCAAGGGTCATTGTGGAGTATGCGCTTTCCCCGCGAAATGGCGATGAAAACCTGGCCTGGACGTATATTAAAAAGGCCCTGGAACAGGATCCTGATGATCCATTTTTCCTCTTCCTTCGTTACCAGATGAAAGGTTATTATTGGTTTATCCAAAGAAACACAACACCGATGAAAGAGCTGGAGAGGATACTGGTCCTTGCTGAAAAACAACGGGACCAGCAGCTTATGGTGAAAATTCGCAAGGCCATGGACGAGTTTCAGGAGATGCTTGCTCCGGATGAGCCCCCGGATGATTTTTTCGAAGATGAGGATGCATTTGGAGAGGACGGTTTTGATGAAGACTTCCATGCTTTTCTTGAAAACCTTATAGAGGAGCGCTTTCCAAGAAAAAGAACAAATAGAGGGAATAAAAAGACGGAGAAGGAAGCATCTGACTCCCGGCAAATGAATCTTTTTGAGTAAGGGGAAAAGTGACATGGATCCTTATGCCGTCCTTGGCATAGCTCATGATGCGGATGACGCGGAAATAAGAAGGGCATATCTTGAACTTGTAAGGCAATTTCCTCCGGAACGGGCCCCGGAGCGATTCAGGGAAATCAGTGAAGCCTATACCAAGGTAAAAGATCAGAGGAGCCGTCTCGAATATTACCTGTTCAACCATGAAACGCGGTTCAACAGTCCCTTTGAAGTGCTTATTTCACATTTTGCCATTGCGGGTAAAAGGAAACCGCCCACATTTGAAGAAATAAAGGAGTACCTGAAAAAATGTGCAACACGGTAGCGGATGTCAATGGGAAGGATTGTCCCTGTGATTCGGATGATTCCCCGGAAACGGGAAGCAGAAAACCGGAACGCTGCGCAGATAAAGCAAACGGCATGGAAGAATGGAAAACGGCTATTCAGGAAAATTTTGCGCTCTGGCTGGAAGAAGTTTCAGAACTGGAGACTGTCAGGCAATCACCGGATCCGGAACCTCCGGACCTTGCATCATTTTTTAGAGAATTATGCGTCCTGAGGACGGAGTTCAGGAAGGGAACCAGGCGAACCCATGAGACCTTTGTCCGTTTCGGGGAGACCCTTTCAGGATTTGAGCGTATATCCCAATCCATCATGTCAAGGATGTCGGAATTAGAAACACAGAAGGAAGAAAAAGAAATCCTTTCAAAAAAACGTATATATCTTCCTCTTGTGGAGATATTTGAAAGGTTCAAGCGGATCGAGGGGAAATTGCGAGAGCAGCCCCGGTTCGGGATCTTTGCCCGAAGGGCATGGGAGAAAAAGACATGGCAAAGCTTGCGGGACGGCTTTGGCATATTGCGCTCGCACTTTGAAGAATTACTCGGAAGCGAAGGAATAACAACCATTGAAACCGTGGGAAAGTCCTTTGATCCCACGCTCATGACCGCTGTCGAAACAAAAGAGACGGACTCAGTCGAGCCGGGCACGGTAGTGGAAGAATTTTCGTCCGGCTATTTATATAATGGGCGTCCCTTGAAGCTTGCACAGGTAAAAGTGGCCAAACCGGCATGGCGGGATCGGGATGATGATTCCAGCCGTAGGCAGGCATGAAAACATGTATCCTGGAACCTGCACAAACTGTTTTCAAAAAAGGATGTTATACTTGTAATATCAGCGAGTTGCTGGAATGCCGGGCTTGCATGATACGCATCAATTTGGATGAGGCCATAAAGGCTGGGATTTTTGAAAATAGTTTACCCTGCGGGAGCGCCGATTTTATCCCGCCTGGAGGCGGGACGGCGTTGGCAAGGACTTGAAGTATCGTCGTACGTCTGCGCCCTTGCCGCCTTGCACCTGCCTG
>Ga0164318_10005118_pt1 | contig 12676 bp, 9 predicted proteins | sample GuaBasSedimGuay9_FD_113734 | JGI IMG/M metagenome (GOLD analysis project Ga0164318, IMG submission 113734) | Subseafloor sediment microbial communities from Guaymas Basin, Gulf of California, Mexico - Guay9, Core 4571-4, 0-3 cm | ecosystem: Environmental > Aquatic > Marine > Hydrothermal vents >... | reverse complement strand
GCACGGAGCGGGGCAAGGGCGTCAAAACACCTAGAGGTAAGGTCGGCATCTGGCTGGATTCACCCTTAGTTGACTTGATCAACGGCGAGGGTGCGATCCAGAAGAACCTGCCGGCGATGCTGCGGCAGTATAAGCGTTTCAATATTGATATTGTCAAATATCCCATGTTGGTATATCCGACTCTGCACTATCAGAACGGCGGTATTGAAATTGACGATAAAAGCGAGACAAAAATCCCTGGTCTCTACGTTGCAGGCGAGGCGGTTGGCGGTGTGCATGGACGTAACCGTCTGATGGGAAATTCCCAGCTGGATCTGATCGTCTTTGGACGGCGCAGCGGATATTGGGCATCCGAACGGGCGAAAAAAGGCGTACAGTTTGGTAAGCTGACCATGCAGCATGTCTACGACTATGAGAAAGAGGTAGCTGCCCTGGATATCCCGCGCAAAAAAATCGCACCGATCATACTGCCCGATTACATACCCGATCATGTCAAATATAAACAAAAAACCACGGAATATTTCGGAACGCTGGTTTAAACATTTAACTTAAATAATAATTAACAGTGAGGAGAGTATTTGATGAAAGAAATTAGCCTGGATCTGAAAAATCTGAATGATGTCTTTCCGGAAAATTTTTCACAGGAACAGATTGCCAAGGGAAAAACCCTGTTTCTGAAAAAATTAGCGGAAGATTCCCATCGCTTTTACGGCGGGAAAATTCAGACCGCACCAAAAGCCGGTGTTTTCGGTTTTAACTGGTTCAATGTCTGGTACACACCGGGTGTTTCTAAAATATCGACCACTATCCGGGACAATAACGACGCCTCTTTTGAACTTTCAAATCGGGGCAATCTGGTGGGGGTCGTCAGCGATTCCACACGCGTTCTGGGTGATGGCAATGTAACTCCGCCGGGAGGATTGGGCGTAATGGAAGGCAAGGCCTTTCTGATGAAATATCTCGGTGGCGTGGATGCCACAGCGCTTTGCGTGGACAGCCGTAATGAAAAGGGCGAAAATGATCCTCAGAAAATCATCGACTTTGTTAAAATGTGCCAGCACAGTTTCGGCGCCATCAACCTCGAAGATATCTCACAGCCGAATTGCTATAAAGTGCTTGATACGTTGCGGGAAGAATGCGATATCCCGGTCTGGCACGACGATGCCCAGGGAACGGCGTGTGTAACTCTGGCCGGATTGATTAATGCTCTGAAATTGGCTGGCAAAAAGATTGGCGATGTCAAAATAGCCATGCTGGGCGCCGGTGCATCGAATACGACGATTGCCCGGATTATAATTGCGGCCGGCGGCGATCCGAAAAAGATGGTTCTGGTCGATTCAAAAGGCGGCTTGCATACCGGACGTGAAGATATTAAAGCCGATCCGCGATTTTATCGCAAGTGGGAACTGTGTCAGGCGACAAATCCCAATCGTGTAAATAGCATTGCTGAAGCCTGCAAAGATGCCGATGTGCTGATTGCCCTGTCAAAACCGGGACCTGATACTGTGAAACCGGAATGGATCAGTTCCATGGCTGATAAATCGATTGTATTTACCTGTGCGAATCCGGTGCCGGAGATTTATCCCTATGCGGCAAAAGAGGCCGGCGCCTTTATCGTTGCCACCGGTCGTGGTGATTTTCCGAACCAGGTTAATAATTCACTGGGATTTCCGGGGATTTTGAAGGGTGCGTTAATGGTTCGAGCCCGGAAAGTCACCGATGAGATGGCGATTGCCGCAGCAAAGTCGTTGGCCGATTATGCGGAAGCACGTGGAATCAATCCGGAAAATATCGTGCCCACCATGGATGAAGCTGCGGTATTTCCAACAGAGGCTGCCGATGTCGCCATGCAGGCGATCAAAGACGGTGTCGCCCGAAATATTATTACCAGGGATGAAGCCTTTGAATGGGCCCAGCGGGATATTGAATATTCACGCAACATGGCCAAGTCGCTGATTGACGATGGATATATTGATGTGCCAGGCAAAGACATTCTCCAGAATGCCTTAAAATGGGCGATTGACCAGGTCAGTTAGATAACTGACAATCAAAATAGTTAAACAGGGGCACAATACATTGTGCCCCTGCTTGCATTTATCAAAACCATATTCTATTTTTCCGTTGTAAAAACGATAAAAAATGGAGATCAATTATGAAATCATTAACAAAACATATTACCCTGAATGTCCCGCGGCGCCGGGCGTTTGTCAATATTACGCCACAAGTTGCAGATGTTGTGCGGGAAAGCGGAGTCAGAGAGGGGCTTTGCCTGGTAAACGCCATGCACATTACTGCCAGCGTCTTCATTAATGACGACGAATCCGGTCTGCATCAGGATTACGAAACCTGGCTGGAAAAACTGGCGCCCGAAAAACCGCATTCCCAATATCACCACAACGGTTTTGAAGACAATGCCGACGCCCATCTGAAACGGCAGATCATGGGGCGTGAAGTTGTAGTTGCCATCACCGATGGTAAACTTGATTTCGGACCCTGGGAACAGATCTTCTATGGAGAGTTTGACGGTAAGCGCCCCAAACGATACCTGATTAAAGTAATCGGTGAGTAGATTTCTGCTAAATTGAAAAGCCCCGATTTTTGTCGGGGCTTTTTAACAAGGTGAAAAGTTTCGATTACTCTTCCATAAATGGGTATCGATAGTCTTTTGGTGGAACGAAAGTCTCTTTTGTTGTTCGTGGTGATACCCATCGCAGCAGATTGATCATGCTGCCGGCTTTATCGTTGGTGCCGGAAGCCCTGCTGCCGCCAAAGGGTTGCTGACCCACCACAGCGCCTGTGGGTTTATCATTGATATAGAAATTACCGGCAGAATGAAGCAGGATATTTGATGCCAATGAAACAGCCTCCCGGTCTTTGGCAAAAATGGCTCCGGTCAGAGCGTAGGGTGAGGTCTCATCGCATAGACGGAGAGTATCTTCAAATTTATCATCATCATAGACATAGATTGTCAAAACCGGACCGAAGATTTCTTCCTCCATTGTTTTGAAATGAGGATCCTTTGCGACGATGATAGTGGGGTCAATAAAATAGCCGACGGAATCGTCGGTATTGCCACCGACAATTATTTCGGCATCATTGGAATTTTTTACAAAGTTGATATAGGCGCTGATATTTTCGAAAGCAGCCCGGTCAATAATGGCGTTGAAGAAATTGCGGAAGTCCTGAACATCACCGATCGCAATCGATTTAATAGTATTAATGAGTTTGGCTTTTATTGCAGGCCAGATTGATTTTGGAATGTACGCCCGGGAAGCCGCCGAGCATTTTTGACCCTGATATTCAAAGGCGCCACGAATCAGCGCCGTATTCAATTCATCCGGATCGGCGCTTTTGTGTGCAAAAACGAAATCCTTTCCACCGGTTTCACCCACAATTCTCGGATAGGTTTTATAGTTGGCAATATTTTCGCCGATGATTTTCCACATACTCTGAAATACGGCGGTACTACCGGTAAAATGTACTCCCGCAAGTTTTGGATTAGAGAGTACGTTCGGTCCGACATCTTTACCGCTGCCGGGGATAAAATTGATAACTCCTGGTGGTAATCCGGCGTCTTCAAATAATTTCATCAGATAATAAGCGGAAAATACAGCGGATGATGCGGGTTTCCAGAGTACCGTATTGCCCATCATTGCCGGTGAAGTCGGCAGATTTCCGGCGATGGATGTAAAATTGAAAGGTGTTACCGCAAAAACGAATCCTTCCAATGCGCGTTGCTCGACCCGATTCCATTGACCGGAAGGTGAAAACGGCTGCTGTTCGTAAATCTGTTCCATGTACTTGACATTGAAATTCCAGAAGTCAACCAATTCGCAAGCGGAATCAATTTCAGCCTGAAATACATTTTTACTTTGATTAAGCATCGTAGCGGCATTCAGTACAGGTCTCCATGGCCCGGCGAGTAAGGCAGCCGCTTTTTTAAAAATGCTTGCCCGTTCCCACCAACAGAGATTAGACCACGTTTTCCACGCCTTCTGTGATGCTTCCACCGCCATCTCCACTTCTTTTGGCCCGGCTTTATGAAAACTTGCCAAAACGTGTTGATGATCATGGGGCATGACGCATTTTCCCATATTACCGGTCTTGATTTCCTGACCGCCGATAATCAGTGGAATTTCGATTTGTTCATTCGACATTTTTTTAAGCATTGCTTTCAGCTCGGCTCGTTCCGGACTGCCCAACCGATAAGCTTTGATCGGTTCATTGACAGGATCCGGTAAGGAAAAATTGGCATTAGGCATAAATCACCTCGTCCATTTAATTGTTAAAATGACCTCTCAGTATAATTGAAACTTAAATTAAATGCGAATTTTTGCGGAAAAATACTCACTTATTAAAGTTAATAAATCCAATTGTAGGGTGGTAGGATAAATTTCAATTTTTCAATATTTATTGTCTTGTTCCGGATTTCTGTTTTGAATGCTTATTACATCGAAGAACAGCCTGCCCGGCAGAGCAATGAATGGCTGGACAAAGATTATGAGCCATGCAACGATAATAAGGTTGTAAATGACTCGGATTATATTTCCCAAGCATTCAATAATTGAAGATTTTTATGTATATTTCTGTTGTGAGCGAGAATATCCTGAAAAGAATAAAATTCAGCCTGATCATTATTTTAATGATTTTAGCCGGAAGTGAGTTGATGGCGCAGACCCGCCTGCTGAATATTAAAATAATCGGTAATCGCAACTTCAGTGACTACTGGAATACGACTTCAGTTATTGCTGATAAGGGTGATAATCTGAGGCTTTCATTTATTGCCGAGGTCCGACCGGAGGGTCTGTATTCATCGGTATATATCTCTTCCTGTCATAAGGTAATTGATCAGGGGGATACGTTACGGAACGAATTGATTTTCCCACTTGAGAAGTTTCTTGACGGAAATATTACCGTTCGCTGGTATCTTATTCAACCGACTAATCTGGATACCATGTATCTGAATCATCCCGGCTATGTTACTCCTTACGCCTATATTCCTTATCGGGAGATTCCGATTAAAAATTGGAATGATCAAAGGGTTATGGACCTGCGATCTCTTGAAAATTACGGAGAATTATTTCCCGGCACCATTCGCTTAAAAGTTGAATTGTATCATGGCAATGAGTTGGTGTCTTCCGGAGGAGCAAACAGTCGGTTTAAAGTAATGAATACAATTGATTATGGTGGACTCAATGATTGCGTTTACCGGATCAGCTACCGTGGTCGGACGGGTTCCCGATTGCTTGACAATGTGCTGCTTTTCCGAAATCTTCCATTGATCGGAAACCCGGTTTCCTTTACAATAAATTGGCAGGATCATCAGACCATGCAGTGGATCGGCGGCAATCTGAATACCTTCACCGCTGCAGCGGCGGAGATGTTGGGCAGACCAATTTTCAAGGAAGTTGACAGGATTCCATTGCCGGAATTGAACTACTTTGAAGAGACCGATTATTACCTGAAGAATGCTGTTCTGGATCGGGGATATTATTACTCAGCCGGAGGTAATAAAATTATCGTCAGTGACTATTATTTTTTTCAGGGTGATTATGTCATCAATGAGGACAGAGTTGCCATGTTTTACCGGGATAGCGAACCTCAGGGTTTTCTGAATGGGTCGGATTTGGTGCTCGAATGCAACCACAATGCTCTTCGTATCGGGGCTCTCTCGGAGATAATGGGCGAAAATATTACTCTTATTCGTTGGAAGGAACGCTGGCCAACGTATCGCTGATATTTTTTATCGAAATCTATTACTGAAGTATTTTCTGAGCAGCTGCTTCCGGATCATCGACAATTGGAAAAATCGGGAGTAATCCGGCAATCTCGAAGACCTCTTTGATATCTTTTTTAACCGAACAAAGAATTAATTTTCCCCGGAATTGATTCAGTTTTTTAGCTGCACTCAGAAGAACGCGCAATCCGGCGCTACTGATGTAGTTCAGTTCGGAAAAATCGAGAATAAATCTTGTATTGTTGGGATCGATGACAGGAATCAGTTTTTTTTCAAGATCACCGGCGGTATTGGAATCAAGATTGCCTTCAATAGAAAAGATATAAATATTCTCGATTTTCTCAATTTTAACTTGCATTGCTATCCTCTTTTATCAATTATTTATAATCACATTTCTTTGTCAAAACTAAAGTATTTTTTCCATTTTCGGAACTGTATTTTATATCATCCATCATATTTTTAATCAGGTAAATTCCCAGACCACCGATTTTACGATGCTCAAGATCCGATTTTAGATCGGGTTTCGGCGCCTGAGTAGGATCGAAGGGATTACCGTCATCAGTGATTTTAAGTTTCAGCTGATTTTTCTTAAGGGAATAGTGAATATCGATATTGTGGTCATTCTGGTCGGTATAACCGTAGGATATAATATTGGTCAATATTTCATCGATTGCCAGATGAAACGTAAAGATGATTTTTTCCGATAAGGAATGTTGACGGTTGAAATCGGCAACGGCGTCACAAACCCGTTTAATTTCCGGTATTTTATTCAGAATCTGAATAGAAATGATATTTTCCATAGATGATACCTGCTAGAGGATATACTCGGAACCCTCAATGGCAAGAAATATCTCAAAAAGTTTGTCGGGATAGTTAATTTTCCGGTAATCGATGGATTTTTTCAGAATGCTCTCAATTTCATAGTCATCCCGCTCCGGTTCATGATGAAAAAGCGCCAGTCGTTTGACATTTGCCTGTACCGCAAAATCAACCCCGATCAGAGCGGAGCTATGTCCCCAGTCCTCTTTATGGATAGCCTCCTCGAAGGTGTATTGGGCGTCAAATACCAGCAAATCCGCATTGTTAAAAAAAATCAGATGATTCCGGACATTGCTTTCCTTTAAATCCTTGTATTCCGAGTCCGTGGCATACACAAAAGATTTCCCTTTGTAATCGATACGATATCCGAAAGAACCACCGGGGTGATAGAGAGGCAAGTTGGTGATTTCAACCTCTCCGATTTTAATTGTACTGTTATGTTCAAGCTGAGTGAAATCTTTCTTCGCGCTCATGTGATCCAGGGCGACGGGGAAAAATCTGAAATCCTGCTGAATTTCGAGACGCTCCCTGAGATTTGGATGTCCGCTGTAAAAATGTAATCTGTTATTCGGGAAAAATGCCGGAGCGAAAAACGGGAATCCAAGGATATGGTCCCAATGAGTATGTGACAGAAAAATATGCAGATCGAGCCCTTTGGAATTCTGATCATTTTTAACGATATAATTCCCCAGGTTTTTTAATCCGCTACCCATATCGAATATGATTATCTGATTGTTGACCCTCACCTCAACACAGGCGGTATTGCCGCCCACAATACCGGCTTTAACAGGTGAGAGATTGTCAATGTAGGAATCTATTTCATGTTGATTGTCAAGTTTTTGACTCCTGATTTCATGCATAATGTTTTTAATTTTATGACGAATCTGCTTATCTGTAGGTGGTGATGGTATGGATCCCCTTACACCCCAGAATTTTACTTTCATCGGCAACCCCGTAGTCTCTAACAGTTTAAAAATGATGCATTATTTTGCGATATGGTATCATCCTCCAATGTTGAAATCAATTTATCTACCGAATAAAAATATTGCAATAAAAATATCCTCGCTGAATAAGAGTTGTCATCAATGCAAATAGAAATCGATTATCTTTACATCTGGTCGGTTTTTCCTGTCGAGATACTTGTAAAATATGAATCTCATGTCTAAATTTTCTCATGAAAAAGGTTCAATTAACATTAGAGGGGGTAGCAAATGAAGCGAATGATATCTATATGTGCTCTGGCGGCCTTTATTGTTTCCTGCGCACAGCAACCGTCTAAGACTGAGATGAAAGCCCAACAGTTAATTGATAGTCTCGTTGTTCAAATAAAACCCCTGGTTAAGGAGAGCAATCTTGCTTACTGGAACGCAACCGCCACCGGTGAAGATCAGTATTATGATAAATATGCACAACTTGATATGGAGCTGACAAAAATATATTCAAATCCGGATACCTATAAACAGTTGAAGACTTTTAAAGAGGCCAGAATTAAAAATCCTGAAATCGCCCGCCAAATCGAGGTATTATACTCATCTTTTCTGGCCAATCAGACCGATCCGGATCTGCTGAATAAAATTACAAAACTATCTACCGAGGTTGAACAGCGCTTTAATACATTCCGGGGTACAATTGACGGGAAAAAAGTCAGTGGTAATGATATCAAAGAGATTCTGTCTACCAGTACCGATCAGGTTTTACGCCGAAAAGCATGGGAGGCTTCCAAACAGGTTGCCCCTTTGGTTAAAGATGATTTTTTAACCCTTGTCAAATTGCGTAATGAATCAGCCCGTGCGGTCGGTTTTAAAAACTTTTACGAAATGCAGCTGATTGTCGGCGAACAGGACCCCTCAGAAATCAAACGCATTTTTGACGAATTGGATGAACAGACTCGCCAGCCCTTTATTGATATTAAAAAGGAAATCGACCGGGCGCTTGCGAAACGTTTCGGTATTTCCGTCGAAGATTTACGTCCATGGCACTACTCCGATCCTTTTTTTCAGGAAGCGCCGGTGATTACCGATGTGAATCTGGATCAGTATTATCAAGACAAAGACGTGGTTGAAATAGCGCGCCAGTTTTACCATGGAATCGGTATCGATGTGGATCGGATTCTGGCAAACAGCGATTTGTATGAGCGGGAGGGTAAATATCCCCATGCCTACTGTACCGATATTGACCATGAGGGCGACGTTCGGGTTATGATGAATGTCAAACCAACGGAAGCATGGATGTCAACGACTTTGCACGAACTGGGACACGCCGTCTATGATCTGAAGCAGGATTATTCGGCGCCTTATCTTCTCAGAGGACCGGCACATTCCTTTACAACCGAAGCAGTGGCCATTTTCTTTGAACGTTTGTCAAAGAATCCGAACTGGATGCAAAAAGCGCTGAATCTGAACGATAAACAGAAAAAGCAGATTACTGATCTTACGGATAAAACCATGCGAATGGAAAAATTGATTTTTGCCCGCTGGTCGTTGGTCATGCTGAATTTTGAGCGTGAATTATATGCAAACCCGGACCAGGATTTAAACAAACTCTGGTGGGATATGGTTGAGAAGTATCAGATGATCCGGAGACCTGAGAATCGTGATCTGCCGGATTATGCGGCTAAAATACATATATGCCTCTATCCGGTTTATTATCATAATTATCAGCTGGGCGGTTTACTGGAAGCCCAATTCCGACATGCGATTGCCGTCAGCCAGGGACTGGATAATGTCAAGGAAATTCGCTATATGGACAATCCCGAAATTGGTCGCTATTTCATCAACAATGTTTTTCTTCCGGGCAACCGCTATCGCTGGGATGAAATGATTATACGGGCAACCGGCGAAAAACTGACGGCAAAATATTTTGTTTCACAGTTATAAGTATATTTGAACCGTTCGACGGAGAAACAGGGATTCAGAACGCCTTGTAATTCTTCCAACGCGTACAAAAGTGCTTGACTGTTAGAATTATATAAGTAATATTTAAACAAATGTTATAAATTAAATGTAAATTATTTTGGATAGGGTTGCCGATAGGCATTATGTATTTATTCAGGCAAATTGAGATACCGGATTGGAAAAAATTGATGTTTAAACGTATCGGGCTTTGGGGATTATTTTTAATAATAATGCAGGTCGCCGCATTTGCTGCAGATGATGTTGTTACGGTGACCCTGAAAAGTGACGAGACCCTTCGATCTCTGGCAATTAAATATTTTGGTGAACCCAACGATTGGGAATTAATTCTTTTATATAACGGGTATAAATCTGTAAGCGATGTGGATATCGGTGCAGAGTTGAAAATTCCGGTTGGGCTGTATAAGCGCATCTCACGACAGATTGAGAACGCCCAAAAGGCAATCACCAAAGCCAATAAAGAGGGCGCCGGTATTCTGGCCAAAGATCTGGTGGAAAAGGCGATAATGGCTCAAAAAGAGTCGGTAAAATTAAAAAAAGAGGGGCAACTTGACCTTGCCCTGAAGCGGGCGAATGAAGCGGTTGCGGCAGCCAACAATGCCATTCAACAGACGAATGCCAAGCGGATTCAGTCGATTTCAGCCATATTATCCGAGAAAAAAGGCAGGGTGCAATCGCGTAAAAAGGACCAGACTCTCTGGTATAACGCTGAAAAGAACCAGGAACTCATTGAAAAAGAACACGTCCGGACCCTCAGCAGCGCGTCGGGAGAGATATCCTTTATTGACGGTAGCAAACTGAATCTGAGTGAAAACTCACTGGCTGTCATCGAAGCCATGAAACGGGATTTAATTAAAAATACCAATACCTCGAGCGTGGTTGTGTTGCAGGGCGATATCATGGCCTATCTGACGTCGCAGAATAAAAGGAATCAGGTTAATGTATCGACACCGGACGTTGAGACGGATATTCGCTCCCGGAGTTTTCGGACATCCCGGGATGAAAATAAAGTGTCAAAATTTGCGAACTATGACGGCGAAATCGATGTAAAAGCGGCCGGCGCCCTGGTGACGATCGGGAGAAATGAGGGAACGTCAGTTGCTCCGGGGGAGAAACCGAAAGAGGCCCGTAAATTATTAGATCCCCCGACGGTAATATTGCCAACACCGAAAGCGAAATATTTTACCGGTACGATATCAATAGACTGGGAACCGGTCAGCGGCGCTAAGGGTTATCATCTGCAAATTTCCGATACAAGAACCTTTTCCAATAATATTGTCGATCGGAAGATTATCGGAAAATCGGTTTTTAAATGGGAATCCCCCGGCACGGGTGTATTCTATTTTCGGATAGCATCCATTGATAGAGAAAATTTTATCGGCGCCTTTTCCAGACCTGTCGAGTTTTATATTGACAGGGATGTCACGCCGCCGTTTTTACTGGTGAATGAACCTGAAAACGAGGCGAGTGTTTATCAGTCAACGGTGATTGTTTCCGGTGACGCTGAAGCCGAAGTAGTGATTTTAGTTAATCAGGATTCTGTATCTATTGCACCGGACGGAAGTTTCAGCCACCGTTATCAACTGCGTCCGGGGAAGAACACTTTGATTATTCAGGCGATGGATAAAGCCGGGAATGTTTCGAAAACCGAGCGAATTGTTTATTACAATGCCGACGACAAATTGATCATGCTCGATGGTCCTGATAAGCGTTATACGAATGTCCGGGAATACAGTCTGACGGGTGCAACTCTGCCCGGATGTCAGATAAAAATAGACGGAAAATTGATGGATTTGGTTGATTACCGTTTTAATTACATCGTCAATTTAGCCAATGGCAGGAATAAGGTGACGGTTGAGGCGCAATCACCCACAGGAAAAACTCAGTCGGTGAATGTGGAGCTGATTCTCGATGAAACCGAACCGGATGTGGAAATCGAAGATATTCCGTCGTTTACCAGTGAAGCAAACTATAAAATTAACGGCACCGTCAGTGAAGATTGTCAAATTATTTTAAACCAGCATGAAATACCGGTCCATGAACGGCATTTTACTACTAATTTGGCGCTAAAAGAGGGTGACAATTATCTGGAGCTGACTGCCCGGGATTTAGCCGGTAATGAATCCATTATTGAAATTGAAATATTCAAAGATACTGAAAAACCTGAAATTGTCAATGCGCAAATAGTGCCGCAACAGGTTAGTGGCGGTGAAATTGTTCGGATCAAAGTCGCTGCCCGGGATGAGGGAGTGGGATTGGCCCGCAACGGGAAATTTAATCTGGGAATCAGTGGCGGCAATCAGAGCTTTTCCGGAATGTTATGTCTGAACTCCAGCGGTATTTACTCGGGGACATTAATGATTCCACCGGGTGTTCAGGGAAAATTACAATTTAATGAGTTGACCATTCGGGATTATCTCGGAAATCAGGCCGATTATCCATAATTGACGGCTGAGGGGAAAAGTACAATTGAAATTATCTAAAATTTTCAAACCTTCATTATTAAAAAAATTCCTGCTGGCATTTTTTATCGTCACAATGATTCCGTTGATTATTGCGGAATATTTTACCATGCAGAGAGCGGAAGATGAACTGAAAAGCGTTCTGAATGAGGAGTATTATCTCATTATCGATCAGCTGCGGCGGACTGTCGATGAGGTATATATTGGCAACTGGTTATCGAATTTAACTTCAACGACAGAGTACATTGAAAGTAATCCGGATTTGTCTTTGGAAATAATCAATGCTCTTCTGAATGCCAAGCTCAACCAGATCAATGATTTAATTATACTGACTTTAAAACTTTCGGATTCCGGTGAACAACTTTCGACAATGAAAAATGATCTGGTAATACAACTCTATAATCAGGACCCCGATCGGGTAGCTCGGTTGATTCAATTTTCGGACAGGATGGAAGGTGAGAAGTATATTATCCGGGATCCGGTGAATCTGCCCAACAGTAAACAGCTGGTCCTGCCTATCGAAGTTCCTATTCAGTGGGGAGATGGCCAGCGTGCTGTTTTGCGGGGCGTCTTTAATTTGAATTCCATTATTGATTTTATATCAACAGAGATATCCATTGGAGCGCGGGAACTATACATTGTGAATGATAGAGACCAGGTCGTTTTTAGTAATAACGAGTATTTTATATCGGGGGATACCCTAAAATACCCGATTATTAAAATGGTCAGGAACAGTCTCAAAGGCG
>Ga0164318_10005117_pt1 | contig 12677 bp, 7 predicted proteins | sample GuaBasSedimGuay9_FD_113734 | JGI IMG/M metagenome (GOLD analysis project Ga0164318, IMG submission 113734) | Subseafloor sediment microbial communities from Guaymas Basin, Gulf of California, Mexico - Guay9, Core 4571-4, 0-3 cm | ecosystem: Environmental > Aquatic > Marine > Hydrothermal vents >... | reverse complement strand
GAAAAAATAGAAACAACAACCATGACCATAGATAAAATAAAAGCAATATTTTTATTGCCGACAAAATTTATGTTCACACCAGGCTTTATAAACTGCATTTATTGACACCTCTATCTCTATAATAATAAAGTCCACCGGCTTTTCGGGCAAGAGCAGGGCGAGTCCGCGTGCACTGGCTGGTTAGACAGATATTGTCCCAAGATTCGTCACTTTCGCCCATTGGCTTTCATCAAGTTTCACCAAAACCGTCATTTCCTGAAACCCTGCGGGATTGCCGATTTTACCGAAATTACTGCACAATAACATCCTAACCCGACTTTCGCATTTTGAAATTATAAAATTTAAATATTCTATAAAAACAAATGGTTATAGTTTTTTACGGGTATTACAACATGTAGTGTCTGCAAATCCATAATCTGTTGATTTTATTGAAATTTAGAGTTAAAGATGTCACAAAGCACGAAAGTCAGGCCAAAGGTATAGCGAAAAGCGGCCACTTTCTTATTGTCAGCAAGTGCTTGAATCCTTTTTTAAGGAAGAGTCGCCAGTTTCTTATAGTCAACGGCTTCAGCATATTCTTTTAAGTTCGCTTTGGTGACACCGTTCCCTTCAACACTGACAAGGAAACGATTGGCGACTATGATCTGAATGTCACCCTGTTTTTCTGATGGTTTATATTTCACAATTGCTTTCTGGTGAGCGATCTTTTCCAATCTTCCACCGTCTGATACTGCAAAAGCAGTGTTTGCGAACATCATCATCATTCCCTGCAACATTGGAGAATCCGTAACTATTCTAACCGTGACAGAACTTTCCAGTTTCTGGTACTGGCGCTCAGCAGAAACAGCGCCAAATATGCCGCCTCCCCCGGTCTGGGAAGTGGTCTCTTTGGCTGTCCATCCTTTTATAGGGGCGGGCAGAAACGATTCCAGGCTTCCCCCTTTTTTCTGCTGGATCAGCTGGACTGCGTAATTAAGGCTTGAGACGGCTTCGGTGTATTCGCCATTTTTGTAACATTTTAATGCTTCATTGATAGAAGCTGTAATGTCATCCCCGTAAGCCATCCCTGCAAATAGAGTCAGCATTATTGACAGGACAGCCGTTTTTGCTACGTTCTGATATTGTCCGTTCATATCATTAGGTTTTCAGAATCTATCCTGAATCTATCCTTTGGAGTCTCTTGCAGAAATAAGCTAATACATTGAAATTATCGGCGCTAAAAATAGGCTGTCTTAATAAAATCAATAGGTTACGTCTTTTATGCAAGAGACTCTATGGACAATGGATAAATTCTAAAGGTCGCCTTTCTCAACCATTAAAATTGATAAATAAGGAACTCTTGCTGAAAATACGTAACCTATTGATTTATATGAATTTAGTCTTTCAATAATCACCAATGATTTTGAATGGTCAGCTTATTTCTGCAAGAGACTCCAAAGGGGTTCGATTAAATACTCAAGTTTTTAATTTTACGGTTCATAAGAAAATAATCAAATACGGACCGGGTCACTATTAGAGAGGTAAAGAGGCTCGATAGTACACCCAGGCTAAGTGTTACGGCAAATCCTTTGATCGGGCCCGTCCCGAACTGGAACAGAACGGCCGCTGCAATAAGTGTTGTAACATTTGCATCTAAAATGGTAAGGGTTGCTCTCTCATAACCTGAGTCTACTGCCGCCCTGGAAGTTCTTCCAAGATTCAGATCTTCCCTGATACGCTCAAATATCAAAACATTGGCATCTACAGCCATTCCAATGGTAAGTATGATCCCTGCAATACCCGGCAGGGTTAAAGTGGCCTGAAAGCCTGCCAGGCCGGCAGCTATGAGAATAATGTTGAGAATCAAAGCGATGTCTGCAATTAGTCCTGATCCCTTGTAATAAATAATCATGAACAAGATTACAAAAACACCGCCAATATACATGGAGACAAGTCCTTTATTAATAGAGTCGGTTCCAAGGGAAGGTCCTACGGTTCTTTCTTCAATTATTCTGACTGGAGCCGGAAGCGCTCCTGCACGAAGAACGATAGCAAGGTCGTGGGCTTCTTCTGATGTGAAATTTCCTGTGATGCGGGCTGCACCGCCTGAAATCTTATCCTGGATAACCGGTGCGGAATAGACTTTATTATCCAATACAATTGCAAGCCGTTTTTTTATATTTTCTTCTGTTATCTTTTCAAAGAGCTTTGCGCCTTTTTTGTCAAATTCAATGGAAATATAAGGTTCATTGTATTGGGAATCTATTTGAACTCTGGCATCGGTAAGATAAGCGCCCGTAAGCAGGGTACGCTTTTTTATCAGATAAGGAATTTTAATGTTACGCCCTGTTTCAGGATTTTTTTTGGTCTGGTATAATATCTCGCTGCCCGGAGGAATGCTTTTTTTCATAGCATCATCAAGGCTATGGTTTTCATCAACTAATTTGAATTCAAGAAGAGCTGTTTTTCCTATCAGTTCCTTTGCCCTCTGTATATCCTTAACACCAGGCAGCTGGATCAGTATTCGTTTTTCACCCTGATGGCGGATATCAGGCTCGCTGACACCAAACTGGTCAATCCGGTTTCTGATGGTTTCAAGAGCCTGCTCTACGGCCAGTTTCTTTATCTGATCCGTCTCCTTTTCAGATAAATTCAATACAACAGTGAGGGTTCCATCGGTTGACGATTCTTCACTTATTTGCAGTTCCGTGAATTTCTCGTCAAGAAGTTTTTTAAAGCTTTCCCTACTGGTTTCAGCAGGTATTTTTATTGATATACCGGTTCCTTCAACACGGCTTAAGCCAATATGCCTGATATGTTCTTTTTTGAGGGAAGTGCGGAGTTCATGGATAATCCGCTCTACTGTACTTTTCACAGCCTCATCCGTATCGACTTCGAGGGCAAGATGCATTCCGCCCTGAAGATCAAGGCCAAGGTTGATTTTTTTGTAAGGCCATATGGATGGTTTTATTGTAGGGAGAATATAGATAAGAGCAATTAAAACAACTGTGAGAATTACAACAAGTCTCCATGAAATGTTCTTCAATCTCCATTCCTTTCATTTATACGCTATAGATTGCAGCTGCTTGAAAAGCGATGGCAGTAACATATCAATAAAACAGGGGCCAATGTCAATTGGCTTAAGGAATTTTTCTTTACCTGAAAATAATTTCATCCAAATAACACATATGCGGCATTCATGCAACATATTTTGTTTTTAGCGCATGACGACGGAGGTCAGCTTCCGGGTAAAGATACCGGCTGCCCGGCCTCTTACCCATACAATCCGTGCGTAAAGATTTCCATTGCACTATACTGCTTCAAGACCTTTCATTTTTCAACAATTAGCTGGTCATGCTGAGAAGCTGTTCAAATTGCCAATAACGCTAAGATGTGTTTTTTCTCTATATTATAGAGAAAAGAATTACTTGAATATTAAATCAGATTTATGATAATTCCTCTGCGAAGCTGACTTCTTATTGCCCCCATAGAAAACCATATTCTCTGGGTTTGGTCAGAGATAATTTGTTCTGCTTGAATAATTGAACTTTGCTATCAGGTATTTAGCTGTTAGCACTTAGCTTTTAGGCATTAGCTATTACAGATGTCCTTATAAATAATTTCAGTGCGTTATCGGCCGCCGGAGTATTATAATAATACGCCTTCCTCCCTCCGGCCTTGTGAAATTAATTATAGTGCTTTAACTCAGGTTTTGCTTGGTATAGATTATGCTGGAGTTTTTCAACCATCAAAGTTTTCAGTTTATTGATAAGCTGGTTTTTCACCTTGCCGCAATATGTTAATAAAACAGCTTATTATGATTTTAAGTAATTATCATGCCATGTAAAACCTATGTTGTTTGATTATATATGAAAATCTATAACCAGGCTGGAATAGAGGTAAATTAACAGCTAATAACATAAGTTTAATTAGTGTATGCTTAATAAATAAACAGAATCTCCACAATAATCCGCTATGATCCAACTTACAAGCAGGTAAAAATGATTCAAAAAATATGGATAATTAATATTGGTCTTGTAGCGCTTGTTATCTTTTTTGGGATTAAAACCTTTGGTGTATGGTCGAAAAAGGAAAAACAGGTGTTTGACTCAGGCGCAGTTAAACGGGAAAAGCCCTTGCGGAATAAAAGTGTCGTAAAAAGGAGGATGCCGCCTGAATCGGCCTATAAAGATGTGGTTGAAAAAGATCTTTTTTCCCGGGACAGAGCTGAGTTTATAGTTGAAGAACCGGAAATTGAACCCGAAGCAGAGCAGCCGAAAATGCCTGGGAAAAAAATGGTTCTGTACGGAATCGTTTTAATCGATGATTATAAGTCAGCCTTAATAAGCAACCCTGACAGGAAACCTAACGAAAGAAAGGATAAATGGGTAAAAATTAACGATTCAGTGGGTGATTTTAAGGTTGCTGATATACATAAGGATAGCGTTGTTCTGGCACAGGGGGCTGATAAGTACGAGATTCTTTTATATGACAAAGATAATCCCAAAAAACGTGCAAGAGTGATAAAAAGTTCAAGGCCGGCGTTAATCACAACAAAACAGGCAAAACCGTCTGTATCTAACAGGAAAACGTTAAGAAAAAGGCATTTCGAGCCCGGGATAACAAAGAGAAAAAAGGCTTTGCCTGTTGAATACGAGATGGTTGACACGCCTTTTGGAAAAGTTAGAAGAAGGAAAAAATAAATTTCATGAAAGATTTCTTAAGCTGCAGGCAGATTTTTCTTTTTTATGTACTCTTTTTTTCCATTCTCATTGCCGGAGGATGTGCTGGGCAGAAAGAACGGCTCAAACAAGATGTTTCCGGGGTGAAAACCTCTGGTGCTTTACAATCAACCGATACAGCGGCAAAGAAGGCAGAAGGAAAAGCCTTCCGCAAAATACCGGATAATAAGATACGATCTGACGAGCATGGTGAATACAGGCTCATAGAAACACCCTTTGGAAGTGTCAGGCAAAGGGCAAGAGATAATAAAATAGATATTGCAGCGCAGAAATCGTCTCAAAAAGAAAAAAAGCGCATAGATGTTTCACCTGAAAAACCAGTCAAAAACGCACCGGTTGAAGCGGCTTTTTCAGTCCCTGAAAAAAAAGAAATATCTTTGCCCCTTGCACCTGCCGACAAAACAAAAGAGATAAAAACGTCTTCAAAGAGCGGACAGGTTGTACTGAATTTCGACAATGCTGATCTGTATGAAGTCATCAGGACCTTTGCGGAGATTTTAAAAATCAACTATCTTGTCAATCCAGGTATCAGAGGAAACGTGACGATCCAGACTGCCGGACAGATTGAAAAAAAAGATCTTTTTAATGTTTTTATGCAGATTCTCGATGTCAACGGGCTGACAGCAGTAAAAGAAGGAAATCTTTACAGAATCGTCGGAGTGAAAGACGCCGCTAGGATGCCTGGTTTACTGCAGTATAAAAGACCCGGCGATCATTCCGCTAAAGGGGAAGATTTTATTATCCAGGTTATTCCTCTTAAATTCATATCCTCTCAGGAGATGGCAAAACTGCTTACACCTTTTATTTCCGAAAAGGGAACCATTGTTTCCCATCAGGAATCGAACACTCTGGTGCTGGTCGATAAAGACATCAATATTTTAAAAGCCTTAAAGCTTGTCAAGGAATTTGATGTTAATATATTTGAAAATATAAAGTATAGATTTTATCCTCTTAAATATATCGATGTCGAGGAAACGGTCAAAATTGTAGGCAATATTTTAAGTTCTTACGGTTATTCAAAAAATGATGTAAATATTATCGGTATAAAAAGAATCAATACCCTGCTGGTCATCGGTCAAAAGTCCGATGTTTTGGAAAAAACTCAAATTTTTCTTAAACAGATCGATGTTGCAGGTGACGACATTGAATCCAGAATCTATGTATATTCGGTAAAAAACAGCAAAGCCAAAGAACTGGCTGATTTATTAGGCAGTGTATTCGGCAGGACAGACGATAAAAAAAAAGGCGGAATTTCAAAAGCTGACAGCGAAAAGGATAAGGGGCCGAAACCTCTTTTCCCGCCTACACCCTTTGAAAAAAAGACCGAAGCGTCAAAAGAGCCAAAAACCGCGGCAGGGGGGATTGGAACAGGAGCTCTGGGCTCGGGAACATTAAAAGATGAAATAAGGATAACAGCCGATGAGGTTAGAAATATTCTGATCATAGAGGCTATTCCGTCCGACTACAGGATTGTCGAAAATATCTTAAACCGCATTGATGTGCTTCCAAGACAGGTTTTGATCGACGTTACCGTAGCTGATATTACTTTGAATGCAATGAAGGAACTGGGAATCGAATGGGAGTATACAAAAGGAGAAGAATCGCTGCACACATCGCTCTATAATGCAGCATTAGGCAGCGGAGGTCTGCAATACCTGATTGGACACATGATAGGAGAGACCTACAGATGGAAAAATATCCTTTCGGCATTGGCTACTGAAAACAAGGTCAATATACTGTCGTCTCCTACTGTCCTTGCTTCCGATAACAAGGAAGCCACTATTAACGTAACCACTGAAGTCCCCGTGCCGCAAACGACGTATCGTTACACCGACGATTCGAACAATGTGATACCGAGCACCATAGAATACAGGAACACAGGAATAATCTTAACCGTCACTCCTCATATCAATGAACATGGTCTTGTCAGTATGGATGTCAGCCAGGAGGTCAGCGAACAGGCGGAAAATGTAGAGGTAGGTCCCGAGGGGCAGTCAGCTCCATCTTTTTTGAACCGGAGCGTTTCAACTTCCCTTACCTTGAAGAACGGCCAGACCTTCGTGATCGGCGGTTTGATCAGGGAAACAAGGAGCCATGGTGATTCAGGCGTCCCTTTCTTGAGTAAAATTCCTTTAATCAAGTATCTGTTCGGGAAAAAAACAGATTCTTTAAACAAAACAGAGCTTATCATCCTCATTACACCCCATGTGATTGTAAATTTAAATGATGTTGATGCCGTAACAGCGGAGTTCAAAAACAAGGTCTCAAATACGATGAGGATAATAAAGGAATGTAAATCCAGCCGGCAATAGAATTTCAAACGGGCTTTAACGGCAGTGTCGATTGATGGAATAAAAACAGGTTACGGAAATTTTTTGCTGTTTAAACCGGTTTTTATTATCTTTGGTTTCAGTCAGGTTCAAGGAAAACTATAAGTGCCGGGGACTTTGCATTGAAAGAAATAAAGGCAAATGGCACAATAATGTTTTTGTGCATGATCGGCATGGTTTTATTTTGGGCCTGCACTCTGTTCGGCAGTGAGTCGCAGTCCTCCAGAATTATTGTCCTGATTTCCAGAAACATCATACCCTATCTTGAGGCGGTGGAAGGATTAAATAACCTGCTTGCCGCAAAGACCGGCATTGAAACAGAAGTGGTTTTATTAGACAGGTTTAAGGGGAAAGATCAAAGAATTCTTGTAGATAAGATTCTTGGCGGCCGGTTCGATTTAAATGTTGCAGTCGGGCCCGAAGCGGCACGTTTTTTTTGGGAAAATTTTAATGATCCCTTTAATTCCATGATCTATACCATGGTTTTAGATCCTGAAAAGATATTTGGATCAACAGATAAGGTCTGCGGAATTTCTTTGAATATTCCCGTTGGAGTTCAGATCCGGGAAGTGGCCGGCAGACTTCCTTTTTTAAAACGCATCGGCCTGCTGTACGATCCTTATTATAATGAATCCTTTTATTTAAAGGCAGTTGAATCAGCAGCTTCTGCCGGTTTGGATATTATCCCGCTTAAAATTTCATCTAAAAAACATATACCAAAAGTTCTGAATGAATCTTTCGGCAAAGTCGATGCCCTCTGGTTTATTCCCGATCCTACCATAATATCTGAAAGCATTATTCAGTATATCATAAAAGAAGCATTGTTAAAAAAAATACCGGCAATAGGATTTAATCGTTTTTTTTTTGAATCCGGAGCGTCGCTGGTATTTGTATTCGATTATGAAGAGCTTGGTGCGCAGACCGCAAAACTTGTCTTGAAGATTCTTAAAGGGGGCGGATGCAAAAAAAACGTCCCGGTATTTAAAGCAATGGTCAATTTGCGTGTCATGGAGCGGTTCGGAATTGTAAATCCAAATGGATCCGGCAGCAGGCAGGAGGAACTTCAGCGTTGAAGCGTTTCGGAATACACTTAAGGCTTCTGGTCGCCGTTATTATTCTTATCTGCGGTTCAACCTTTTTTTTCGGTTATGTAGGGGTGAATATCAGCCATCAATTTTTGCAGACACGGTTTGAAGATCGTATCCTGTTTCTTGCCAGGTATCTTGCCCTTAATGCCGAACTTGGAATCCTGATCGATGAGAAGACGATGCTCAACCGGCTTGCACAAAACCTGCTGTCTGAGAAAGATGTTATGAAAATCAGTATCTTAAATAGAACTGATGAGCTGCTTGTAGATGTTTCAAGACATGGATCTGTTCCTGATTCAGTTGTCGAAGTTCCGGTTGTTTTAAAAGAATCTTCTTGTGAGAGCCTGGCTTTCCGGTTAAATCAGGATGAAAAGCCCGGCAGCAAAATAATCGGAAAGGTAAGAATCAGTTATACTACCGCTGGAATCAAGAACTTGCTTAAAAGGATGAAGATATGGTTTGTCTGGGTTGCAATTGTTATCGCAGGAATTTCTCTTTTGATTTTTTATTTTATTTCAAGATCTTTGGTGTCTCCGGTGACTCAGCTTGTCAAAGTAGCCCGCAAGGTTGCAAAAGGGGATTCCGAGTTGAGAGTGAAACCCGGCAGCCTGCCGGAGACAAGGGAACTTGCCGTTGCTTTTAACTCCATGCTTGATTCCATAAAATTAAACAAAATGGCATTGGAGGATGCTTATTATGAGATGAGTCAGCAGAAAGCCCTGGCTCAAATGGGTAAATTCTCCCTAATGGTGGCCCACGAAGTAAAAAACCCTTTGGGAATTATAAAAAGCTCCCTCGATATATTGAAAGGGGATCATCATATCGGCTCCGATGATATGATGGTTTTCTATATTGAAGATGAAATAAATCGGTTGAACAGGTTGATCGAAGATTTTCTTCTTTTTGCAAAGCCTGTTACTCCTGATTTCCGCGTAATTGATGTAAATGAAATGATACAGCAGTTTCTTGGAAAATCAGCGCAGTTAATGTCGGAAGATCAGCTTGAGATAGAGTCGGATATTCAAAACAAGCCCTGTATGATTATGGCTGATCCTGACCTTCTTATCCGGGCAGTGGAGAATATTTTTAAAAACGCAGTCAGAGCAAATGATAAAAGGGGTATAATTTCCATTGCATCGTTTTGTGCTGAATCAGGATGGGTTTTGGAGATTGCAGACCAGGGAGCCGGCATAGAACCGGAAAATATGGACAAGATATTCGAACCTTTTTTTACAACCAGTTCGAAGGGGACAGGGTTGGGGCTCGCCTATGTCTTCGAGGTGATTAACGCCCATGGAGGCAGGGTGAGTGCAGAGAACCTGAAGAGAGGCGGAGCGTTGTTCAGAATCGAAATACCTGTCAGTCATTAAATGATGAAGCAAGATAGATCAGGAACGGGAACGAAATAATTTCCATAAGTATGCATCACCTGAAGCTGTGATGCATATTAGCGCAAAATAGCAGGGCAGCCCCCTGCGGATGCCCTGCATTGTGTGATCAATTTATAATCAATCGGGCAGGCACAGGGGCCTGCCCATGGAGGCATCGAGATTTTTGTATTTTTGGGTATCTTATGGCTGGGGAAGTTATTTCGTCTCCGTTCCTTATTAAACAGGGTGATATTATGGCAAATATACTGGTTGTCGATGATGAAAGAAAAATGAGGCACCTTCTTTCCATTATGATAGGGAGAAAGGGCCACAGCGTGGACCAGGCAGGGGATGGAGAAGAAGCGCTTAATAAAGTAAAGTCGGCTCATTATGATATGGTGATAACGGATATTAAGATGCCTCGCGTCGACGGCACAGGTTTTTTGGAGCGGATAAAGAAAATGAATATTGCCTGTCCGGTGGTATTTATCACCGCTTTTGCCACTGTAGACTCTGCAGTGGAGGCGATGCGGCAGGGAGCTGCCGATTATATTACCAAACCCTTTGAAGAGGACAGGATTTTGCTGACCGTTGAAAGAACGCTGAGCCTTTCCAGGGTCATGGCTGAAAACAGGGCATTGAAAAAAGAACTGAACAAGGCGGTCGTAAGTGACAGGATCGTTTATGCCTCAAAAGAGATGAGAGCTACTCTCGATCTTGCGGCAAAAGTCGCTCAAAGTGACTCTGCAGTTTTATTAACAGGAGAGTCGGGAACAGGCAAGGAGCTTCTGGCAAGATATATTCACAGGTCGAGCGGACGTAAAGATAATCGGTTTGTTCCTTTAAACTGCGCGGCTATTTCAACGAATCTTGTGGAATCGGAACTGTTCGGTCATGAAAAGGGCGCGTTTACCGGCGCTTCCAGGAAAACTGTCGGCAAATTCGAGTTCGCATCTAATGGTACCCTGTTTTTGGATGAAATCGGTGATCTTCCATTAAATGCCCAGTCAAAACTGTTAAGGGCGCTTCAGGAGAAAAAGATCCAACGAGTCGGCGACAACCGGGAGATTCCGGTGGATGCAAGGTTTATCTGCGCCACCAATCAGAACCTCGAAGAGCTTGTGGAGCAGGGCAATTTCCGCCGGGATCTCTTTTTTAGAATAAATGTTTTTCCCATCTGTCTCCAGCCGCTGAGGGAGAGGATCGACGACGTTGAACCCCTGGCCGGGTATTTTTTGAGCCGTCTGGATGGTTCAGGGAAAATGAAATTTACTGAAGGAGCGATAAAAATGCTGCAAAGTTACCCGTGGCCCGGAAATGTCAGAGAACTTGCCAATGCCGTTGAAAGATCATTTATTTTAGCAGGGGGCAAAACAATGATTACATCCAGAACATTATCTTTTCTAAATTCAAATAGCATTCTTTTTTCCAATAACGGTTCAGCCGGGTATAAACTACCCTCAGAAGGCATTGTGCTGGAAGAGATTGAAAAAGATTTTGTAAGACAGGCTCTTAAAATGTCGGGAAGCAACCAGACCAGGGCTGCTGCTTTGTTAGGACTCAGCCGTGCCAAATTCAGGGTTCTGTTAAAGCAGGTAAAAAATAGCTGTTAACTGTCAGCAGTTAATTTGCATCTGCTTTCCAGCTTGGCTAACTGACACCTGAAAGCTAAGTGTTAAGCAACCTCTCAATAAGTTCGGGTATTTTATGTGTTTTCCCTTTTGAAAAAGGGGGATTGAGGGGGATTTTTCGATTGTTTCCCTGATTTTTTGAGAAGTTATAGTAGCTAATAGCTAAATATCTGATGGCATAAGTTCAATTAATGTATACTTAATAAATAAGCAGAATCTCCATAATAATCCGCTATGATCCAAAATAAAGAATTGAGCTAAGGTCACTGTGACAAAAAAATCTCATAAACGGCTGCATTTTTCATCCGCTATTTTTTTTGTATCTATCTGGTTCGGACTTGGCTGGTTCGGACCTGTCTTGTCAGGATATGGCTGGACAGATGATAAAGCGCCCAATGATCAGGATAATACCATGCTGATGTTTGTAGGAGAAGATCTGGATGTGCTCTTCCTTGCATCAAGGCGTGAAGAAAGCGCATGGCAGGCCCCTGCGGTGGCAGGCGTTATCTCGAAAAGCGAGATTAAAAAGCGGGGTATTACAACTTTGAGCCAGGCTCTTGAGATGACGCCGGGATTCTACATGGCTCATAAAGAATGGGGGACCCTGCCGTATCTCAGGGGGATCGCAAATTCGGTTCTTTTTTTGTACGATACTGTGCCTTTAAGTTCGGATATAACAAAATCTTTGCATTCCATTGATCATGAGCTCTCCATGGCGCCTGTAAAACGGATCGAGATTATTCGTGGACCTGGTTCCGTCCTTTGGGGTCCCGACGCTTTTGCAGGGATCGTCAATGTTGTGCCCTTATCCGGCAGGGATTTTCAAGGAGTTGAAACAGGTGTTTTATATGGCGGGCCAGGTGATCAAAAGGCTTTTTATATGAATTTCGGCTGTGATACATCTGCCTGGAATTCCTTTTTATCCATCAGCGGCAGAGAGGGGGAAGAAGATGACGACAATCGTGCCAATCTTGTAAAGTTCTGGGATAAGGGAGAGACTGTTTTTTTACCCGGAGAACGGTTCGGTTCCGAGACTCCTGGTCTCTCCCGTTATTTAGAAGCAGCCGGAAGCTTTGCTTTCAGGGACTGGTTCATTCTTTCGGGAAGGTTATCCGATTATAAAAGACCATATGCGATGTCATTGCCCGGGGAAAACCTTGTCTGGCTCGAAGATCGTGATATATCGAACAGTTTTGTCAAGCTTGAAGCCAAGAAAAAGCTTAACAGAACTTCCATCCTCAGGTTTACCGGCTCATATTACCGGCTTCTGCCCAAATACAGGGTGGTCAATCGAACATTGAAACTAAGGGAGGAAACCGGTTTCGGAGAGATGATATATGACCGCTCTTTTATGGCGGGCCGCGGCCTTTTTACCTGCGGTCTGTCGTACAGAGAGAAAAGTGTCAAGGACGCGCCGCTTTGGGGCACCTATTATCTGCCCGACTATCTTGGACCTGAGAATAAAAATTTTTATGTCTGGACAAAGGGAGAAGACTATCGGCGAAGTCTCTTTTCGATATTCGGCCAGTATAATTAT
>Ga0164318_10005116_pt1 | contig 12679 bp, 12 predicted proteins | sample GuaBasSedimGuay9_FD_113734 | JGI IMG/M metagenome (GOLD analysis project Ga0164318, IMG submission 113734) | Subseafloor sediment microbial communities from Guaymas Basin, Gulf of California, Mexico - Guay9, Core 4571-4, 0-3 cm | ecosystem: Environmental > Aquatic > Marine > Hydrothermal vents... | reverse complement strand
AGTCACAATCCGGGTTTATTTTTCTTGATTGACTTATGCATGCAGCAAAAAATGATCAAATGTCACTTCACAAACCATTTTCACGGGTTTTCCTCAAATTTAAATTCAAATGCGGTTACCCTGGTATTTTCTGAATAAATCTTGATCTTTTTTATTTCCATAGTATACACTGACTTCGTTTTATGTGTATTTTCCATGATATCAACAGTTACAAAAAAAAACAGAAATAATATCGAAAAGTTTAAAAAAATTTTGGTATAGCTTTTAGTGTCAAACAAATACAAAGGATACCGGCATGGGCAACATTCACATGGTTCTGGATGCTTCGGATATCGAAAAAATCCTGAAACAAATGACGATTAAAATCATTGAAACCCACAAACGTTTGGACGACCTGGCGTTAATCGGTATTCATACCCGCGGGGTATATCTTGCAAAACGAATTCAAGCTCAGATACAGCAATCCGAATCGATTGAAATTCCCACCGGTGATGTGGATATTAATCTCTACCGGGATGACTGGACCCGGATCGGCCCACAGCCGATTGTCAGAAAAAGTGATATCGCATTTAATGTGGATGACAAGCAGATTATTTTAATCGACGATGTACTGTTTACCGGACGAACCACCCGGGCAGGCATGGACGCACTCATCGACTTCGGACGGCCTGCCAGAATAGAGCTTGCCGTGTTGATTGATCGAGGACACAGGGAACTGCCCATTCAGGCAAACTATATCGGAAAAACCATTAAAACCACAATCAATGAAGCGGTGAATGTCCTGCTGAAAGAATTTGATGATATTGACCGGGTTGATATCCTGCCAGGAAAGTCGTATGGGCCATCACGAACATAAAAAAAATGCACTTAAAAAACTGAATATTGGAATTATTACGATTTCCACCACCAGGTCCCTCGCAGATGATAAGAGTGGAGGGTGGATGGTCAAACAGGCGAAAAAAGAAGGCCATCATGTGGTGGTTCACCGGGTTGTCGGTGATAACAAAGAAATTATTGCCCGGACAGTTTGGGAAATAGTAGCTGACAAGGCACCGAACATCCTGCTTCTGACCGGCGGAACCGGTTTAAACCCCACGGATGTTACTATTGAAGCGGTACGGCCCATGTTTGCCAAAGAACTGACCGCTTTTGGCTCTTTATTTTCATACCTAAGCTTTGAAAAAATAGATTCCGCAGCAATACTGTCACGCGCCACAGCAGGCGTTATCAATCAAACCACAGTATTCTGCCTGCCCGGAAGCCTCAACGCCTGCAAGCTGGCATGCAGGGCGCTTATTTTCCCGGAAGCAGGGCATATTTCAGCACATGTTAATAATTTATAATATAAAGGAGTCTGGCCCCCATGTTCGGCATCGGCATACCTGAATTATTAATCATACTGGCCATAGCGTTGATCGTTATCGGCCCCAAAAAGCTGCCTGACCTGGCCAAATCCCTGGGGCGCGCATTAAATGAATTTAAAAAAGCCACCAGGGAATTCAAGGATTCACTGGACCTGGACGATGACGTAAAAAACCTCAAAAAACCGTTTAATGACATCAATGAAAATCTTCGCAGTGCATTAAAGGATACGACAAGCAGAACACATACGAACACGGATATCGTCGACAGCGCTCCGCCTCCGCCCGAAAGTACGGACACTTCCGAAAAACCCGCTTCCAGCAAGGTTGAGACTGATGAATGATAATGAAAAACTACCGTTTACGTCGCATCTGGAAGAGCTTCGAAAACGCCTGATCCGTTGTTTTATCGCTGTCATGATCGGCTTTGTGGTTTCCTATCTTTTTAAGGAAAGATTGTTTGAAATTCTTACCCGACCGCTGATCCAGGTGATGGGGCAAAGCGGCACCCTGATATTCACCGGAATACCGGAAGCATTTTTCACTTTTTTGAAAATCTCCTTTCTTTCCGGCATCCTTTTAGCGATACCCGTGATTATGTTTGAATTCTGGATGTTTGTGGCACCGGGATTATACAAAAACGAGCGAAAGCTATTTTTTCCCATCGTGATTATTTCATCCTTTTTTTTTGTGGGGGGTGCCCTGTTCGGATACTTTATTGTCTTTCCGTTCGGCTTTAAATTCCTGTTAGGATTTGCCACGGAAACCATCCGCCCGCTACCCTCCATGAAGGAATATTTAGGTTTTTCTGCAAAGCTGCTGCTGGCTTTTGGCCTTGTATTCGAACTTCCGCTGGTTATCACCTTTCTCGCACGCATAGGGCTGGTTAGCGTAGATTTTCTTAAAAAAAACAGAAAATACGCTGTTTTACTGTTTTTTGTCGTTTCCGCCATATTAACCCCGCCGGATGTGGTAACCCAGGTAATGATGTCGATTCCACTGATGCTGCTTTATGAAATCAGCATAATTGGTGCCCGTATTTTCGGTAAAAAATCTCCCAGGGAATCCGCCAGGCAATAGGCTTCGTCATCGGGCCGGCATTAATTAAGTGGCGCTGCAACACCTTTATCTATCTGTTCTTCGTTATCTTCACGGGCCAACAACAAAAAAAGCATGCACCAGGTTACATCCGTCTCTGACAGGAGAAATGTTTTGATAAATTTCTTTAAACGGCTTTCCAGAACAGTCTCACCATGATAAATTAATGCCTCAATTTTTCCGGGCAGCATATCGAAAAGCCCCATAATCATGGCCATGGCATCATTTGTTTTAAGGTGGCCGAAATATCTTTTCACGCACCGGCTCTCGTCTCGCACGTCCTGGCATGCATTGATCTCTTTATTGAAAAAAATTCGTGTGCGCGGATCAAGTTTCATTTTAATAAATGAAATTACCAGTCGCCTTTTGTCGCCCAGAAATTGAAAAAGGGTTTCAATAAAATCCATTTCTTTTTTTGCGTGATCATCGATCTGCGCCGGCATACATTTTATTTTTTTTGTAAACAATTGCCTCTTCTCAAATACCGGATGTTCTGATAATGTTATGATATTCTTTTTGTGATGCTCTTGCATGATTATACCCTCCGTTTTATGATTGATTTATTTGTTCATCGGTTCATGTTCTTGAATGGCATTATAGAACGGTATGTGTGCGGTTTTGGTCACACATGGGCAGGTTTTTTTATTTTCTTATAACCAACTGAAAATAAAGACAAATATTGCATTTTTTTGAACTGGGATATTTTTAACATATTGATTTTATAATTTATATTTTTTTAACTATCAGGGCAACGGGTCAGGATTCCAACATAGGAAATCTTAAAATGAGGGAAAAACAACTTGGCAACCTTCTAAAGGCAGTTGATCTGCTGGCCCGACCCAGCGGTACCACCATCAATGAGATGTGTAATGAATTAGACATCACCCGACGATCCGTTTACCGGCTTATTGAAACCCTGGAAAGCATGCATTTTCCCGTTTATGACGATCAACCATCCGAAGACCGCACCAAACGATGGCACCTGGAATCAGATTACGTAAAACGGATGCCCAACATGTCCCTGCCCGAATTAAAACTTTCTTTTGCCGAAACATTAGCCCTTTATCTATTAAAAGGGGAAGCAACCCTTTATAAGGGCACCCGGCTGGAAGACGAGGCCCAGTCCGCCTTTAATAAAATAGGTGCCTTTCTTCCCGGCCCGGTGTTCAAACAGCTGGATAAAATTAAAACCCTGTTTATCCCCCAGGCAAAATTTGCAAAGGACTACTCTGAAAAAGGGGAAATCATCGATATCCTGGCTGAATCCATGCTGAAACAAAAGATCTGCATGGTCGTCTATTTTTCCTTTTCCAATGAAACCGAAAAGCAATACCTCATCGAACCGCTCCATTTTTTCGAAAGCAACGGTGGTATGTATGTTTTTGTCCGGGCCCCGAAGCATGACTCCATCAGGACCCTGGCGGTTGAGCGCATCCAGAAAATAGAGCAGTCAAAAGAACGATTTGAATATCCGGAAGACTTTAACCCTGAAAAATTACTGGAATCATCATTTGATATGATATATGATGATCCGGTTTCAGCAAAAATCTGGCTGTCTCCCAAACAGGCAAAATATATACGGGAACGCAAATTCTTTCAAAAACAGATGATTACGGAAAACAAGGACGGCTCCCTGCTTTTAGAAATCGAGACCTCCGGATGGGGAGATGTTAAAAGATGGGTTTTGTCTCTCGGTGCCGAGGCGGTTGTGCTAAAACCAAAAAAATTACGTCAGGAAATAAAAAAAGAAATAGCAGCATTGACGGCTAAATATAGATAGCATCAAAAAAACGACGCCATCAACAACTGATGAACTCGTAAAAAAGTATTTGGATGGCTAAGTTAAAAGTTCCATATACAAGGCGTAGTGATTTTTCAGACAAGAAATCATACATGTAGTATATTGAATGGCTGAAAAATTGCTGCAACGCAGTAGATGGGACTTTTTGCGACGCCATCAACAACTCAAACTCAACTGAACCCTTAAGGCTCTTCAATGACATGTTGAGAGACAACAACAGACTTTATGATCTGACAGATACCAGCTCTCCTGATGAAACCCTGGCTGAGATAAAGAATATTCTGCTCCTGATCGACCCTTCACCGGACCCGTCGCCCATCGAAAAGATATACGGGGATATCATCCGTCTCTTTTCCGGAAAATTTCCCGGATACAGGGCCAGCAATACAAAATATCATAACCTGGAGCATACCTGTTCAACCGCCCTTGCTGCCGCAAGGCTCATTCACGGTTTGCATGTTCAGGGACAGGTTTTCCCCCCAAGGCTTGTTCAGCTTTGCCTGACAGGGGCACTTTTCCATGATACAGGCCTGATCCAGACCAGTGAGGAAGTGACGGGCACCGGTGCCCAGCACACCATCGGCCACGAGGATCGCTCAATAGCCCTCATGGGAAAATATCTCTCTGAAAAGGGCTATCCGCAAGAAGACATCCGGGACTGCGGCCATATGATCAAGTGCACAGAGCTCTTTTTCCCCATGGCAGATATACCATTTACCTCTGAAGAAGTCCTGACCATGGGCAAAGTTGTTGGAACAGCCGACCTGTTGGCCCAGATGGCAGACAAAAATTATCAGGAAAAACTCCCCTTGCTTTTCATGGAGTTCCAGGAAGCCGGTATGGAAGGGTTTGAGACCCCCCTGGAACTTTTCAAAAAAACCGAAGAGTTCTATCGTTCGGTGGCACGTAAAAGGATGAAAAATGAACTGGAAGGCGTTTCTTCTGCAGCTCTCTATCATTTCAGGCAGAGATGGAACATTGACAGGGATCTTTATGATGAATCCATCAAGTTCAACATAAGACGCATGAAGGAAACTGTCGTGGAGTCTCTTCTGCAGCTTTCCATCATTTCAGGGGGAAAAAGATCAACTTGAAAAGATGTGCTGCACAGGTTGAATCCCCAGCGTTGAAGGGTGGTAGGTTTCGATGATTCCCTTTACATAGTTTCCTGTTTCCGGATCGCGTTCGTCTAAATTAATTATTTCTTTTTTTTTGAAACTGCCGTCATCCTCCCTTTCCAGGATGCAGACTAAAGGCCTTTTGGCAAAGTCCCTGCTGGGAGAACTAACGACCAGGGCCAGTTCTCCGGTGTCAAGGCGTAGCAGGGTACCGACCGGATAAATCCCCATAATATTAATGAATACTTTAAGAAGAATGGGATCAAAGTCCTTGCCGGCACGGTCGTACATGTAGCCCAGGGCTCGATCAGGACTCAGCAGAGATTGCCGGTAAGCCCGCGATGATGTTAACGTATCATATTTATCGGCAATGGAAATAATCTTGCCAAAAAGGGTCAACGGTTTTTTCCAGTCAGCATGGGGATAGCCGGACAGGTCGAATTTCAGATGATGCTCAAACATCGGCACCAGAAGCCTGGCCTTGCTGTCAGCGGAGGCCTTTAGTCTTAACAACAGTCTGGCACTGTTTAATGAATGCTGCTCAATCAGTTTCTGCTCACGGTCATCCAGCTTATTTTTTTTGTACAGAATTTCTCTGGGAATCTCAATTTTCCCGATGTCGTGAAAAAGGGCACATATGCCGAGACTCACCAGGGTACGGCGTGAAAAGTTGATCCGCCTGCCAATGCACATGGAAAGCATGGCGACATTCACAGAATGTGTGTAGGTGTAGTCGTCAAATACCCGGAGTGTACTGATGGCGGAATATACTTCGTCGTCCTCGATAAGATTCGTCACCATGTCCTCGACTACCCGGACGGTTTTCCGTATACCAACCTCGCTTTTCTTTTCAACAATCTTCTGGGCTACCTCTTCAATAGAGGCCATGGCATACGTGTAGTCCCTTCTGGCCCGCTCCCGCCGTTCAGCCTTGTCCTTGTAACAGGATTCCTGGGGCCTTTCCGATTTCCTGATCAGTTCAACCCATTCGATATTCTCTGCAGCAAGACCGTCTGTAAGCCAGGGGAGAGGTTCCGGCTGTTGCCCGGAATTGTCAATCAGGCGCATGAAAGTCAGGATCTCCTCGGCAGAGGCATGTTTGACAGTTTCGAGTAAACGCATTCCATCCAGACAGCGGGTATCAAAATAACGTATAATGTTATCAAAAAGATTCTTTGTGGTTTTATTGTAAAAAAGCTTTTCATCATCAACATACAGCTGGTCATTGGAAATTTTGATCGTCAATGATTCATCATCCATGCAGTTGTTTATGGATTCAAAAAATTTCTCGATCCCCTCTGTAACCAGTGTATGGGTTTTACTGTGGATTTTTGCTGTCTGGCTCAGACTGTAGAAGTTGTGCAGAAACTCTTCTGACTGGGAATAGGATCTGTATTTTGCAGTATCAGTCATTGGTATTTTCTCCAGCAACTGCACGTATGCTCTTAGTTTTATCAAAAGCTTTCCTGATCACCCTAAATCTGCTCTTTGAAGCTTTCATAAGAACATCCTTTGCTTCCGGAGTGTCAAGCCATGCCAGGGCAATGGCTGCACACCCCCGAAAAAATAATTTCCCTGACCCCATAAAATTGTTCCATCCCCGCCTCAGAAGTATGTCTCGCATGAACGGGACAATATTGTTGGAACCGCAGCGGCCAAGGGCCTCATAACAGGCAAGTATATGTTCCGAATCCTTTTTAGCGGCATTTTCCTGCAAATAGTTCAGCAGCCTGCTTTCCAGCGCACCGGATTTATGCTTTCCAAAAGCTGTAAGGATACAGATGCGTATCTCTTTTCTGGGGTCATCAATGAGTGAAAACAGCTTCCGGGCATATTCTGGATCCCTGCTAACCAGCTCTTTGATTGCGTTTCTGCGCACTACGTCAGAGGAATGATCGCACATTTTGAAAAGAATTTTATTGACCCGGTCCCCCTGCAGGCGACTTAGAATGACCAGAAGCTTGTTGCCCATCTCCGGGCCTTGCTTTTCCGCTATTTTTTCAAGAGGCCCGATATCACGCCGGCTCAGGCGCACTATCACTTCCGAAATCATCTGTTGTATCTCGTGTGAACTTCCCTGAATGATGACCGGCAATAAAAAAGGAATAACCTCCGGGGAAAAATAATGAAGTACCTGGTCAAGCGCCTTTAATTTTTCAACTTCACTTGTTTGCAGGTTCAAAAGCTTTTCACTGATGAGTTGAAAAATTTCAGGCCTGGACAGATCCTTGAAAAACCGGTCGATGAGGAGGCTCTTCCAATCCTGTTTAGTTGATTTTTTCAGGGGGAAGAGTTTGTGCAGCGACTGAAATAATTTGACCAGCAGATCAAACTTATCCAGCTCAATGGCTTCAACAGCCACTTCCGAGATGAACCCCATGACCGTTACGAATTTCTCCTGCTCGGACTGACTCTTAAGAATAATCAGCAATACTTCAAAAAGATCCTCTGTAATATCCCAACTCTCTTCCTCCCTGACCATTTGCTGAAGTGCTTCGTAATCGGCATTGGTCAGTTTCAATTGGGCATTATTGTACGATGGATCGGCAATACTTCTGATATAAATGTTATTGCGGTCCGCCCCTTCCCCCTGCCGGGAATGGTCTGTTTCATTTTTATTATCGACTTCTCCCGGCTGAGGCGCAGGGGGGGGGAGTTTGGAAACATCAATGAGCAGCAAGTCCTGCCAGAAAATATCAATCGCCTTGAAATCTATAAATTCCAGTTCTTCGTCCATCAAGGCGGTGACGATGTCTCCCTCGTTCTCTTCCGCCAACAATCTATACTTAAAAACTATTCTGAAAAAAGAGGCGATCTCTTCGAGGGGAAGCCCCTTCTGAAACTCAATCCATTTGACACCGTCACGATAAAGCAAGGTAATGATGTCTTCCGAGGAGCCATCCTGTGAAACTTCATGGATAATTTCAGACTCGTAAAGGAGGCGGTTTTTTTCCACAGTCAGCCGAAGATCGGCATGGGTCGTAAAAAAATTACCAAATTCGGTAACAAGCCTTTCAAAGGATTTTATAGTGTTTACATGATCCTCCGGATACAGGCCGTAATTCTTCCACGCCAGGATAAAAATATTGATTAACATCCTGGCATCCTTCAATTCCTTGTCTGAAAGTGATGTTGGTACGAGAATTTCCTGTTGTTCTGTTGTGTTTGCTTTTTCTTTTTTCATTAAATTTCAGAGAACGGATTTAAAGCCCCGGGAATGTATTCCCATAGCCCATGTTTGCACGCGGGCTATAATGCGATGGGCATCGGCAAGATTCAGGTAATATATCTCAGGAATCAGCTTGTATGTCAAGTTTTAACAGGCACTTTATCAGGACAATCATTTTTCAAATCGTCGATCGTGATAAATTCAATTCGTCAGATCAGGCGACAACCGCCTTTCCGGTGGCTTATAAAGCCACATGGGTTTCAATAAAAACGATTTCACCTTTCCCTGCAAAAGCGAAGCCATCAACGGATCTTAAAAACAAGTCTTCCCTTGACAGCCCCTTTGACCAGCACCACATCCCCGGAACTGATTTTTTTGATCACATAGCCGTCAACCCGATCTTTTTCCCTGCAAATTTTACCATTAATGATCGCCATCCGACCGGCCGGATCAGATGACCAGGAAATGGCCTGGAGTTTCATGGAAGAATCATCAAGGACAGGGACAACCGACCCGGGGTCTGTGCCATTTTCATCAGCCGGAATATTTTTCTCCGAATCCGGAACCTGCCGAGATTGATGAACAATGCTGCCTGATGTGTTTTCCGAATCTGCCGGACGATTATCATCGGCTAAAGTGGTATCATTTGAAGCAGCCTCTACACGGGGGGCTTGTGGAACAGATTTAATTTGCACCGGAACAACATTCCCAGGTCCGGTTACATCTTCGTGATTAACCGGATCGACCGCTTTTTTGGAAATAGCCGGCAAACGCCTGGCAGCTGGCCTTGAAACTTTTCGGGTCGTTGGCGGTGTCTGGGATGTTTGCTTTGTCTTAACAGGTACGGGCTTTCGAACAAGAGCCGCTATCCCCATACCCACAAGCATACTGACGGCAATTCCGATCAGGACCAGGACCATAACCGATTTTGATCTGTTTTGGCTTTCGCGTTTTGCTTCCCGTCGCAGCGGCACACCCGCTGTTGCGGCTGTATCCTGTTCAAGTTTTTTTAAAGCCTTGAGAATGGCGCTCAATCTTGGAACTCCATATTATAATATCCGGTTGATTCGTAAATCAGATAACATTTTCAATCTAACATTTATCAGGCGGGGATAAACCCCGTCCCTTCGAAAAACGGCTTAAATCCTGTGACAGGGTGGGACTTTATGCCCTCCCGGATAAATTCCGGTTCTCGTACATGTATTTATGAATTTGAATCCTAACATAGACAAGCCAGAACCAAATATGAAAAAAAACAAAATTCTTTTGCCAAAAAAACACAAAAATAAAAAATAAAAAACTAAGGCGCTATCGCCGTTGTTTCAGTTGATGTTTGCGGCATCACTTCCTGCACGGCCGGAACGTCGGGTATTTGAACGGGTATCGTCACAGGATCCCGCAAATGCGGGATTACAAGAGATGATTTTTCGTTATACAGGACAATTTTCGTCAACGGCCCCACATATCCGTCAGCAGGAATATGATGCTTTGCCTGAATGGCTTTGATTGCCGTCTGCGTTTCCAGATCGTATGCCCCGCTGATTTTAATCTGCGGATAGCCGATATCCCGCAAATGGAGTTTTAACGTAATCACCGATTCTCCCGGCGCAGTCAGCGGAATGGTCCCCCGGTAATTATAAAAATTTTTCCAAAAAACATATCCCGTGCCGCTCCAGTTTTCAATCACGTCGGCATAGGTTACCGCAACCGGTCTCCCGTCTTCATTATCTGAAAATATCATTTCATCAGGTGTCACCCTGATCAAAGTCAAATATACCGGCCGTAAACTTTCGGGATGGTTAAAAGTTAAAACAGCCGGAAGATTTAAATTCACAATTTGCTGTAAATAGCCGTCAACAGGGGTGACGATCAGCCCGTTTTGATGTGCCGCCAGATAAAAAAACGCCATGTCATCATTGATTTCATAAAAATTCTGCTGCTCATCACGGGTGGTGTCCCATTGTTTCAGCAGATATTGAAACGATCTTATTTTTGAAAGATGAGCGTCGGTGGTCATCAGAAAACGGCGAAAATCTATCGGCGCGTGAAGATCTCCGGTTCGGGGAATCTGTTCTAATGTCTGAGCGGATTGATTAACAGATTCTTTAAAATCCCGCAAAGCTGCGATCGGTTTTTCCGGTTCCGGTAATTTTTTCTTTTGCGATTGCAATGATTGATCTGTCAAATTTTTCTGAGACAGGTCTGTTTTTCCATGCTCAACAGGTTTGGTTAAAACCGGCTGTAACCGGTCTGATCCAACAGGCAGCCTGTGATTAAAATTTAAAGAGTGATCCCTGAAAAATCCCCAAATATCTGATTGGATATCTGGTTGCACCAGTAATCCCGCAACAAGTACCACACACAGCAACGAAAGGGCGAACAAACCCTTCTGACCGGCATTCTGAAACTGCCGGTTGATTTCCCCCCGGGTGGCCAGCTCCCGGATGGCTGATTTGGCGATGGATGCGGTAATTTTTTTCCGATGATGACCGTAAGCGGTCAGCAGTGCCCGGTCACAGGCAATATTGATCATCCGGGGAATACCCCTTGAAAACTTGTAAATTTTTCGAACCGCACCGGCTGTAAAAATATGAACCGGCTTCCGGGCGGCCACATGAATCCGATGCGCAATATATCTTCTGGTTTCAGCATATGTCAGGACTTGAAGCCTACAGCTCAATGAAACGCGCTGACCCAGCTGGCGCAGCTCATAGGAGTCGAGCATGTCTCCCAGTTCCGGCTGGCCCACTAAAATTATTTGCAACAGCTTATCTTTTGTGGTTTCAAGATTAGACAGCAGACGGATCTGCTCCAAGACCTCCCGGCTCAGATTCTGGGCTTCATCGATTAAAAGAATTACTTTTTGGCCGGCTGCCTTTTTTTCAATCAAAAACGTATTTAAGGTATCAATAAGCGCCTTGGTGCGGTCATGATCCGACTCAATGCCGAATTCATCATTGATTGCGCTTAACAAATCAATGGCATCCATGCGGGGATTGAAGATATACGCCGATTCCGTATCCGGGCCTAAATTTTCAAGAAAAGCCCGGCACAGCATGGTCTTGCCCGTCCCGACCTCCCCGATGATTTCCACAAACCCTTCTCCGTCCGACACGGCGTATTTCAAATGCGCCAGCGCCTCTTCATGGCTTTTACTTAAAAACAGATAGTCCGGGTTGGGAACCAGTTTAAACGGACGGTCTTTGAAACCGAAAAATTGATTATACATCTTCCACTGCCCCTGTCATGCATACGTATCTTTTTGCAGCCCAGCAATATACCAAGCAAAACCGGCATGTTGTTTAGGTATGTTTGTCGGGTTGACGGTTTACGGTTACCTGAAAATGCACGTTTAATATTAGATATATTTTTTTGCAATATCGGCTTGATAGATTAATATTTTTTTCTCGATTCACCGTCAACTGTAAACCGTAAACCCGCTATGTTCACAGGTGAAAACATTGATATTACAATAATATAAGACACCACAAAAAGTTGAACCCGGCAATTAAATACCCCTATGTTGTCATTCCTGCGAAGGCAGGAATCCAGAAATAACTGGATGCCGGATCGGGCCTGCCCCGGACTCCGATCCGGGGTCCGCCATGACGGCGTCAGGACATTAAGTTGCCAGGTTAATACTCCGGTTCCTGATTCGTTCGGCAATTATGCAAGCTGAAGTTTCAATTTTTTGCCAAGAGCAACAGCAACGTTTTCCAACGTTAGAAGAGTTATTGAAGAGTTGTTGGGATCAAGTAATCTATCTACTGAAGAACGACTTGTCTTCATCATTTTTGCTAAAGCAGTTTTTGAAAGATGACGTAATTCCATTTCCTGCTTGATTTGATAAGATATTATACGTTTTATGGCAGTTGCTTCAGTTTCAGCCATTAAACCTTCTTCATGAAGAAAATCATCAAAACTGCTTCCTATATTTCTATTTTCCATTTCAATCCTCCTGATATTTTTTCAATCGTGCCAAAGCAGTTTTTAATTCGTTTTTGGGAGTTTTTTTTGTTTTTTTAATAAAACCATGCAACAAAATCATAATATTACCATCAATTGTAAAGAGAACTCTGGCAATCCCGTCTGGAACTCTTGACCGCACCTCCCATAGAAACGGTTTAATTTT
>Ga0164318_10005115_pt1 | contig 12679 bp, 16 predicted proteins | sample GuaBasSedimGuay9_FD_113734 | JGI IMG/M metagenome (GOLD analysis project Ga0164318, IMG submission 113734) | Subseafloor sediment microbial communities from Guaymas Basin, Gulf of California, Mexico - Guay9, Core 4571-4, 0-3 cm | ecosystem: Environmental > Aquatic > Marine > Hydrothermal vents... | reverse complement strand
ACCGCAGGAATATTTGTAATGTCCAGATACCCTATAACAAGTACTAAATATAATGAAATTCTGAAAAAGATTGAACTTATGGAGAAAAGGGATGCTTAAAAAACTATTCAACTCCTTTCTCCTCCAGGTCCCTGTTACCCTCATTATATATAGTTTCTATGGTCTAATTCTTGGATTAAGCCTTTTCCCTTCCGCCTTTTTTTTAATAACTGTATACCGTAAATATGGATTAGATCTATTGAGCAGCCAGGGGATGGATCTGGCGGCCGGTCTGCTGGTGCTTTGTCTTGCAATAGGAATTTCTGTATTTCTTTTTTTTATTACAGGTCTAATTATTATGGGCAGTTTTATACGCCTTTTTAGTCTGGGTATTAAACCGGGATCCTACGATGTAGCCACATCTACAGTAGTTAGATGGCTTATTTTTTCCGGAATATATACTATGGCTGTAACAATGATTCTGCCTGTAATACCCATGACATTTTTTGCCCTTCTGTTTTTTAAAATTATAGGCTGTAAGATAGGTAAAAACTCCCAGATAAACAGCTATATGCTGAACGATGCCTACCTTCTGGAGATTGGAGAAAATGTAATTGTCGGGGGAAAAGCAGATATAAGCTGTCATATTTTTGAAAATGATAAACTAATTTTACAACCAATTAAAATTGGTGATAATTCTATGATAGGAGCCCACTGCTATATTGCGCCTGGAGTAACTATTGGTAAAAACTGTATTATTGGTCTTAATTCCTACATCCGTCAGGGAAAAACTATTCCGGATAATACAAAACTAACATCTGTTGGGGCTGTTAGCTTTAGAACTGCAGGAAGGCTGGAGAAGGAATAACCCGCTACTTGATAATTATATTTCAACCTTTAACAGCTCCCGCTGCAATTCCCTTGATATAATATTTCTGCAAAGAAAGGAACAATATAATAACTGGTGTTGCTGTTAGAACGAGAGAAGCTGTCTGTCCTCCATAATCTGTTGAAAATGTTCCGGTAAAATTAGAAAATTGGAAAAGAACCAGTGTTCCTTTCTTCAAAATAATAAAAGGAAGCAGGAAATCATTCCATACCCATATAATATCCAAAATACCAACTGTTACTGTTATAGATGTTAGTAAAGGAAAAACTACCTGAAAGAATGTTCTAAATGGGCCAGCACCATCTATAGAAGCTGATTCCTCGAGTGTAGCTGGTACACCTTTTATAAAACCATGATAAAAGAAAACTCCTACAGGAGCGCCAAGCCCCCAATACATAAAAATTAAACCTAAAATGCTCATAGAACTCATATCTGTTGCAAGAACTACCAATGGAACCATAATAACCTGAAACGGAATTATTAGAAAGAATGCAAAAAAAATAAATAGAAAACCGGAAAGCTTTCCCTTATGTCTAACCAGAGCCCATGCTGCCATAGAACTGATAAGAATAATCCCTGTTACACTGAATACCGCAATAATTATGGTATTTAGCAGAGCTTTATAGAATGTAACACCATCACCTGAAACTGTCAGCACCCGTCTGAAATTTTCCAGAGTAAATACAGAAGGGAGACCAATAGGATTGGTTGTAATTTCTGCATCAAATTTAAAGGCATTGATAAGAACAAATACAGCTGGATAGATAAAAACAATTGCGGCTGATATCATGAAAATCTGGAGTATAATCTTCCATACACTCCATTTATTAGTTAATCCAATCGAGTTCTTTGAAATAGTATTTAAACTCATAACTCCACCTCCTTTTTCTTGGTAGCTCTCAATTGAAGACCGGTAATGACTGCAATTGCAAGAAGAAGCATAATAGCCTTGGCATTAGCCAGACCTGCCTGTCTGTCAACAAAAGCATTACGATAAATATTGATAGTGAGATTCTCAACACCCATAGTATTAGTTGTAGAAGGATAGAGTGCAAAGATAATATCAAAGGTTTTTAGAGAACCGGAAATACTCAAAAATAGAGCAATTGTAATAGCCGGAACAAGCATTGGAAGTATAATACTCTTAAATTTTCGGAAACCTGTGGCACCATCAATAGATGCAGATTCAAGCATTTCCTGAGGTACATTTTGTAATCCTGCAAGATAAATAATCATATAATATCCCATTCCCTGCCAGGAAGCCACAATAACTGTAAGGATTGGAGCTATTTCAGGATTGGAAAGCCAGCGATCAATGCCTGTAACCAGAGGAAATATATGACTAAATACAAGCTGCCAGATAAATGCAACAACAATCATAGAAAGAACATTAGGTATAAAGAACACTGATCGTAAAAGATTCTTTGCCTTAATTTTCTGATCAAGAGCCAAAGCAATAAGCAATGCAACTACATTCACTATAAGAACATTGGCAAAGGAGAAAAAAATAGTAAAAAGTAATACTCCCAACCGCTTACTATTTGTAAACCAGTTTTTACTAAAAACTCTTTTCAAAGTAGAAGCTTCATAGAGCTCCAGAGCACCATTTTCCAATGCTGTTAATGAATCTGAACTTATAGTCCCATCGGAAAAGGAAGTAATTGTCTCACCTGCAATAGCAGGAATATCCAGGTCATAACCATCAAGTCCTGCATATTCAACGGCATCAAGAAATGGTTCCCAGTCATCACCTATATCAGGAAACTCAATAAGCTCTGCAGCAATGGAAAATTTCTGACCTTTTCTTGGGAAACGGGCTTTATCAAGGAAATATTCATCTCCCTGTTTATGGTAAAGACTGCTTATAAATGATTTCTCATCTTTATCCTCCAGACGAAAGATGAAGTTCTCTTCAAATTCTTTAGCCGGAATGACATAGATTTTAGACAGAGGTTCTCCTGATCTAAAACGATTTACCTGTACTTCCTGGGGCCAGAAATCGGGATCAGTATCACTGGAAAGAATTGAGGAGTAATTAGAAAGACCAACATTCTTAAAATTGGGATTAATATAATCTGCTGAAGCGAAAGCAGCCATAGCACGATATTTTTGAATACCCCTAAGGGACAATTCATTAGTCTCCTGTTTCCGATATGTACCCTGACTCTCATCCTTAATATAAAATTGTTTAATAAATTCACTATTAGCAGAACTTAGGTTAGGAATAATTTCATTCTCAAATCTTTCAATAGGTATCTGAACAGGAACCCAGGGGCTAACTCCATCCCAATTAGTAGTAGATAGCCAGAAACCCATAAATAAAGGAATGATTGCAAAAATAACATATAGAATGATGGCAGGTGACACAAATATCATAAATGTACCCCACTGTTTCGTTTTGTTAAAAATCATTCATTCCTCCAATTTATTTTTAATATATTATATTAATATACAGTTTCTGAATCGTCAAATAATATTAATTTTTGCAGTTTTTCTAAATATTTAAAGGTTATTTTTCTATAGTTCAAAAAAGGCGAACGCTGTAAATATACGGCGTTCGCCTTCTGAATTTGTCAGTTATCTAGTTAAAACTACTTAGTGTAATTAGCAACCCATGACTCATTGATTCCTTTAATAACAGCTTCAGGAGTACTGGTTCCGAGAACGTAGCTGTGAGCTCCATTTTTAGTTGCCTGTTCCCATGTAGGTGTTGGACTAAGCTGGAATTCCCAGGGATAAGCACCTGTAGCAGAACTTTCCATTAGATCCTGAAAAGGTTTTGCCATAGCACTAAGATCTGCACCTTTAAAAGTAGATGTAAGTTTAATATCTTCTGTCCATATTTTTACAGCTTCCGGAGAATTAAGCCAGTTAATAAACAACAGTGAAGCTTCCTGTTCAGCAGGGCTCGATTGAGCTGATACTGTGAAAGTTGAGTCTACATCAGCAAAAAACTTGTTGTCATCTGCGTTATTAGACCAGGGGAAAGGTATAAATCCACATTCGAGAGATGGATTAGTACCAATAGCTGCACCATATGACCAGAGACCCTGAACCATCATTGCAGCTTCTTCCTGTGCAAAAGCAGCCTGCTGCTCATCCCAGTTCATTTCAAAAGCTGATGCATCCATATTAGCAACATACCAGTCAATAATTCTAAACATTTTTCGGGTATCTACAACTGCACCCCAATCTGCTTCACCAACGTTCATTTTGGCAGCAAACTCAGCTACACCTGCTCCACCAACTTCAGCACCTAACATAGAGCCGTGAAGCATGGAAAGGAAATGGCCAATAGACCAGTTTTCTTTAAGAAGACCAGCAAAAGGAGTTACTCCATTTTCTGTAAGAGTCGCGGCAACCTGCTGGAGTTCAAGATATGTTGCTGGTGCTTCAAGGTTATATTTAGCAAAAATTTTCTCATTATAAATAATACCAATACCGGCAAAATCCATAGGAACAGCATACTTTTTGCCTTCATAAGTTACAGCAGGCAGAGCAGCATCAATTACACTGTCCATAATAGGCTGATCACTAAGATTGAGAATATAACCATTCTTTGCATTCTCTATAATTGCAGTCCAGCCTGGCTGCTGCATAATGTCCGGAAGAGTACCTGCAGCGGCTGCGGCTGCATTAGTAGCACCACCATCATTAGGGTGAATCTCTGTTACAATAGTAATATGTGGATATGCGGCACTGAAGGCAGCAAGCAATTTTGGAAGTGTCTCTGTGATTTCCTGCTTGTAGTAACTCATACTGATCTCGACAGCTTCTTTAACCTGTGCAGGTTCATCAGCAGCTTGTTTTTCATTAGAACCACCAGCAAATGCAAAGTTTGCTACAAGTGCGATAACTAAAACTATTATTAGTCTTTTCATTGTTTTCTCCTTAGATTTTTTTCTTACCTTTAATAAGTTGCACAACATTTTATTATTTTTATGCAAGTTATTGCACACATTGTTCAATCTGATACAAATATTGTCAAGGGCAAAAGTCTCTATTTATTTAAATATCTAGTGTTTTTTCCTCTGTATACCTTCTATAAAGAGCTATTAAATAATTTACAAGCTATTTTATTAATATATTCACATTTTTATTACTTATCATGGGTAGAATTATAAAAAGATTATTATAAATAATTTTAAAAATATTGTGCAATTTTGCATAAAAGGCTTGTCAGTAATGTGCAATTTATGCAATATTAGTGTTAATATGAAAATTACAATCGATAAAGTCGCACAAAAAGCAGGTGTTTCTGCTTCTACTGTCTCCAGGGTTATTCATGATAATCCTAAAATTAGCGATAAAACAAAACAAAGAGTAAGAGAGTCTATGGACTCTCTCGGTTACTTTCCAAACTCATTACCCGGTGGTTCAGGAAATTCTGCTACCAGAAACCTGGGTCTTATACTTCCCAATTCCAGTGAAAACCTGTTTGTAAATCCCTTCTTTATAGAGGCCTTACGCGGCATCGGTGTAGAAGCTCAATCAAGGGGTTACAATATAATGTTTTCTTTTTCAAATAATGAAGAGGAAGAGGTTGACTTTATACGAAACTATATTAAAAGTCGGTGGGTGGAAGGTATTATTCTACTTGCCAACAGAGAAAACGATCAATGTGTAACTTTTTTAAGAGAAAAGGATTTCCCTTTCGTGGTTATTGGAAAACCCGATCATGCAGATACCACATTATGGGTAGACAATGACAATTTTCGTGCTGTCTATAACATTGTTAATTTGCTTATAGACAGGGAATGCCGTTCAATAGCTTTCGTTGGGGGACCTGAATCTTTTAGTGTTACCCGTGATCGTCTTGACGGTTATAAGCAGGCTCTTGCAACAAGAGGAATTAACGTAGATATGACCTTAATAGGTCTGGGGTATGATTTCTCAGAGGCTGGAGGAAAATCAACAATGGAACATATTCTTTCCTCATCCATACCGGATGCAGTTGTCACCACTGATGATTTTTTAGCTTTCGGGGTTCAGACTGCCCTTACTGAAAAGGGATTGGACAAGATAGCAGTTGTTGGTTTTAATAATACCATGAGGGGACACTACCAGTATCCGACACTTTCCTCAGTAGATATCAAGCCCGCAGATCTTGGAAAGAACGCAGCATCTCTTCTTCTGGATGCCATAAACAGCACCGAAAAAAAATGGACTCACCGTATAGTAAATACAATTCTTATTGAGCGTGATTCAACAGCTCATCTCCGGGGTTGAATTGAGTAAAATTCGATCTCTGCTTTTTTGCTGTTTTCCGTATTGCAACCATTTCCAGTTCGTTACCTGGTCTTATACCGTAGAGATCCCAATATTTTTTGGGGATAGTAACCTGACCTCGTTCCATAATTTTCATACTTAATCTCCACGTATACATACTTATATTTTCATATTACCACTTTTTAGTTTAATAGCCAAATAAAATGAATGTGCTATATGTAAACTACCATTTGAATTGTCATTTCATTTGCCAGTACAAAAGACTTTTTGTTGACATTTTAACAGTCATTTTATATATTGATAACAGAGGTATTAAAATAATATGTTTACAGTAAAAGAAAACACCACACTGGTAGGAGTTTCTGAACTTAGATCCGGTATCGATAAAATCCTTGAGAAAACAAAAGAGGGATTGGTGATTATTGAGAAAAGACATAAACCACAGGCTGTACTTATGTCTAATGAGCAGTATGAACATATTCAGAATTTACTTGAGCTTTCCGAAGATCTGATTCTCGGCTCAATTGCCCATGAACGTTATAATACCAGCAGTGATGAAGATTATATTGATATAAAAGATCTTCTTTAATCGAAAATTATATGAAAGTGTGGAAAGTTAAAATTCATAAACTGGTTATAGCATCTGATTTTAAAAAGATTAGTAAAAAAGATCAGAGTATTATTATAAAAACCATATACAAAAAATTAAGCACATTTCCGGATAAATACGGTTCTCCTCTTCGGCACAATCTTAAGGGATACTGGAAATTAAAAGTATCCGTCTATCGGATTATATACAGAATAGAAAAAGAAAAAGTAACTGTATTGGTTCTTAAAGCAGGAATTCGCAGAGATGAAGAAGTATATAAAGAGATGCTGAAGCGGTTGAATGCAGTAGAAAAAGAAGATATATTTGATTAATATAACAATCGGAATATATTCCGGCATTTTGCGCTTTTTCTCGGAAAATATTCCGATTATTTTACTTTTTGTTCTATATAAAAGAAAATTTACCTCCGTTCCCACTTATTCTTTAAACAATGCAGAGCTCAAAAAGTCTCCTGGTGATAAGATTGTTGCTTTATTCGGAAAATGACGAAGATTACCAGTAATTAAATAATCTGCATTACCAGCCAGAGCAACTTCATAGAACTTCTTGTCGTCCTCATCTAAAAATAAAATATTAAGAGGTTCAGCTGATATGTATTCCCCTTCTGATCGAAGAAAATCCAAAAAAGGGTTAATCCATTCGTCTTTGAATCCAAACTTTTCTCTATGAAGTACTTTAATATAATCAAAAAGAATCCGGTTATCATATAAAAGTATAATATTACCATTAAGAAACAGGTTTAAAATTTGTGCCGGTTTTCCATTTGGAGAAAGTAATCCTGATATAAGTACATTTGTATCCAGTACAATTTTCATTGTTCCCTGGCTTGTCTAATCTCACTATTCACAGATTCCATATTCAAAGAAAAACTACCTTTCTTAAGAGAAAATTGCTGCATCTGTTTTACGGCATTAATAGCTCTTGCTTTTCGAACTGATGAAACAGTTTCTTCAAGATTAGTGTCGCTAAGGGGCGTTAACAGGGCTACTGGCTTTCCATTGTTGGTAATAATCATTTCCTGCTCTTCCGGCAGCTGCTTCCATATCTGTGCCGGAGAGGTTCTTAGATCTCTGACTGTAATAAATCTCATATATACCTCTTATATACAAAAGTACTTTATTGTCACACAATTGTCTACATTTTAAACATTTTCTTCCGGGAATCTACACTTATTTACCAGAGGCAAGTAATATTGCATTTAGTTGTACTATTCGTAAGGCTATTGGCAAATAACAGTTTAGCCGCTGATTGTATTAATGCTGTTTCCGTTATAGATTTGCTTAAAAGGAGACAAGTAAATGAAACTATTGATGATGTATACCGACAACTTCAGCTATAAAACTACTATTAAAACTCTGGAAGATTTCCCGGATAGTAACGAAGATGTTTTTGCAGAGAATTTTCTTGTTGGATTTATCCATGCGGAACAGAAGGACGAAGATGATTTAGCAAAAACCGTTACCAAGCTGATAAAAAACCTGAAATGGGCAGCAGGTAAAAACAGTTCAAAAAACATTATACTTCATTCGTTTGCACATCTTTCAGAAAATAAAGCTGAACCGCAAATTACAAAAGAAATATTTGACAGAGCGGAAGAACGTTTAAAAAATGCTGGTTACTCTGTGCTCCAGACACCTTTCGGCTACTTCCTCGATCTGAAAATTGAAGCTCCCGGATATTCCCAGGCAAGGATTTTCAAGAGTTTCTAACTTAAATTTCATAATATCATCTTCCGTCCCTGTACTTATCCTGACCTCAAGCTACCATATATCGGGGGAAAAAAGAAACATATCTATGGTGAATAAATATCATTACTTACCGTCAAAGGCTCAAAGAGACCAGACGGAGTTAGTTAGTGAAAACTGGTTGGGAAATAAGTAAATGATGTCATGAATAATGATGGTAGACACCAGAGGGTTGATAAAAAATTTTGCAGAGCGTCTGATGACTTTTTAGATCTGACTGATTATAATTTACATATGAAAAGAGTATTACTTATAGTTACTGTAATTAGTTTTATTGGCTGTGTCAGCAATGACTACAAACCACCACAAATCAATCCTCTCACAGCTGTTACGGACTATATGGTGTACTATGGGCAAAATCATATAAATGAATTAAAACAATATGACATGGTAGTTCTTCAGCCGGAATTATATACAAATTCAGAGATAAAAGAACTCAAAGATGCAGGATCAACCCCTATAGCCTATCTAAGTCTGGGGGAGATAGAAAAGAATCGCTGGTGGGCAAAGAGGATAAAGGAATCCTGGTTGCTTGGAAAGAACGAAATTTGGGATTCATTTTATATAGATCCTGGAAATCCCGGATGGCAGTCACTGGTCCTTGAATTAATCATCCCATCGATAACCGAAAAGGGGTTTTCCGGAATGTTTCTTGATACTGTAGATATGGTGGACCTTTACCACGATGCCAGACCGACAATGGTTTCCCTGATTACTAGAATTCGGGAAACTTATCCTAAACTTATTTTGATTCAGAACCGGGGATTTACCATCTTTTCGAAAACAGCCAGGATACTCGATGGGATATTATTCGAAAGTATGACTAGTAGCTATAATTTTCAGACGGAATCTATTTTCCCGCTGGATCAGCAGAAATTGATCATTAGAACCAGACAAACAGCAGAGAAGTATGGAGTGGCTCTTTTCGCACTGGATTATCTGAATCCACTAAAGGGGAACATCCCAGAGGAGCTCCAACAGCGTTTTTACCGGATAGCTGAACGTTACAATTATATCCCCCTGGCAACGGATATATCATTACAGAAGATCAAATAATTTCAAAAACAAACACACAACTGCATATCCCCGGAAATCCTTCCAGACTGGTATTCTGAAAAATTGAGAAAACAATTTAAATTGGGACAGATCAGGTAAGAAAATCCACCTCCGTCCCCATTTTTCCATATTGAGATAATAAAGTGCTTCTCCAATTGACTTTCTCCTAAAATGTTATTATAATGTAATTACAATCTTTAGGAGATCTTTATGACTACTTTAACAAGAATTGGTAATTCACAGGGAATACGTATTCCAAAAGCTGTTATTGAACTGGCCCAATTGGAGAATAAAGAGCTGTCATTCAAGGTTACTGATGAAGGGCTATTGATCCAGACAGTTGATAAACCCAGACAAAATTGGAAAGAACAGTTTGATAATGCCATTCAATCAAAAGAAAAAATTATAGATAATGAATGGTTAGATGCTCCATTGGTAGATAACAAGGATTGGGAATGGTAAATGAAGGTATCCACAGATTTAATATATGGCTGGTACAACTTGATCCCACTCAAGGGTCAGAAATTAGCAAAACAAGACCATGTGTTATAATTTCACCAGATGAGATGTCCTCATTAAAAACTGCTATTGTCGCCCCTATGCCTTCAAAAGGGTTTATCTTTCCAACCAGAATCCCCTGCACATTTCAGAATAAAGAGGGATTTATTCTGCTTGACCAAATGAGAGCAGTTGACAAATCGAGACTGACTCAAAAGCTTGGGGTTATACCCAAAACTGTACAAAACAAAATAATAAATTGCCTGCAGGAGCTTTTTGCGTTTTAGAAACTTCACAAAAGATTCTCTAAGTTTAGGATCAGGTAAAAAAATAACCAGCAGAATATTTATATTTCCGTCCCCTTTTTTAATTTTAGGATCTAGGGAAGGCCTGAGAAAGGATAAATCAGAGCAGTGCATCAATAAGCTGCTGAAGATCCACAAATTCTGTTTCCAGTCCATCATAATTTCTTACATATCTTCGGGGAAGTCGTGATACAACCACATAATTTTTACCAACAGGATATCGTTTTCGAAAAGCCTTCAAATTTCGTGGAGAAAAAGTTCCATCGGAATATTTACACTCAATGGTAATGGGGTCTCCTCCACGGGGTAGAAATATAAAATCTATTTCATGACCATGTTTATCTCTCCAATACTGAATATTCTGAGTTTGAAGCCGGGCAATTATTTCCGTTAAAACAAAATGTTCCCATAGTAAACCCATATCTTCATTCCTAAGCTTGTGCCAGCCTTTAAAAAAGCAAACAAACCCAGTGTCAAATGTATAGACCTTGGGAGCAGATACTATTTCAGCAGATTTTCTTGAAGAAAAGGGACGTATAACATGAACAATGGAAGTGACTTCCAAAATGTTAAGATAGTTATTAATTGTGGTTCTGCTTACTTCGCAGGGACGTGCAAAACGGGTAGCTTCAAACATAGATCCACTTTGAACAGAAAGCAGTTCTATAAATCTAAAAAAGGAAAAGCGTCTCTCAATTCTAAATAGTTCCTGAATATCTCTTGCCCAGAAGGACTCCAGCCATTCATTATAATCTTCTTCCAGAAAATTTGAAGAAAGAAAAAATGGCGGTAACCCTCCCTGTAAAAATCGATGTTCTAAATTTTGATTGTTGAAATCCTGTAGATCAGAAGTAATCATGGGTAAAAGCAATAATTCCCGTTTTCTACCACTCAATGTATCTCTAAACTTCGAGGAAGCGCCAAGAGTAGATGAACCTGTAGCAATTATTTTTGTTTCGGGATAATAATCCGCAGCAATTTTAAGCAGCTCCGAGGGATTTGGAAGCCTGTGGATTTCGTCCAGGACAACTATTTTGCCTTTCAAACTCTCTAAAGCACTTTCAGGATCCTGAAAAATACGTCTCTGTGATGGAAGCTCACAATCGAAATATTCTGCATCCTTAATTGATCTGCATAAAAATGTCTTTCCAGACCGCCTGACACCACGCAACCAGAGTACGGACTTTTGAGTTAAGCGTTTTTTTATCTCTTTGATCCAGAAGGCTCTATATACCATATGCAACTAGTCTTGCATATAGTTGTACTATATGCAAGGTATTTAGCATATAGTTATAATAAACTTCAATAAAAACAGTTCAGATTCCTCCGTCCCCGTATTCCAGCCGCTGAAGGAATCCCCTGATTTCACAAGATTCCCGGTATTACCAAAAACCGTAGCGGTCTGACATTCCTCGTAGCTTTGGGGTGTCAAGCGGAACTTATTCCGGTATTTAGCGCTTTATTTCGGAAACTATTCCGAATATTTGACTTTTTATCCTGTAAAGGATAGAGGAATTGGGGGACGGAGCAATCAAAATACAGGAATAGTCCCAAAAGCCTATTAGCATTCATGGAAAGGATTTGATTCTTCCACAGTTCTGCCCTAATCCATACCTTCAAGACTTAATTCTGAATCTTTCGACTAAAAATCAACGTTTCTATTATTTTCAGTCTGCATTTTATGTTTTTATTCTTCCAACTATATATTTTTACCATTATTTAAGGAAATATTTTATTTTTCAGGCAAATCTATCATGTATTTCTATTAAGATGCTTTCTATAATACAATTCTGACCATAATACCCTGAGCACCCTGTTGGGTGGTCTCTCCATTAAGTCATAAATTCCCTTCTGAAGATAATAAATACCGCTAAATGGGAAATCTACAGGAGATCCTACCATCCCGGCCTTAACAGGGTTATTGGATATATAGATAAATGTGTGTAGATATTGTCTGAAGTCTATAATTATTTTACTTTTAAACCTGTCATACCATACATGACCGCGCAGATTAAATGTTCTATTATACTTCTGAGCGAATACACCAAGAATCCACTGCATTATTGCTGATAAGCTATCGCCTTTCATAGGTTTCAGAATAAAATGAACGTGGTTGCTCATTAGGCAGTAATTCCCTATTCTGAAATTGTACCTCTTTTTCGCTCTTTTCAGGATAATCATAAACATTGTCTTAATAAAGGCTGACTGAAGAAGGTATTCCTGCCTGTTTATCCGGGCATATACATGATAACTGGCTCCTTCTTTCAGTTCTCTTCGCTTCCTCATACCTCTTAGTATTGTGTAAATATGTTTTCTACTTCAATGTTATCAGCTTTTTTTACAATTTATTGCTCCGTCCCTGTTTTTT
>Ga0164318_10005113_pt1 | contig 12680 bp, 9 predicted proteins | sample GuaBasSedimGuay9_FD_113734 | JGI IMG/M metagenome (GOLD analysis project Ga0164318, IMG submission 113734) | Subseafloor sediment microbial communities from Guaymas Basin, Gulf of California, Mexico - Guay9, Core 4571-4, 0-3 cm | ecosystem: Environmental > Aquatic > Marine > Hydrothermal vents >... | reverse complement strand
TCACCCTTATAGCCCATCTCACGTAGGGATGATTCCCCAACATAACCATCTTACACCTCCGAGAGATTCAGAATCCAACTTAATTATACAACGAAATGATGAACACGAAGGCATCGATTGAAGGATCATCGGGTAAAACATATGTGTTGAAAGATCCGCGTTCATTACAAACAGAATATACCTAACCAGATTATCACCACGTAATTTAACGCTTACAAGGAAATGAGGAAAATAATACAAGAAGATCTTCCAATGATGGGAGATCCTGATTAATTTGAACTTGAAAGAGCTATTAGCCCTTTATTTGAGTTTTATTATCCAAAAATCAGATACTCCATGATTCCCGCTCACATCTCCATTGTTTGAACTTGTCCATCCTGCCACAATGTATCCTCCATCACTTGTTCGCTGAACGCTCTCTGCCACATCATAATCGCTTCCACCGAGACATTTCTGCCACTGGATGTTTCCATTACTGTCAAGTTTCACTATCCACATATCCGGCTTTGGATCACCATTTTCATCATATCCACCATGCCATCCACTCACATCTCCATCGTTTGATCGTGTTTCTCCCACCACGATGTATCCCCCATCACTCGTCTGCTGGATGCTGTATGCCTGGTCATTACCACTTCCACCGAGACATTTCTGCCACTGGATGTTTCCATCTCTATCAAGTTTCACTATCCACATATCCGCAGTATAACCATTTTCATCATATCCTTCATGCCATCCACTCACATCTCCATCGTTTGATCGCGTTTCTCCCACCACGATGTATCCCCCATCACTCGTCTGCTGGATGCTGTATGCCAAATCCAAATATCTTCCACCGAGACATTTCTGCCATTGGATGGTTCCATACTCATTCAGTTTCACAACCCAGAAATCAGCATTTCCATGATTCCCACTCACATTTCCATCGTTTGACCATGTCCAGCCTGCCACGATGTATCCTCCATCACTCGTTTGCTGAATACTGTATGCCCTATCATCATAACTTCCACCAAGACATTTCTGCCATTCTATATTCCCATTCGGGTCCAGTTTCACTACCCAGAAATCAGTATATCCATGATATCCACTCACATTTCCATCGTTTGACCATGTCCAGCCTGCCACGATGTATCCTCCATTCTTCGTCTGTTGGATGCTGTATGCCTGGTCATCACTACTTCCACCGAGACATTTCTGCCATTGGATGGTTCCATACTCATTCAGTTTCACAACCCAGAAATCAGCTGCTCCATGATTCCCACTCACATTTCCATCGTTTGACCATGTCCAGCCTGCCACGATGTATCCTCCATTCTTCGTCTGTTGGATGCTGTATGCCTGGTCATTACTACTTCCACCGAGACATTTCTGCCATTGGATGGCCCCATTTTCATCCAGTTTCACAACCCAGAAATCACAATATCCATGATTTCCATCCACATCTCCATCGTTTGAACATGTATATCCTGCCACGATGTATCCTCCATCATCCGTCTGCTGAATGCTTTCTGCACCATCACCATAACTTCCTCCCAATGTTTTTTTCCATTCAACAAATAGAGACGGTATATTGATTCCACCTCCTCCACAGCTCACAAACAGGATGGCTGAAAGGAGAACGATCACCGAGAGGATGAAAAGTGACACCACTTTCATCTTTTATCCCTCCTGTTGGATAGATGAGCATTGTTAATATTTTAAAAGCATACTACATGTTTTGCAAATGAAAATAGAGTCTGAGCAAGAGATGGAAATCTCAATGACTTAACAAAACCCCTGCATATCTTGAAACTCTGGGAGTCGTGGGAAAGTGGTGATCATCGGAACAGTATGCTGACCGAAAGATTGTTGACTATTCTCATTATGGTTTCACCGAAGAGTCTGGAAATCGTCAATATCTCGAATTTGTCGGGGAGGTTCTCGTGATGTATGGTGTCCGTTATGTAAACTTTCTCTATGGGGGAATCCATGATTCTCTCTATAGCCTCACCTGAGAATAGGGCATGTGTAGCACAGGCTATTATTTTCTTTGCTCCCATTCTTTCAACCACCTTGGCAGATTCAACGAGCGATCTGGCTGTATCGATTATGTCGTCGAAGATTATGGCTATTTTTCCCTCAACATCACCTATGAAATTCACTATCTCGGCGACGTTGTCCTTGGGCCTTCTCTTGTCAAGGATGGCAAGTGATACTCCGAGTTTTTCCGCAAATTTGCTCGCCCTCTTCACTCCCCCTATATCCGGTGATACGACAACCGTTTCAGCTCTGTCACAGTTCTTGAATTTCTCAAGGAATATTGGGAAACTTTGCAAATTATCCAGAGGTATGTCGAAAAATCCCTGTATCTGTTCACTGTGCAGATCCATCGTTATTATTCTCGAAGCTCCCGCGGTCGTTAGAAGATTCGCTACCAACTTGGCACTTATCGGATCCCTTCCACGAGCCTTCCTATCCTGTCTTGCGTATCCATAATACGGTATAACCGCAACCACACTTCTCGCAGATGCTCTTTTGAAGGCATCTATCATTATCAGCAGTTCCATCAGATTCTCGTTCACCGGGGGATTGGTTGATTGAACGAGGAAAACATCGTAACCCCTAACAGTTTCACCTATCCTGACGTTGACCTCTCCATCTGCGAATCTTCCAAGTTCCATCTTTCCAAGTTTCACGTTGATGTATTCAGCTATCTTCTCAGCCAACGGGAGATTCGAACTTCCAGAAAACAATTTTATCTCGTCCATTCCACCCATATCACTCACCCTCCACACTTCTTTCTGCTCTCTTTTTCTCCCTCCAACTCTTAGCCCATCCTATTTTGTTCACCTGCCGACCTCTGCCTATTCCCAAGGAATCGGGTGGAACATCCTCAGTTATGACAGAGCCAGCTCCAATTATCGAATCTTTACCTATTTTGACTGGAGCAACGAGGGATGAATTGCTACCTATGAAGGCTCCATCTTCTATTTCAGTCCTGTTTTTCTTGAATCCATCGTAGTTGCACGTTATCGTTCCAGCTCCTATGTTCACGTTCTTTCCAACGAAAGCATCTCCTATGTAACTGAGATGGGATGCACGACTGTTCTCAGATATAATTGAATTTTTCACTTCGACGAAATTACCTATTTTGACGTTCTTTTTTATGTGAGTTCCCGGCCGAAGTCTGGAAAATGGACCGATCGTAACTTCATCTTCGATCGTGACACATTGACAATGTGAGAAACTCATTCTTACTCCTTTACCCAGTTTGGAATCTTCCAAGAAAACGTTGGGACCGATTACACAATCCTCACCTATCTCGGTATCACCGAATATGAATGTCATGGGTTTCACGATCGTATCCATACCTATTTTAACCTCCGAACCGATGAACGTCGTATCAGGATCCTCAATCGTCACACCATTTTCCATCAGTTCATCCATTATTCTGTATCTCATCTTCCTCTCAACATCCACGAGTTGTTTCCTCGTGTTCACACCGGTTATTTCATCCGGGTCTTCCACCATGACCGTGCCAATCTTGTATTTTCTCTCATCGAGAATTTCGACCAGATCGGTGAGGTAATACTCACCTTGCTTGTTTTCATTTCTCAAATATTTCAGATTTTTCCTCAATACTGGGATTTTGAACATATATATACCGCTGTTTATCTCTCTTATACTTTTCTGCTCCTCGTTCGCATCCGCATCTTCGACGATCATCCTGACCCTACCATCTCTTCTCACCACCCTTCCGTAACCTGCTGGATCTTCCACGATGGCTGTCAAGATTGTCATGTCGTTTTTCTCCTCAAGATGGGCTCTTCTCATCCTCTCAATCGTATCGAATCTCAGAAGGGGAACATCGCCGTAAAGGATGAGGATATCCCCTTCACCTTCTAAGAAATCCATGGCACAGCTTATCGCATGCCCAGTTCCAAGAGGTTCAGACTGCATGAATATGCTCATGTTCTTACTCTTAAAATATTCCCCATATCTTTTCTCGTCGTACCATTTTCCAAGAACGATCGCAACTTCATCTGGATTCAAACCGAAGGCGAGTTTTACAACATACTCTATCATCGGTTTATCTATGATATTGTGAAATATCTTTGGAATCTTCGATTTCATTCGTTTTCCTATGCCTCCTGCAAGGATCAAAACCTTGAACATCACGATCCCCCCTCAGGTATCTCTATCATTTCCACACTTTCAGAACTTTCGTTATCCTCAGTCATCGCCTTTATCTTCAGAAGATACGTTCCTGGTTCTTTTATGGGAATGATCACATCCGTTGAGTCCGAAAGAACACTTGTGGAATATGAACCACCGACGATCTCACATTGAAATTTGGAACCAACCGCATCGAATTTCAGGTGAAGCTTACCATTTTTATAATCCCAACTCAGGATCTTCGGTGGGGGAAGCTTGGTTTTGAAAGATATCAACTTCTCAACGGTGCTCGATCCAAAAACATTCTCAAGGCAAGCGGTCAGATCGTATGTTTTGTCATATTCCAAGTTTTCAAGCCTGAAGGATACATCCGTTCCGGTCGTGTGCAAAATTTCCATGGAATCAAGATAAACAACTAAACCGCCGGAGTAATCCTGAAACACCATTCGCACGTTGACATCATTCCCATCACCACCGAAAGTCACGGTGGATTCGATGAGAGATGGCACTTTGGGTAGATCAACCGTTATGGATGATTCCGAAGAGTTTCCAACTCGATCTTCACATCTGACGAAAATTGTGACTGTTCCAGATACGTCGGATACATCGAACCTTGCATTGGTATCATCCATACTTATCATCCTCATCATTCTACTGGTTCTGATGTTACATTCTTTTACATCTGTTGACTCAGGTTCACTCCAAGATACATCCATGAGATTCCCATCCACAAACACCGTCAAACTGCTCGGAGGTTCCGGCGGACGTGTGTCCACTAAAATTGTCAAACTTCCCTCATCTTCCTGATAGAATCCATCGATAGCCTTCAACTTCAAGATGTGAACCCCATCCTCGAGTTTGAGATTCAAACTCGTTCCATCGACTTGTTCGTACTCCACACCATCAACCGAGAAGAGAAAGATCACATCTTTTCTGTTATCACAAGTTTCCAATCGAATGAAGATCGTATTTTCGGTGGCTGTTCTGGGTATCAAATCGAAACATATGGAGGGTTTTGGAGGTTTGAAAAATTCGTAAGGTACACCTTTCAGATCACCAACGAATACGGGACCTATCGCGTAATGCACACCGCTTGAAAGTAAGGTTGGGAGTTCAACGTTAGTTTTTGTCGTTGAGAGAGAAACTGAGCTTGAATCGAAGGAATACACGACATCGTAGTGATCGATTCTGTAAATGTCGTTTGATGGGTCCAACCACGATATTTTCATCTTTCCATTGCAAACGATCGCTGTTGCCGAATCCAAAACGGGTAGATCCGGTAACTCGAGTATTTCCTCGTTACTCCCCGATGTCGTTCTCACCTCTTTTTCCAGCACCACATTCCCTTTCACCTTCACTCTCACCCGATGTGGACCAACCGGGATTTTCTCAGCGACTGCCAAAAGAGTATCGCTCAGTTTTAAGTTCTTCCCATCCAGTGATACAACCAAATCATCCTTCGAAACATCGTATGGAGTAACTATCCTCAACTTGAGGTCCACTAATTCCACGAATGGACCTGCTTTCAATTTTCCCTCTACTCCTCTGAGCTTCCCACCCGCATAGAATGGTATTATGGTGTATTCGTGAACCTCCAGTGGATCGCCGTATCTATCGCGAAATTCGTTCATCTTCACCCTTGCTATCTTTAAGTTATCTTTGAAAATCTCGAAAAAATCTACTTTGGAATTGACACGCCAGTTTATCTTGATCATCCCATCATCCGCAGAATACTCACATCTAACATCCTGAACTCGAGGCGGTTCAGGTAAGCTAAGGGAAATTCTGGGACTTTCTCCTTCCACTTTTATATTTTCATCCAATAATACTATGTCATTTACAACTATTTTAAGATTATGATTACCCTTTCTCAATCTGAGAAAAGACCGTTTTCTATTTGGATCTATTGGTATTTCTCTTCCATCAATGAACAAACTTATTTGATCATAATAATTTTCTAAGGGTATCTTAAGATCAATTTGAACCTCGGTGAACATGAAATATTCAAATATAAGAAAGATGACGAGGAAGGAAAAAGCCATGGAAATGAACAGGATGAACCTATTCACATCTTTCTTCAATTTGCTTCCTCCTCAGTGATAATTTTGCCGAGATCAGTGAAAATTATACCTCATATTCCCTGGAAGATCTTATCTTTCGATGATCTTAAACATGTGATAAAATATGATCAACCCCGACTCGGTTCGAGGAATTTTCCCTTCCCGGACTTGGTCGGTGGAATATTTTTCATGGAGGTGTCAAAGGTGACTCTCGATTCGAAGGCGAAAGCTGAAATAATTCAGCAATTCAGGAAACATGAGAAGGACACTGGGTCAGTAGAGGTTCAGATTGCTCTCCTCACCGCGAGGATAAGACATCTGACGGAACACCTCAAACAGCATCCAAAGGACCATCATTCCAGAAGGGGATTGATGAAAATGGTTGGAAGAAGAAGAAAATTGCTGAAGTATTTACGAACAACCAAACCGGAAGTTTACAAAGAACTGATCAACAAACTTGGCTTGAGGAGATGAAAAAATAGAAAAATGGGAGCGGGGAAACCCGCTCCCAAATTTAGAGAGGTGATCGAGGATGAGCATAAAAGTATGGGAGAAGGAGATATTTGGAAGGAAGCTCGTTGTGGAACATGGTAAGATGGCTAAACAGGCGAGTGGTTCAATACTTCTTCGTTTCGAAGATTCCGCTCTTTTGACAACTGTGACTGCGAAGGAAGAACCGGTTGAAGGAGTCGATTTTCTTCCTTTAACCGTGGAATATCAGGAGAAGTTTTATGCGGCGGGGAAGATACCTGGGGGTTTCATAAAACGTGAAGGCAAACCAAGTGAAAATGCCATTCTCTCGGCAAGATTGATCGATAGACCCATAAGACCCCTTTTCCCCGATGATTTCAAAAATGAAGTTCAAGTCATCGTAACTGTTTTATCTGCAGATCCAGAGAACCCTCCAGATACTTGGGGAATCTTGGGGGCATCCTTAGCTTTGAATCTTTCGAATGTTCCATTCGATGGAATAGTCGCCGGGGTGAGAATAGGGTACATCGACGGAAAATTCATCGCATTTCCGAAGGAATCAGATATGGAGAGGAGTCTTCTCGACATAGTCGTTGCGGGCACGGAGGAAGCGGTGACCATGGTTGAAGGAGAAGCGAAGGAAATAAGTGAAGAGGAAATGGTGAGAGCGTTGGAATTTGCGCATGAAGCGATAAGGGAGTTGGTTGATTTCCAGAAGAGGATACTGTCAGATGTTGGAAGGATGGAGAAGATGGAGATTGAGAGGGAGGAAGTTCCGGAGGATCTTCTGACCAAATTCGAATCCATGATCGATGTGGAGGAACTTGAAAGGAGAATATTGACACAGGGGAAGCACAACAGGGAGAGAGCCTTGAAAGAATACAGAGACTCGTTATTTGAGAAATTGGAACTGGATGAAGAAACGATGGAAAAATTGAAGCCAAAACTCAAAGAATTTTACAACGAACTGGTCAAGAAGAGGATGCGAAGGATGATAATAGAGAAGGGAATAAGAGCAGATGGAAGAAGAACCGATGAAATCAGACCGATAAGTTGTGAGGTTGGATTGTTCCCTCGAACCCATGGTTCCGCGCTTTTCACAAGAGGCGAGACTCAAAGCTTGGGAATCGTGACTCTGGGAGCACCCATGGATGAGCAGATAATAGATGCTCTTTTGGAAGAGGGCACCAAGAGATTCATGCTCCATTACAATTTCCCTCCCTTTTCAACTGGAGAAGTGAAACCCTTGAGAGGCCCAAGCAGAAGGGAAATTGGTCATGGCCACTTGGCTGAACGGGCTTTGAAATTCGTTCTGCCACCGGAGGAGGAATTTCCGTACACGATCAGAGTTGTGTCGGAAATACTGGAATCGAATGGATCATCCTCCATGGCAACTGTTTGTTCTGGTTCACTCGCATTGATGGATGCTGGGGTTCCAATAAAAAAGCATGTTGCAGGTGTTGCCATGGGATTGATAATGGAAGACGATGGTATAGCCATTTTGACAGATATACTCGGTATGGAGGACCATTATGGTGATATGGATTTCAAAGTCGCTGGAACGAGAGATGGAATAACCGCATTTCAGATGGATGTCAAGGTTGGGAAGGTTACACCTGAGATAATGATGAAAGCGTTGAAGCAGGCGAAAGAAGCAAGACACAGAATCTTGGATATAATGTATAACACGATCTCACGACCACGTGAGAAGATATCCGAATATGCCCCAATAATAAACGTGACTTATGTTGATCCTTTAAAAGTTGGTGAAATAATAGGTCCAGGAGGAAGGGTCGTCAAAAAGTTGACAAGAGATTACGATGTGAAAATATCCATAGAAGATGACATAGGAGAGGTGAAGATAATCGGAAATGATGAGGAAAAGGTGAAAACGGTTAAAAAATTGGTTGAGGATATGACGAGAGATGTGGAAGTTGGTCAAGTGTTTGAGGGAAAGATAACCAGAATAGAACCTTACGGAATATTCGTCGAAATATTCCCAGGAAAAGTTGGATTGGTGCATGTATCCAAAATAGGGGAAAGGGTGAGGAATATAAACCAGCTGTTCAAAGTCGGTGATCAAGTGAAAGTTGAGGTCATAAGCATAGATGACCTTGGAAGGGTTCAGTTGAAAAGGATAGCGGATGGCAGGAAAAGGAAACCAACATCTTCACAGGTGAAGAAGGATACCAACACGAGAACGAAATTTAGAGTGGTGAGAAACGTCGGTGGAAAACATCATGGAAGTGGTAGAGGGAGATAAAATTTCATGAACCTATCGATTGTAAAACTCGAAAACGGGTGTAAGGTTGTCATTGGAGAAATGGAAGGTATAAAGTCCACGAGTTTGGGAATAGGATTTCCCATCGGTTCTGTTCACGATCCGAAGGGAAAAACTGGAATTTCACATTACATTGAGCACATGTTGTTCAAAGGAACGAAGAATAGAACTATGGATGAGATAAAAGAACCGATAGAAAAAGTTGGTGGGATACTGAATGGTTCAACCGGAAGGGAAAGCGTGATCTACTATGCCAAGGTGCCACATTTTTTCTCCTTGGAAGCCCTGGAAATAATGATGGATATGGTTGTAAACCCTGCATTCGACGAGAATGAGATGGAAAAGGAGAGAAAGGTGATTCTCGAAGAAATGAGAATGGAGATGGATGATCCATACACCCGAGTCCACGATATATTCATCCAGAATTGTTGGGACGATGGGTATGGGCGATCCATACTCGGATCCCTCGAAGATTTGAAGAACATATCGAGGAAAGATCTGGAGAACTTCCACACCAGATTCTATGGGGTCAACAATCTCGTGATTTCGATGGCAGGTAGAATAGATGTTGAATTGAAGGAGAAAGTTTTCGAAATGGTGGAAAAGATGAAAAAAGCCTCCAGTGTGTGCAACGAATCAAAGCCAGAATATAAACCAAAATCCAGATTTCTGAAGGAAGGAAGAAGGGACATAACCCAAGTTCACGTGCTGATCGGTACGAAGGCTCCCGGAAAGTTGGACGATGGATACGAATGCTTCCTAATATTCGACACTTTGATGGGAAGTGGGATGAGCTCAAGACTTTTCAGGAAAATACGAGAAGAAAGAGGGCTAACATACAACATATCGAGTGAATACATCCCGCTTCGAAGGGGAGGACTTTTTTTGATCTATGCATCCACCTCGACCGATGGATACCGTGAACTTACGGATTCGATAAGTAAGGAAATAGACGAGGTGAAAAATGGAAAGATTAGTTTGGAGGAGTTCGAATATGGGAAGAAAAGGTTCATGGGTGAATTGATGTTGTCCGTGGAAAGCACACAAGCTAACATGATAAGAATTTTTGACAACACGATCACATATGGTGAACCTATGGATCTCGATGATTGGCTGAAAAGAATCGAGCATGTTGAATATGATGAGTTTCTCTCAACCGTGTCTGAGATGTTGAAGGATGATTGGGTTCTATCCTTGGTTGGACCATCCGATTTCATTGAGAAGGTGAAGCCATGAAGGTTGTATGGAAAAGGATTGAGGAGATCAAACCTGGGGAGATTCTGGGTGATGATGTCTACGATTCGAAGAGTTTCGTCTTACTCCTTCAGAAAGGAAGTGTTTTAAGCAAAGAGGATATAGAACAACTGAAAGATAGGAAGATAATCTGGGTCCCCATAAAGTTGGAGGAGAGGGAAGAAAAAGTGGGGGAAGAGGAATTAGAATCCGCCGAAACCGCTCTCGTCGAATCTTCCATACTGATATCCGAAGAGTTACCACCAACCATTCCGGAGGATATATACGACGATTACATAAGCAGTGTCTCAAATCTGATAAACAACATGAAGTCGGGAATCAAGATTGAAGTTTCAGGGATAACCTCCGTGTGCAGTGAGGTTGTGGAAATGATAAGGAAAAGCAAGGAACATATCTTGAACTTGTTCACCGCCCACACCATGGGATACCTCAGGAAACATTTAGTCAACACCAGCATAATGGCCGTGATGATAGGTAGTGTGATGAAACTCCCAAGACACAGACTGATATCCCTTGCGAAAGTTGGATTGGTGCACGATATAGGATGGACGTTCATATACAAGGATTTCCCCGATGTGATGGATGTGGGTGATGTTCCGGAGAATCTCATGAAATTTCATCCGATAGCCAGCGTGAGAATAATCATGAAATACACCGAATCTTTTCTCGCATCCGATGAGGTTGAAGCAATCCTTCATCACCATGAAAGATACGATGGAAAAGGATTTCCATTTGGTGTCTCCGGTAAAAGAATAAATGAGCTTGCCAGAATACTTCAGTTTGCGGATGTATTCGACACTCTGACCTCCGACGCAATGAAAGACAGGAAATTCACGCCTTATCATGCAACAAAATGGATAATAAACAGAACGGGTATGTGCTTCGATCCCGACATAGCGAAACATTTCTTCAAACTGACAGGTATATATCCAACCGGAACTAAGGTTAGATTGAGTGATGGAAGGGTAGGTCTGGTTGTCAGAGCAAACCCAGATGCTCCCATGAAACCTGTTGTGAGGCTTAAAGACACTCAGATAGATCTTTCCAAGGTCAACGATATCTGGATAGAGAAGGTGGAAGAATAAAAGGTGAGTAGAAATGTTAAAGTGGAAAAGGGTGGTGAACCTAAATCCGGGGGAGAGATTGGCTGAAAATTTGAAGATTGGGAATTTGGAGCTGAAGGAAGGAACAAAACTTGATCGAGATATGATACTGAAATTGAGAAATTCTGAGATCGAATGGGTTTGCGTCTATTCAGTCGAGTTGGATGTATATGAGATAGATCTTGAACCACTTCTACCGCATGATTTCCTGGATGAGATGAAGGAAAGTATAGATGCAATAGTGAATCAGGTAAACACAACTGGAAGATTTGACCCAGATTTTGTGAGGGAAATGTCCAGAAGATTCGTTGAAACGGTTTTGGAACAGTATGAGAAGGATGTCTTCATGAACCTGGTGAAAATGAGAAATTTCGATGAATATACTTTCGCCCATCACATAAACGTTGCGACCATAAGTCTGATCATATCAAAAGAACTTGGATTGAATGAGATAAAGATTGAGAAAGTCGCGATTTCAGCGCTGATACATGACATAGGAAAGTTGGATGTGCCTCCTTACATTCTTTTCGCGAGACGCAAATTGACCGATGAAGAATTTGAAGTGATGAAAAAACATCCCATAAACGGGGAAAAGATCTGTAGAAAGTCGGGACTTAAGGATGAGGAGATCATATCCGGGGTTCTTCAACATCACGAAAAGTTGGACGGCAGTGGTTATCCATACAGTCTAAGAGATGGTGAAATAACCTACGTTGGCAGAATAGTGGGTGTGGCAGATGTTTACGACGCTTTGACGACCGAGAGACCATACAAGAAGCCATGGACACCGTACAAAGCTCTATCACATATAATCAGATCCACGAAGGCGTTCGATACAAAAGTTGTCAACGCACTGATAAGGGCTTTCGGTATCTATCCCGCTGGGACGAAAATAACACTTTCCAATGGAAAAAAGGCAATAGTTGTGGGTAGCAGAAAGGGAATGGTTTATCTTCCGATAGTTTCGTTCATAGATGATGATGGAAGGAAGATCACGGTTGATTTATCTGAAAGTAAAAAAATCAAAATTTTAAAGGTGGGATGGTGAATGAGGATCAGATGGTTCGGACATTCATGTTTTCTGTTGGAACCTGATTCTGGGCACCCGAAAATTTTAACCGATCCATTCGATGATTCCATAGGTTATCCCATACCGGATGTCACACCGGATTTGATAACTGAAAGTCATCAGCATTTCGATCACAACGCTCACAGGTTCATAAAGGGAAATTACAAGCTGATAAAGGATCCAGGAAATTTCGAAGAATTCGGAACGAGAATTACAGGTGTTGTGACGTATCATGACAAATCTCATGGCAGTGAAAGAGGAAAGAACATCGTCTTTAAGATCGAATT
>Ga0164318_10005112_pt1 | contig 12682 bp, 10 predicted proteins | sample GuaBasSedimGuay9_FD_113734 | JGI IMG/M metagenome (GOLD analysis project Ga0164318, IMG submission 113734) | Subseafloor sediment microbial communities from Guaymas Basin, Gulf of California, Mexico - Guay9, Core 4571-4, 0-3 cm | ecosystem: Environmental > Aquatic > Marine > Hydrothermal vents... | reverse complement strand
TTGACACCGCTGCTGATAGCGGCGCTGGCTCTTTTCTGGGGTAATTTTGTGTTTGGTCTCAAGGCTTCGTTTAAGCAGGTCCTTTCGGTGGTGTTATTTGGCGAGTTCTTGTTTGCAATCGGGCTGATGGCGCATCTCCCCATCATGTTTGCCAAGGACACTTTTCAAGTGACGTTCTCTCCTGCAGTTCTGGTATCCGAATTGGGAATACAGTCGTTCTGGTACACGTTGCTAGACAAGTTCAGCATCTTTAACATTTGGGAAATTATAGTAGCCGGTATCGGTTTTTCAGTTTTCTATAAAGTTCCGCGCAACAAAGGTTACCTAATATCGGTCCTATCAGTCGGGGGGGTGAGTGCCCTGCATGTTATTGCTACGGGAATTGGAATGTTGTTCAAATAGAGGAGTTAGTTGATGAAATTAATGGCTTGTGTTCTCACATTGTTGCTTAGCCTGTCGGTGGTCGGTTCGGTCACCGCTACGGATGTTCTAACGCTTGATGATTGCATCGAACTGGCACTTCAGAATCGAGCGTCGATTATCGCCGCCAGGGGACGTGAGAGCCTCGCAGGCGCCACCAAACGCGCCGCTCTGGGAGCATTCCTGCCGCGGCTCAATGCCAGCTACAGTTATTCTAAATCCAAAACAACAGACAGAGAGCCTGATGTGCCATACCTTGATTCACTCGTGCCGTACCGGGATTCGATGGAGGTTGCTGGAGAATATATTCCGTATATAGGTTTTACGCCTGTAACTCACCTCGGGGCACCCCCAGATCAGGACCACACAAGCAAATCATTAGGCTTATCTGCTGATATGTCGTTATTTAATCTTTCCAACTGGTTTAATCTGGCTGGGGCGAAAGCGGATCAGGCTAAAGCACATCTTGATGTTTTAGGGTCAGAGCAGGACCTTATCAAGTCGGTCAAGGTGTCCTATTACTTTTACCTGGCGGCGGTTGAAAACATCACTGTGCAGGAACAGGCCGTGGCGCGCAGTGAAGAGCAGTTAAAGCTAATCAACTCCAAATACGAACTTGGATCGGCATCAATGTCTGACGTATTAAAGCAGAAAGTGCAGTTCGGTAATGACCGGTTGACTCTGCTAACAGCCGAGAATGATGTAACAAGCAGTAGGGCAAAACTGGCCTATACTGTTGGTCTTGATCCTAATGGCGATTATGAGTTCTCTGGAGAATACACAGTGCGAGAATATTCCGGCAGTCTCCAGGAGGCTATGGCTTATGGTATGGAACATAAGCCAAGTCTTCTATCTGCCCGGAAGTCGGTTGATGCCTCCCAACATGCGTTAAGATCACGCAAGGCGGCTTACCTGCCCACTATATCAGGAAACGCTTCATTGCAATACTCTGATGGTACTTTAACTGACACAGCTACGTATAATTCCTCATATCGTAGTACTACTTTTGGTTTCAATATAAACTTGCCGATTTTCGATGGTTTCAATCGAGAGTACAATTTAACACGAGCGAAAATTAATCTTAACAATGCTCGTGCAGGTTTGGCGGATGAACGCAACTTCGCGTGTCAACGGATTAAGACAGCCTATCTTGATATAGAGCGACTTAAAGAGAAGAAGAAGGTTTCGCAGGAAACTGTTGAAGCAGCTAATGAAGATCTGAAAATTACACAGGAAAAGTACAATCTGGGAGCTGCGACGATACTCGATTTGCTCGATGCTCAGGTATCGTTGAAACAGGCTCAGGTATTACTAATACAAGCTGATTTCGATTTGAATTTGGCTATTGCGGAACTTGAAAACGCTATGGGAAAAATGTAGAGCACACCACTGTGTGTGAATTCTAAGGATATACAGAATGAAGAAAAAGAAGAAATTGCTGCTTATAATTGGCGGAGTTGTTGTCGTTGTTGCTATCATTATTGCCAATTTAACCATGAATACCAGCAAATCAACAAAAGTCAATGCCGATGAAGCAAAGCTTCGCGATTTAGTAGAGACTGTTTCCGCCTCTGGTCGCATCCAGCCGAAAACAAAGGTTGACATTACTTCAGAGATAAACGGGGAAATTGTTGGTCTTTATGTTCGTGAAGGTGATTATGTCCAACCGGGTGATTTGCTGGTTATGCTCGACACCATACAATTGCAATCTGATGCTGATCAAGCGAGTTACGCAGTTAACGAAATTAAAGCTCGACTTGAGGGTGCCCGGTCGACTTTTGAACAAGCCAAGGAGGAATACGAACGTCAGCAGCAATTGTTCGATAATAAGCTTACTTCGGAAACGGCTTTTAAGAACGCAAAGTACACCTACCTTAATGCCCAGGCATCACATGAAGCCACCAAAGCTCAAGCGCAGCAAGCACAAGCTCGCTATGAAAAGGTGCTCGACAATTTGAGCAAAGCCAAGATTGTGGCTCCCATGCAGGGAACAATAACATATCTCGATTGTGAGGTGGGTGAGATTGCAGCAGCTCAGTCAGCGTTTTCACAAGGCCGCACACTTATGACAATCTCCAATCTGGACGTATTCGAAGTTGAGGTGGAAGTAGATGAAACTGAAGTTACCAAGGTCGAGGTTGGACAGGAGACCAAGATAGAGGTGGATGCTTTCCCTGATACAATCTTCACAGGTGAAGTTGTTGAAATAGGGAATACTGCTATCTATTCGTCAAGTGGTCAGGGGCAGTCAACAAATTTCCGAGTTAAAGTCATCTTTATGGATCAGAATGAAAAAATCCGCCCTGGCATGTCAGCTACTGTGGATATTTCTACAAATCATAGTGATGACGTTTTGAGTATTCCATATAGCGCGGTAGTGATGCGTTCATTCGATCTCGATTCCCTTGAGCAGGCTAATAGTGTGGAATCAGGGGAAGGGGCAGAATCTGGAGGTGTGCAGGCGGCACAGTCTGATGGGAGCGATACGACAAGAGCAGGGGAGGACAATGAAAAGAAACGCGAAGATGTAAAGGGGACGTATGTTATTAGTGACGGAAAAGCCAAATTTGTTCGCATCGAAACAGGAATAGCCGACCAGAAGTACATTGAAATTGTCTCCGGTCTTAATGTTGAGGACTCGGTTGTTTCCGGCCCGTATCGGGTACTGCGCTCGATAAAGGACGGCGATGCAGTGGAGATTACAAAACGCGAAAGCGAGAGTGAATAGCTGTGGCACTTATAAGAACCAGGGATTTATGGAAAACATATGAGATGGGAACGGAGAAGGTTCATGCTCTCCGTGGAGTATCAATTGATATTGAGAAAGGCGAATATGTAGCCATTATGGGTCCCTCTGGATCAGGAAAGTCTACACTTATGAACTTGATAGGGTGTCTTGATACTCCAAGCAAAGGGGAGTACAGCCTCAACGAACGCGAAGTCAACACGATGAACGACGATGAATTGGCCAATATCCGAAACCGGGAGATTGGTTTTGTCTTCCAAACGTTCAACCTATTACCGCGAGCAACCTCTTTACACAATGTAGAACTTCCCCTGATATACAACGGTTCCCCATCCGATCAACGTCGTGGGATGGCAGAAGCAGCTTTAACAAAAGTAGAGTTAGCCGATCGCATGATGCACAAACCAAGTGAGTTATCAGGTGGTCAGAGGCAACGCGTAGCTATAGCGAGGGCGCTTGTAAACAATCCATCAATTCTGCTGGCAGACGAGCCGACTGGAAATCTCGACAGTAAGACTTCAATCGACATCATGAGGCTTTTCGACCAGCTTCATCAGCAAGGCAATACCATCATTGTTGTCACACATGAACGCAATATCGCTCGTTACGCTCATCGAGTGTTGTCGATCCTTGATGGGAAAATTGACAGCGATGAGATAGTCCCTGAAAGCGATCGCCGGAATAATCGAGAATGATTGCTATTACGTTAGTCAAACTCTCAGTAAGCTCACTGTGGGCTAACAAGCTACGCTCTGCACTAACATTACTTGGGGTTATTATTGGCGTTACGTCGGTAATGACAATCATCTCCGCCCTCGAAGGCATGATGGGCGGAATACAGGCTCAGATAGAACGTATGGGACCGGCAACTTTCGTGGTCACCAAGTTTGGAATAATCACTTCCGAACAGGAGTACCTTGAGGCACTTAAAAGAAAATCGATTAGTCTTGATGCTATAAAGTATATCGAAGATGGGTGCGACTTGTGCGAGAAAGTTTGTCCGCGAGCGTTTAAGCGAACCGATGTTAAGTATGAGTCACAAACGTTACGAAGAGTGAAGATAGGAGGTTCTACTGCGAGCTTAATAGATGTTGTTGATTTTGAAGTTGGACAGGGACGCTTTCATTCATCTGAAGACGACATATATAAACGTCAGGTGGCTTTTATAGGCTACACTCTACGGGAGGAACTTTTCCCGGGGTTGGACCCAGTAGGTCGGGATATAAGAATTGGTGGTGCCAGGTACAAGGTTATCGGCGTAGCCAAGGAAATGGGGTCGATGTTTGGAAATAATCGAGACAATTTTGTCCTCATCCCATTTTCGACCCATATCAAGCAATTCGGTGACCCTGGCGACAATATGAATATCACCATAAAGGCAGTATCTGTTGCACGTCTTGCTGAAGCCCAGGATCAGGTGCGTCTCGTCATGCGATCCAAGCGACATGTGCCTTACGATAAGCCAGATGACTTTGCTATGATCACAGCCGATAACGTACTGGAAATGGTGAACTCAGTGACAAAGATATTCAGGACGGGGCTGGTTGGTATCTCGTCTATATCACTGGTAGTAGGGGGAATAGTTGTGATGAATATAATGATGGTGTCGGTGACCGAACGAACTCGTGAAATTGGTATCCGCAAATCTGTAGGAGCCAAACGCAAGCATATTCTGTTACAGTTTCTGTATGAAGCGCTTCTGACAACTTTGTCTGGGGGAATCGTTGGTATTGTATTGGGCTATATAATCGCGAAGTCATTGGTGGGCATGATAGACATGGAGATATCGCCATCTATGGTCGCGATTGTTGCCGGTCTTTCGATCTCCACTGGCACAGGTTTGATCTTTGGCATTTACCCTGCGATGAAAGCAGCGCGTCTTGATCCTATCAAAGCGCTTAGCTATGAATAGGCAACTTTATGAATTTAACACCGATTGAAATAAAAGATGCGATGGCTATGGCGCTTTCATCACTGAGAGCTAATAAGATGCGAGCCAGTCTGACAATTTTGGGTGTTATGATTGGAGTGGCCTCGGTTATCTCGTTGGCGTCGATCATTAACGGCTTGGACGGAGCGATGGATGAGGAGATCGACGCTCTGGGGTCCAACGCCATTTTTATTACCCGCTATGCTTTTGACGTTGATCGCAGTCAGCTAAGTGAGGAGGATCGCAACCGACCACCAATCACTTCCGGTGAAGCTCGAGCTATTGTTGAAAATTGCCCCAGTGTTGACGGGGTCTCACCTCAGAATTATTACTTTGCCTACGGGGGCAATGAGGTTAAATACAAAAATCGCAAGGGGAACCGTCCTTATCTTATGGGGGCTTGGCCGGACTTCATCAAAGTCAACAATCTCAGCATGAGGTCAGGCAGATTCCTGACCCCATTAGATGAACAAAGTCACGCTATGGTATGTGTAATCGGTTTCGACTTAGCGGAAACACTGTTTGAAGCGGAGCAACCGGTAGGTAAAGTTATTCGAGTTAACGGTGACCGGTTTGAGATCGTTGGTGTTTTTGAAGAGCGGGAATCAAACTTCGATAATGACAATGAGAACAACCAGGTGACAATACCACTATCTACCTTCGAGAAGATCCATCCTTGGGAAGAGGATTTGTTCCTGATGGCGCGGGCAGGCAGTAATGAAATAATCGATCAGGCAGAGGAAGAGATTATTAACGCTCTTCGTATTTACCGCAAGGTTCCGTTCAATAAGGGTAACAATTTCGCGCTCTCGACGCAGGAGAGTTTCAAGGACTACATCGCCAACATCACCCAGTACATCTACCTGGCCATGATAATAATTACCTCGGTTGGTCTAATGGTAGGTGGCATTGGTGTGATGAATATCATGTTAGTCTCAGTAACCGAGCGCACCCGTGAGATTGGTGTGCGAAAAGCTCTTGGCGCCAAACGATCAAATATCATTCTGCAATTTCTAACCGAAGCGGTTACTCTCACGGGAGTTGGAGGAGTAATTGGTATTATTTTCGGCGCTGCAACAGGGTTATTGGTTAATAGTCTGCTTGATTTTCCTCTGGTCTTGTCTGTGTTCTGGATTTTTATGGGTTTCACAGTAGCTGTCACTGTTGGGCTTGTTTCCGGGATGTATCCGGCCTATAAAGCGGCAATTCTTGATCCTATCGAGGCTCTGCGGTACGAGTAGTATTCTATAGTTACGAATCTTTCAATTTGATTTGCGGTGCTCGCGCCCTAACTTGAAACATGTCATTTGAACGAATAATTCTGATTATTATCGATGCCTGTGGTGTGGGTGCATTACCCGATGCTGCCGATTATGGTGACGCCGGATCTGCAACCATTCCCCATACGGCCGAGTCGGCAGGTGGACTTAACCTGCCCAACTGCCAGAAACTTGGACTGGGTAACATCATCGAGATCGAAGGTGTCCCACCCGCCGACGCACCCATCGGGTGTTTCGGAAAGATGGCGTCTCAATCAGCAGGGAAGGATTCCATTAGCGGTCACTGGGAAATCTGTGGACTTGCTCTTGGAAAGCCATTGCCTACATATCCTCATGGCTTCCCACTGAGTCTTGTGACGGAGTTTGAACGCCGTTCCGGAGTTGCGACAATAGGCAATGTCACTGCTTCAGGTACCGAGATTATAGAGCGGCTCGGGCGTGAACATATGGAAACTGGCGCACTTATTCTTTACACGTCGGCTGATTCGGTGTGGCAGATGGCAGCGCACGAGGATATCTATTCACTTGAGCGACAATACGAGTTATGCAGGATCTCACGCCAGTTGTTATCTGGAGAACACTCTGTTGGGCGTGTCATTGCTCGTCCGTTTATCGGAACTCCGGGCAAATTCACACGCACTACAGGACGGCGCGATTTTTCATTAGTGCCACCATCAGACACTCTTCTTGATTCAATGACAAAACAGGGGCTTGGAATCAAAGCTATTGGTAAGACATGGGACTTATTTGCCCAACGTGGGTTCAGCTCTCATGTTAAGACTTACAACAATGCTGAAGGTGTGGAAGCTATAGCAGACTTTATCGAAAAAGACACCCAACATGAAATGGCTTTTGCCAATTTAGTTGACTTTGACATGCTCTGGGGGCATAGACGTGATGTTCAAGGTTTCGCAGCAGGTTTGGAGGCATTTGATCAGGATTTGGGAAAGCTTCTCCCACTGTTGCATGAGGATGATCTTTTAATCATTACAGCCGATCATGGTTGTGATCCAACTTATATCAAGCACACTGACCACACACGAGAGTATGTCCCGTTGCTGATATATGGACGACATGCAAAATCTGGAGTAAATCTTGGAACGCGAGCGACATTTGCGGATGTTGCTTGTACAATTGGAGACATTTTCAAAGTGGAGCACAAATACATCGGTCAATCATTCCTTCAGGATATTTTATAGGAAGTGGCATATATGGAAAATGAAATTCTAAGTGACATTAACCGTCGTTTTGACCATGCAGTACTCAGATCCGACGCAACCGGAAAGGACATTGTATTTGCATGTAATGAAGCAAAGAAGTTCGATTTCTTTTCAGTGGCAATTAACCCAGCTTGGGTTCTTTTAGCTAAAGAAGAACTTTATAATACGGGCATAAAGGTGTTAACTGTCAGTGGGTTCCCTCTTGGCGCCAGCAGAACCAATATCAAGGTAGAGGAAGCCATACATGGAGTACGCGATGGAGCTCACGAGATCGATATGGTGACCAATATCGGGTGGTTGATCGAGGGGCGATACAAAAAGGTGGAAGAAGAGATAAAAACAGTCCGTGCATCTTTGCCGTTTAACATGGCGTTGAAAGTTATAATTGAAGCCGGAATGCTTTCGCCTGAGCAACAAGCCGAGTCAACGAGGGCAGTCGTTAATGGCGGTGCGCAGTTCGTGAAGACATGCACAGGTTTCTTCGGCGGTGCCACTGTTGAACAAGTTCTCACATTAGTCAAAGCGGCTGCAGGGGAGGTCGAAGTTAAAGCATCAGGTGGAATTAGAACCCTTAATCAATGTCGCCAGTTTCTCGAAGCCGGAGCGACACGATTGGGAAGTTCATCTTCAGCTGCAATTATGGCAGAACTTGGTGGGCAATTATAGCTTTTGGCGATATTTATGAGTAGTTGAATGACAGCGGACAACCATGTAATTACATGTTATTAGAACACTGAAATTTTTAAATACTTGCCAGGATTTTGTTCTATATCAGTGACTAGGTTGCCAATTCGGGTCATCAGGTTTGTCATCTCAACATACAGACCAGTATCGCTTACCATCAGGCCCAGAGAGCCTTCGGCAGTGTTAATTTTATAGACAATACTATCCAATCGTTGAGAAACAAGGGTGAGATTATCGTACAATTTAGGGTCATTGATAAGTTTGCCAACTGTACCCTGACTTGTATTAACCTGTTCTGAGAGGTTCTCAATAGAGTTGGCAGTTTTTTCTATAGAAGATACTATTCGTTCTTGGTTATTTTGCAAATCAGCGGTTAGTTTTGTCAGGCGGCTCAGGAGCATTGTCATGTTGGAGTATAGTTCATCACTGACAGCCAGTTGTCCCAAAGTCCCTTGTCCTTGATTCATTTTTTCTAAAATGCCACCAATATTATTAACGACCGAGCGTGCTTCACCGATAGCTTCTTCGCCTGCTTTGAATACGGTTGCGGCATCACCTGCATCGCGAACCGACACTCTGCACCCTTCAGGTAGAATTGGCAAGCTTTTGGTGCCAGGAACGATCTCGATATACTTATCACCAAGTAGACCAATAGTTCCAAGCTGAACTAAAGTATTTTCAGTCATCATTGGCCATACGTTTCTCTCGATGCGGCAGGTAACTTCTACTTTTCTTATAGCGTCAAGATTCACGAATCTTACAGAGCGGACGTTACCAACTTCTACACCAGCCATCCAAACTGGTGCGCCCGGAACTAGTCCGTTTACATTTTTGAAATAGCTGATAAACTTCACCTTTGGATCAAAAATAGATGTTCCCCCACCGCTGAGTGAAGCCCAGAACATTAGAAGAACAGCAAAGGACAGGATTATTCCAATCTTGAGATTACCCCATTTAACTCCAACAGTTTTCTTCATACATCAAATCCATTCTTAACGATCAGAAATAACACGGGTTTTGCCTTCCTGTTATAGGGAGGCCGAGTTATTTTCTGTAGCTATTCCTTCAACAAAACGTTTCTGGACTACCTCCGTAAAGGATGACAGGAAGGGTCTTAAAAATTCCTTCACTCTTGGGTCATCACTGGAGCGTAACTGTTCCAAGGTACCGTCGAAAGCTATCTCACCAGCCCATATAACAATAAACCTATTGGCTACTCTAAGGGCATCAATAATCTCATGTGTAACCATGATTGAAGCAATCGTTTTTTCCTGATGTAATTTCATGATTAAATTGAGGACATTCTCAGTTGCCTTGGGATCAAGACCGGTAGTAGGTTCGTCGTAGAGCATAATCATGGGATTCGTCGATAGCAGGGCTCTACCGATAGCAACTCTCCGTCGCATTCCTCCCGACAGTTCATCTGGTAGTGTATCTATAATTTCTTCTGCATCAAGTCCAACAAAACCGAGCATCTGAACAACTTTTTCCGACACATTTTTTAATGTCATGTTGGTGTGTTCTAACAAATAGTAGCCAACATTCTCTCCAACTGACAAGGAATCAAAAAGCGCCCCAGCCTGGAACACCATGCCAATTTTTTTACGCAGTTTCCGTTTATTTTTTTCCTTCATGGTACAAATATTGTCGCCATCTATGATCAATTCTCCCTGCTGTGGTTGTTCAAGACCAAGGATCAATCGCAGGATTGTGGATTTGCCTGATCCGGATGGACCCATTATCACCAAGGATTCATTATCTTCAACGACAAAAGAAACGTCTTTGAGGATGGGTTTATCAGTGTAGGAGAAATGTATGTGGCGTAGCTCTATCATAGCCAGCCCTTAAGTTGTGAAAACACTATTTTTGTAATGAAGAAATTTACCACCAGAATTGTGATTGATGATATCACAACCGACTCAGTAGTAGCTCGACCAACACCCTTAGTGCCTCCCCCGGAAGTGAAACCCTTGTAGCATGAAATAAAAGCTATAATAAACGAGAAAACAACAGGTTTAAGTAGCCCGATAAACAAGTTTCCAAAGATGAGTCTATCTCGTACTGCTGACAAATATACAGTTGTAGTAACATGAGCGATATATTTGGCGATTACCCAGCTGCCTGCAAGGGAGATGAAGTCACAAATAATAGTAAGAACCGGTAACATTATAATCAGGGCAATGAGGCGTGGAACCGCAAGTTTTTTGATAGGATCAATCCCAAACGCCACCATAGCGTCAAGCTGATTAGATGATTTCATAGATCCGATTTCAGCCGTTATTCCGGCAGCCACCCTTGCAGCAACCATAAGACCAGTGAGTACAGGTCCTAATTCCCGTATTATAGCAATTGCCATAATGCGACCCAGGTAGTTCTTTGCTCCGAAATCGGCTAATTCAACAGAAAAAGCCAGAGCAAAACCCTGACCGGCAAAGATGCCTGTAAGAATTACAAGATATAATGATCCAACTCCAATGATGTGCATTTGTTCAAGTATCTCTGGCAAATAAAACGGACGACGGAAAACAGCTGCTATTGTTTTGAGAGCAAGAAGAAACTCACCCTGCAATTCGTAAGCGAAATGTTTCAACCAGTTGTTAACGGCAGCAAAAAAGGCCATTTACCCTTCTTTTTAGTCTGTAAATATATAATCCGTGATTTCCGGTATAAACGCTCAAAGTACACTACTCATATTTTTCGGCGTTATTAACGTAACAAAATTTCCTCGAATGGTCAAGATATACAGTGACTAAAAGTCCATCAAATTCTCTCCGTAGACCATACGCTAATAAATCTCAATCCCTGTGTACAGATTCACTTGGGAAATCCGGGGTTAATTAAATCGTTTGAATAAAGGTTTCGATACAATTGGTGCGGTGTTCAAAACGAATCCTTATTCGGACAAATGGTGATTACTGAAGTTTTTGCTCTGAGTCTAATCCTCTGTCAAAACGGCGGGAATGTGCCAGATTCGCTTGACTCGCAACATCTGTAAGGGTAACTTACCTCTCGTATGGACCTTTCCTCAGAACAAATAGTCGCTTTCATCCGCGAGAAATCATACCGCCCTATGAAACCCAAGGAACTAGCCCGGGCACTCGATATTCATCGCCACCTCTATCCGGAATTTCGTCAAACTGTTAAGAAGCTGCTTGCATCCGGTGAACTGGTCAAACTCAAGCGTGGTCGTATTGGACTGGCTCAGCAGATGGATATTGTGGTCGGAGAGATCAGCGTCACTCGAGGAGGGCTTGGCTTTGTACCGCAGGAAGGGACAAAGAAGGATATAATAATTCCCGCCCACGCCCTGTCCACGGCGCTTGATGGCGACCGTGTGATGGTCCGTCTGACAGGGACACAAGAGACAGTGTCATTAGGCAAACGTCGTTTGGGTACGGTTGTCAGGATAATTGAACGGGTACAACGTAATATCGTTGGGGTGCTTAAGCAGGGGAAATATTTCGCTTATGTCTCTCCGGACAACGCCCGCATTCATCGCGACATCTACATCCCAACTGAACAAACGACCGGGATTCTTGAAGGTCAAAAGGTTGTTTGTGTAATAACTGAGTGGAATGATTCCGCTCTCAATCCCATAGGGGAAATTACAGAGGTTCTCGGTTTCCCCGACGAACCGGGCGTGGATATGCTGACTGTGGTCAAGAGCTTCAATCTTCCTGAGGAGTTTCCTCTAGAAATTATTGATGAAGCAGAAAGAGCTACGGCGAGAGATATCTCTGAAGAGATAGCGCACCGCCTTGATCTTACCCGCGAGTGCATATACACTATCGATCCGGTTGATGCGAAGGATTTTGACGACGCTGTATCTGTTGAAAAAACAGCCAGAGGTTATCGTCTTGGGGTGCATATCGCCGATGTCTCATACTGGGTTGAACCGGGGACGGACCTTGATAAAGAAGCGTTCCATCGGGGTAACTCGGTTTATCTGCCGGGGATGGTAATTCCGATGTTGCCGGAGGTTTTGTCCAACGATGTGTGTTCTCTCCGACCCAACCGCAAGCGACTTGCTCATTCGGTTCTTATCGATTTCGACCATAAGGGCAAGATGCTGTCATGGGAGATGGCCGATACAGTAATCAAGTCGCAGGCCAAATTGTCATATGAGGAAGTCCAGGATTTTTTCGACAACGGTCTTCCCTCCGGAGCAGCATCAGCGCGACTCGCTCGTGTTGCTGAAAACCTGACTCTGGCAAGGAAACTAGCGAGGATATTAAGTCGGAATAGATTTAGAGAAGGCTCGCTCGACTTTGATCTGCCAGAGGCAAAGATCATTCTCGACAAGAGTGGTGAAGTAATTGAATTGGGCAACCGAGTTCGTTTGGAGTCACACCGTCTGGTCGAGGAGTTTATGCTGATCGCCAATCAGGCTGTGGCACTGGAG
>Ga0164318_10005111_pt1 | contig 12684 bp, 15 predicted proteins | sample GuaBasSedimGuay9_FD_113734 | JGI IMG/M metagenome (GOLD analysis project Ga0164318, IMG submission 113734) | Subseafloor sediment microbial communities from Guaymas Basin, Gulf of California, Mexico - Guay9, Core 4571-4, 0-3 cm | ecosystem: Environmental > Aquatic > Marine > Hydrothermal vents... | reverse complement strand
GCTGTATTCAATTCCCTGTCCTTCCATGCTTCGGTATGCATGAATGCGGGGTATATGTTATCCACATCCACAAGAAGTGCTTTCAGCGAGTAAAGCCAGCTCCAGTAGAGATTGCGGTTCCACTGGCTGATATTCATTTTTTCGAATTCCTCTCTCAGCATTTCCATCTGTTTCATATAACTTGTATTTTCCCCGGCATACTCCGTATCTCCTTCTTCCTCAAGAATCTCCAGTGCCCTTTCAGAACCCAGAACAGCCATAACATCCAAGCCACGGGGGAAGCATCTCGCCCAGCCCCCCATAGTGTATTCTAATGTGAAGGGCTTCTCCTCTTTTGGTACACTCCCATTATACATCCCCACTGCAGGAGATATGAGTTGTTGAAAAATGTAGGAATCGGGCACATACCTCTGTCCCATGAAATGCATTCCTTTGGTTTTATTCAATAATTCCTCCATCTTTTCTTTGGTGAACGGAGGTGAGATGGCGAAGTTGCCCACTCCTCCATATATGGCAGGGTTTCTCAATTCCAGAAGTTTGTTTTGCAACAATGCGAAATTGTCGTTATTGAGGAGAAGTGTGATGGTGAAATTTTTTCCAAATAAATCCATTATATTCTCAAAATATTCATAGGGGGTGAGGTCATCTGCAGTGCCAACAAAAAAGGAAGTGATGGCATACATCCTCTCCCATATCTCAGATATGTTTATCCCATCCATCCTCAATGAATAGAGATTCCATGATATGAGTGCTGCCTGGAGGGTGGATATGCGGGCATCTTCCTCATTTACGATGCATCCCTTCCCTCCTTTAAGTAAAAAAGCCATCCTTCCATACCACATCATGGTTTTGAAATATTTCTGCAATTTTTCCGACTGGGTGTAATGCCCCCGGGGCACATACTGGGAATAATCCTCCTCATAGTGAAATATGCTGCTCATTCCAAACCCTTCATGCTTTTCTATCTTTTCTGTTTCCTCATTCACCATCTTTTTCGCATAATCTGGCACCTCTACCTTTTCTCCAAGCAGTTTTAAAGCAACAGCAAAATATGCCACATTCCTTTTACTTGCCTCCTTCAGCATTTCATCATTAAAGGACGAGTAATCAATAAGAGACTGTTCATATAATGCCCTGCTCATCTTTACCAAAGAATCAAAAAAGTCCCTCTCCTCTATATTTTTGAGAATTTCATTGAAATGGATATGGTAAATGTGGAGGAGGGTGTCGGAGGTTACAAAAATTGGAATTCCCTTTGCTTTCATTTCCTGATAAATATTGCTGAAATCATCCTCTTTTTTGTAATTTATAACAACAAAACCATTCTTTTCCAGCATTTCCATTGCATTTTTTGTGAGATTTAATTCTTCCTTCACCAGATCAAGATTCTTTACATCATTGTCATTCAAGGGAAGAATGTATGAAATGCCATTGCCCTTTATTTCTATGCCCTCATGAGAATAATATGAGGAAAATGCATATTTTGGATTTTCTGAATGGGATGAAATTTCTGGAGGAATCTTTGTAAGTCCTCCTTCCTTAATACATCCTGCCAGGAGCATGGAAACAACCAGAAATATGGATATAATACCTTTCTTCATGATAACTCTATATTAAAGGTGTTTAATAAATTTTGTAAAATGTTAACAATTTGTTTAATGACATGGAAGAATTTTGAAAATTATGGCTTCTTTTCTACATGATAAAATATTCCTCATCAATATATTTTTATACTTCCATATAATTGGGAGACATGCGTGATATGGAGATATATAACTATGAACATCTGCTCAACAGAGCCATGGAATCACTCCCAGAGAATGTGGTGGTGAAGGAGCGTTTTGAAATGCCCAAGGGAGTGATATTTTATGAAGGTAATACCACCATACTCAGAAATCTTGCAGATATCGCATCCAGGGTGAATAGAGAGGCAGACCAGATATTCAAATATCTTCTGAAAGAACTGGGTACTGCTGGGGAGGTGGATGGTGAAAGGGCTGTTTTTCAGGGAAAAATTCCTCCAACTAAGGTTCAGGAAAGAATAGAGAGATATGTGAATAGATATGTTCTGTGCAGGGAATGTGGGAGACCCGATACAAAACTTATAAAAAAGAACAGAACTTTAATGCTGAAATGCGAGGCATGTGGCGCAATCCATCCCGTTGGAAGCAAGGGCAGAAAAAGCACTTAGTTATTCCATGTCCACAGGTTATGGGCTAAAAAGTTCCATATGAAAGCGGCGGCAATTCCCACAATATTTGCCTTTAATGGATTGATTAAAAATACACGTGACAGGAAAATGAGAATGAAGAAATTTATGAGCAATCCTACCACACTCGCCAGATTATATTTTCCCATCCTATGTATGAAAGCCTTTACGCCCCTTTCCCCTCTATCCTTAAAAGTCCATACTTCGTTTAAAACGAAGGAAGAAAGGATACCTGCTTCTATACTCAAAATGCTGGATATGACGAGATGAATTCCATAGAAGAGGAGAAGCCACAATAAAAATTCATTCAGGAGTATGCTGAGCACTCCAACAATTCCAAATTTAAAAAATCTTGCTATTTCACCATGTTCCCATGCTATTCTCAGGAGATGGGCGGAATAGGCGGAATAATTTCCATTGAATCTTGAATCGCCCCTAAAATCCACAGGCATTTCTTCCACTCTGCCATAATCTCCCTTTGCCAGTATTTCAAGGAGGATTTTACATCCGACAGGGTGTAAATCTGCATTTCTCACCACATCTCTTTTTACAAGAAATATTTCTGAAAGTGGGTCAGCAGACATTCTGCTGCATGGTAAAAGCAGATTCACCATCATTTTTGCCATCTGCGACCTTTCCTTCCTTTTTCCGACAACAATATCTGCTCCTTTATTGGCGATGGAAACCATCTTTTTTATCACACGATTTACATTTTTCAGTCCATGATTCAGAAATATTATGTAATCTCCTTTACTTTCCTTTATACATTTTATCAGTGATGCCGCAAGATTTTCATCATCAACAAATTTCACTCCATATTTTTTCAAATTTCTGTTGGGTTTACCAGCCACAAGTATTTCATACTCCTCTCCCAAATTTTCAATAATACTGGGAAGATTCTGTCCATAGGAAAAAATTAAAGAAATCATACTCTCTTTACCTTTAGTGTCAGCCTTTCCTGCTCCACCACCATTATCTCTTCCCCTTCCTTTATCTCCTCTTCTGCCACCGCCTTCCATATTTTGCCCTCCACCTTCACCTGCCCCCTGGGATTTATATCCGTTAATGCCATGCCTCTTTTACCCACCATCTCCTTTTCTCCGATTCTTGGTTTTTTCCTCCTTGTTTTCATAGCCATGGCAACGGCATAGGAGAAGAATACTGTAACGACCACAGCAACGACAATGCTTGCTATTCTGAAGGACGTATACCATTCGAGAGGCATTTCATGAATTGCTTTTTCGGCAGGTATAAGCATTATCCCAAATATAAAGGTGATGATGGCTGCGGCAGTCCAGAAGCCAAATGTGGGGGTATGTGCTTCTATTATGAAAAATATGAAGGCAAGGATTATGAGAAGTATGCCAGCCGCCCCCACACCTATGAATGAAAGTCCATAGAGGGAAAGGATTATGAGTATAGCCCCCATGGTTTCAGGAAAATGAAAGCCAGGAGTGAGGAATCCAAATATAAGCCCAAATATTCCTATGGTGAGGAGAAGGGATGCTATCTGCGGGTCGGAGAGATAATTTATCAGCCTATCCCTTACACCCCATTTTATTTTCTCCACCTTCAATCCTGCTGTATTTATGGTATAGTTTTCGCCTCTTACTTTAACATGCATCCCATCCACTTTTTCAATTAACTGGTTTAGAGAGGATGCAATTATCTCTATCACCCCCGCCTCCTTTGCCTCCTGTTCATTTAGGGCGGTATTATTTCTGACAAATGATTCCGCCATACTTGCATTCCTTCCATGAGAAATGGCAAGGGATTTTATCAATGCAGCATAGGCATTTGTTTCCTTCTCTCCCGCATCCTCTGGCATACCGGTGGCTGGGTTTATTATTCGGGGATGACACGCACCTATGGTGGTTGCATTTGCCATGGCAGCAATATGGGAAGCCATTAAAATGAAAGTGCCCGCTGAAAATGCTTTGCTTCCGGGAGGGGCTATGTAAATAATCACGGGCAGAGGGGCATTTTCAATTTTTTCAATTATTTCCTCCATGGCATTGGAAAGTCCTCCGTTTGTGTCCAGGAGGATTATGAGAACCTCACCATTTCCTCTGGCAGCATCAATTGCCTTTTCAAACTGATTCACCGTTCCCTGGGCAATCATCCCCTCCACTTCAGCCACATAAATTTTTTTCTCTGCTGGGGAGAAGGCAATGGCGGAGGGAAGGAGCAGGAGCAGTATTATGAATATATGCCACTTCATTGCCATTATAACACAAGGGAGTTAAAAATATTCTTATATTTGTCCCAGATAAAATAAAGAGTCACTCCTTTTTTACCTTGGGGCATTCCACCAGTTTTCCTTCCTTCGAATATATTCTGAACCTCTCAATCCATTTTGGTTTGTCATGCTTTTGGACAAATTCAACAAATTTTGTCAATGCCTCTGTTGCGCTATCAGATGCCACATGCTCTATTTTGCACGCATCCCTCTCCGCCACTTCCTCATCCACTCCTATCAATATAAAAAAATTCTTCAATACTTCATGTTTCCTTTCTAGTTCTTTAACCAGTTTATTTCCCTTTTTCGTCAGAGTTATTCCTCCATATTTTTCATAGTTTATATATCCTCCTCTATCCAGTTTCTGCAGCATCTCCGTTACGGTGGAGGGACTTACATCCATTGCCTTCACCAGATCCTTCGCCCTTGCATATCCCTTTTCATTCACCACTCCATATATTGCTTCCAGATATTCCTCAAATCTCTTACCCATTTTTCACCTCCCTTGTTTTATAATACCACATTCCAGCAATAGAAAGAATGGAAAGGGCAATCGCCATGCCATTTATCTCTTCTATATTCAAGGAAGCATTTCCTTCATTAAGAAATTCATTCATCAATCTTGCTCCAGCCCCCAGGATATATATGGTGGAGATGGAAACGGAAAGTATGGTTCCCACAATAATGTGGGGCATGTCTGGTCTGGCATAAACGGCGGAGATAACCATAAAGGAAAATGCAAGTGGAATACTGGGAGGGAAAAAGGAAATGATGCCCGCAGCCGCCAGGATAGATCCTGTGCCAGCCAATGCGTATAATAATGCCATGGTGTAGGAATATATCTTCATATCAATCCTCCTATTAAAACTATTGCCAGTGCAACTCCATAGGCAAGCAGGATTTCATATGCAATGGTGAAAAGAGCCCATTTTTTACTCCCCGTCTCCTGCCATATGGCTGCTATGGTGGCAATACACGGGATATAAATGAGGACAAATGCCATGTAAGCGAATGCCTGAACCTGGGTGAAATCACCTGCCAGAGCAGTGGAAAGATTGCCGCCATATAGCGTCCCCAGACTCCCAACCACTATCTCCTTTCCCACCACGCCTGCCAGCAACGCCACCACCGCCCTCCAGCTCCATCCAAGAGGGGAAAACAAAGGCTGTATGCTTTTTCCGATTAGGGCAAGGAAACTATTCTCTATATTGCCCTCAGGGAAATTTGCCAGAAACCATATTATGACAACGCCCACGAGTATTATTGTTCCCGCCTTCCTTATGAACATCTTTCCCCTCATCCATGTTGTGGATATTATGTTTTTAAGAATTGGCACTCTGTAGGGGGGCATTTCCATGATGAAGGGAGATGGTTTTCCACCAAAGAAAATTTTTCTTATAAGGAGTGCCATTGCAACAGCCAGCAAAATGCCAAGAAGATACATGGACATTATTACGCCTGCTTCCATTCCAGCGAAAAATACTCCTGCAAATAATATATAAACAGGCAATCTGGCGGAGCATGACATCAGAGGATTTACCAGTATGGTGAGCAGCCTATCCCTTTCATCTTCCATTGTTCGGGTCGCCATGATGGCGGGAACATTACATCCAAATCCAAGAAGCATTGGTATGAATGCCTTTCCATGCAGCCCTATTTTATACATCACCCTGTCCATCACAAAAGCAGCCCTTGCCATATAGCCCGTGTCTTCCAGGAGGGAGAGTATGAAGAAAAGTAGAAATATGTTGGGCACAAATACCAGCACGGCGCCAACTCCTCCCATTATTCCTTCTCCTATCAGTGATGCAAGCATTCCATTGGGTATGCCTGATTTGACCCATTCTCCAAGAATCTCGAAAAACATTTCTATGAGTGTGGTGAAGGGCGCAGCCACGTCAAAAGTGAGTTTGAAGGCCAGCCACATTATCACAAAAAATATGGGTATGCCAAGATATTTATCCAGCATGACTTTGTCTATTCTATCTGAAAACGTTTCCTTCGTCTCCCCGCCCCTGATGCACTGATGCACTATTTTTCCTATGAGTTCATATCTCTTTTTTGCAAAATATGCCGCCATATCCCCATATTTCTCTTCCAGTTTCCTTCTCAATTCCATGGCTTTAATGGCAATCTCCTCATCCACCACCTTATTTGCCTCATCATCTCCTTCGAGAAGGCGGGTGGATACCCAGTGTCTTTCCCTGTCGCTTCCAAGACAAAGTTTTGCAAATGGGCAGTGCCTGCATCTTATCCTTTCCTCTGCAAGAAGTCCCTCTATTTCCAGTATTGCCCATTCTATATCCCTTCCATATCCCACTTCAATCTTTCTTATCACCCCATGTTCTGCTGTTTCCACCACCGCCTTTTTAAGTTCATCCATTCCTCTTTTTTCACGTGCGATTACAGGAACAACTCTCACTCCCAAAAACTCCTGAAGTTTATTCACATCTATTTGCATCTTTCTCTTTTCTGCTTCATCCATAAAATTGAGGGCTATCACCACATTCGCCTTCAATTCCAGCAATTGAAGGGTGAGATATAAATTTCTCTCAAGATTTGTGGCATCTACTATGTCTATAACCACATCAGGATTTTCAGTGAGTATGAAATTTCTGGCAATTCTTTCATCTATACTGTATGCTGATAAACTGTAAACGCCCGGCAAGTCAATATAATGAAGCCTGTAATCATTGTATCTCCCATAACCTTCTTTCTTTTCCACTGTCACACCGGGCCAGTTGCCGACGTGCTGTTTTTCTCCTGTAAGAGCGTTGAAAAGTGTGGTCTTCCCCACATTTGGATTACCTATTATTGCCACCTTTATTTCCTTCATATCTCCTCCCCATAAATTCGCATGGCAACTCCTCTTCCAATGGCAATTCTCGAACCCTTTACTTCGATTATGACGGGACCACTCCCGTTATTTATCACCCTCACTACCTCCCCAGGCATTATTCCCATAGAAGTAAGTTTGTTAATACATCCTCTACCACAGCGTATGGATGCTATGCGGAACATGCCATTGGCATAGGCGAGGGATTTCATTTCATGTGATATTCCAGCCGATTATATAAATTTTGGGGAATAAAAATTTTTTCGGCTTACCGTATTAATCCCGAAAAGCCATAAACTGCATCTCCATCTTTAACAAATTTTCCATCCTCTATACCAAAAAGAGGTTTCTTTTTTATATCAAATTTTTCCATTAAATACTCCTCAATTTTCCCCACATTTATATGCTTTATATTCTTCCATAAATATCCTTTCTTTTGATACATGCTTTTGAAATAACTGGAGGAAGTATTCAGAATGATTGCAACAATTCTTCCATTTCTTTTTAAAATCCTTTCTGCCTCCTCAATACTCTTTCTATAGTCATCCATGAATTCAAGGGATGTTATGAAAATTACACCATCCACGGAAGAATCTTTTAAGGGGATGAGAGAAGAATCTGCTTTAATAACATCTATTCTTTTCCTGGCAAAATAAAGCATTTCATCGTCCACATCTATACCTATTATTTTCATCCTCCCGATCTCCATTATCCTCTCTTCTATTATCCCTGTTCCGCATCCAATGCTTGCCGCCGTGCCTTCAATATTCTCTGCCACATATTCTGCCTCTTTTTCCAGTATCTCTTTTCCAATTCCTGTATTAAAAAAATCATCATAACTCATATCTCCACCACTTTTCCCGCCATACATTCAATGGCATTATCGAATCTCTCAATTTTCTCTTTTAATCTGGTGCAGTGGCATGGCATCACCATTTTATATTTCTTCAGCACATCAATGTTTTCAAAATCATGAAAACCACCTATTATTCCATATATTTTTCCATATTTTTCAGCCGTTTCAATAACATTCTCCACACCGTTATGACTGCATCCTGTAAATAGAATCAGTTTGCCATTATTGTTGACAATTAATGAATGCTCCCCATTTCTCTCTCCTGTGGAAATGAAATCAGGAAGAAATTCTCCTTCTTCAATTCTTACACCCTTTATTTTAGAAGAAGATGGAACATATATTTCCCCTTCAAAATTCAATGCCTTTAACCCTCCGGTATGATCCCAGTGATCATGAGATATGAATATGGCATCTATATCCTTTAATGACACTCCCATTTTTTTCATGTTATGGAGGAGAATTTTTCCATTCCCTCCGGTATCAAACAGAAGATTTATTCCATGACTTATGAGGCATGAGAACCCCCATGCTTTCTTCAATCCTTCCATTGCTTTATTATCATATAATATCTCTATCCTCATTTTCAATCCCTCTCCTTTGTGGGTTTTTCCACTCTTTTCAATTTTCCTTCCATGAATTTTTTTATCGAACTTTCCGCATCTAAGTCTGCAAAATATATTTCCACTCCTTCATCAGCAAGTGTATGAAATGATATCTCACCTATTTCCCTGGTTATAAGTATATCTATTCCCCTGGCGAGGAGAAGTTTTGTCAGTGCAAGCCCCGCCCTCACTTTCTTATTTATATAAGGATTTTCCACCTCTTCCTTTTTCGTCACCCTTTTGCGGGAAACGTCAATTTCCCAGATTGAAAAATAATTTGCCCTTCCAAAATGGGAGGAAATTTTGTCCTTTTCCATAGGAATCGCCACCCTCACCTTCTCCTTCCTGTAAGGTTCCACATGAATTATAAATGAATCCATTTCTGGAATCTCTTCCCGTATTTCTCTCTCCATCTCATCTGCTATTTCATGAGCCTTGTTGACATCATACCCCTTCCTCACAAATATTGTTGCTTCTCCGAAAAGGAATGGCCCCGATTTCCTTAATTTCACGTCTCTGTATCCCTTTACATCCTCTCTTTTCTCCAGTATCTCCATCACCTTCCTTTTCTTTTCCAAGGGTGAAAAATCCATGAGGGAATATATGGCATCTCTTCCACTCTCAATACCTGTTTTAAAAATGAAAAAAGATATGGCGATGCTTAAAATTCCCTCCACATATTTAACTCCATAAAAATTTAGGATGAGCCCCACCAAAACTACCATAGATGAAAAGGAATCCATTCTCCTTTCATTTCCCACCGCCACCAGCGATTGCATATTCTCTCTTTTGCCCGTTTTTTTCAAAGGAATGGATATTAAATAGGAAATTATGATGGAAAGAAGGGCGGTGGCAATGGCAACATGGGGTATATTCATTTTTTCCAGAACATTCAATCTCTCATATCCCTGCCTGATGATTTCATAGCCTGCCAGGATTATAGAAATGGATATAAAAAGAGTGAATATATTCTCCGCCTTATAATATCCATATGGAAATTTTTCACTGGGTTTCCTTGAGGAAATTTTTATCCCCAGTATTGCCATGGATATTACCACCAAATCGGAGGCGGAATGAATGGCATCTGAAATTAAAAGGAGGGAGTTGGAAAGCAATCCAACAATTCCTTTAACCACCGCCAGCAGAAGGGTTACAACCAGGGCATATATGGAGATTCTATATCCATGAGCAAAGGCATCTTTCCTTTCATTCATTCTTCATTCAATTTTTTCTCCACCTTTTTCCATATTTCCTTTATTATTTCCCCCATTTCAGAATCATATTCTATAATATTCTTTCCCTTTACCATGGCTTCCGTGAATCTGGGATTGAATGGAATCTTCCCAACAATTTCTATGCCCTTCTCATTACAATATTTCTCTATTTCCTCTGCCTTTTCTCTATTTATGTCATATTTATTTATGCACACCACTGTTTTAACCTTAAAATGCTCCGCCACCTCCAGCACCCTTTCCATATCATGTATTGCCGCCATGCTCGGCTCTGCCACAATCACAGCCAGATTTGTCCCCCCTATGGATGATATTACAGGGCATCCTATGCCAGCGGGGGCATCTATTACAATCAAATCCTTTTTTTCCTTCTCAGCAATCTCCTGTGCCTTTTTCCTCACCATTGTAACCAGTTTCCCGCTTGCCTCCTCGCCTGCAGAAAGAAGACCGTAAACGAATTTTCCAAATCTTGTGTCAGCCACATAAATAATGCCATTCACTCTTTTATGCAATTTGATTGCATCCACGGGACAGACAAGGGGGCATACTCCACATCCCTCACATTTTTCTTCTATAACTCTAAAATTTTCTATGGCATTGAATCTGCATGCTTTCTCGCATTCCCCGCATTTTATGCATTTTTCCTCGTCAATCCTCGCCACTTCCATTCCCTCATAGGGTATTTCTTCTTTTATATCTGGATGGAGAATGAGATGCAAATTGGGTGCATCCACATCGCAGTCGGCAAAGACAGCATCGCTCAATGCAGCAAAGGATGAAACCATGCTTGTCTTGCCAGTCCCTCCCTTGCCTGATGCCACCACCACCTGCTTCAACCCATCACCTCATACAATTCCTCAAATTTTTTCCTCCATTCCGGCATTTCCTGGGCAAAGGGAATTCCTCTGGAATAAAGTTCCGCTATTTCCCTGCTGTAGGGTATTTTCATGAGTATATCTATCCCATTTTCTCTGCAGTATTTTTCCACACTGTCATCACCTACGCCATATCTATTTATTACCACCCCCGTTTCTATTCCAAGTTTTTTTGCAATGCTGTGTGCTATTTTGAAGTCATGAAGTCCAAAAGGTGTGGGCTCTGTGACAAGGATAACAAAATCGGAGTTGTGCATTGTCTCTATAACAGGACATCCATTTCCGGGAGGGGCATCAAGGACGGAAATGCCATCCTTTTTAACATAATTCTTCAGTTTCGCCACCACCGGCGTTGCTCTCGCCTCCCCCACATTCATCACTCCCTGATAAATTTCTATGCCATTTTTTCCATGATATATCTCTCCTATAGTCCTGCTCCCATCGCTTATGGCGTCATAGGGGCAGACTATTTTGCAACCCCCGCATCCCGAGCATAACTCAGGGAATAAAATCACATCTGAAGAAAGAACGGCAATGGCATTATATCTGCAGAAATCTGCACATTTCCTGCAGAAGGTGCATTTCTGCAAATCAAATACGGGATTCATTAATTTCACATCCTCTACTTTTTCCAGGTCTGCTTTAACAAAAATATTGGCATTGGGCTCTTCAACATCGCAATCATATAAAGTGGCATTTATTGCCATGGCGAGGTTGACAGCCACAGTTGTCTTGCCAGTTCCTCCCTTGCCAGATGCCACCGTTATAATCATTTACTCCCCACACCCATCTTCTATACATGCTTCCTTCAGTTTCCCGTTGATGAAGTCCTGCAATGCATCCATTACTTTTCTTTCGCCAGCCAGATAAACCTTTGTCTTAAATCCCTGAAACATGCTCAATGCTTTCCTTCCAATCCCGCTGCATATGAGAACATCAACTTTTTCCCTTGAAAGAAGTTCAGGAGGATATATCTCCCCCCCACCATGAACGCTCTCATTATCAATAATTTTAATTTCATGGGTCTCCGTATCAACTATGGTATATGTTGGCACCTTTCCAAAATGTCCTCCTATAACATCTTCAAGCCCTTCCCGCCCTATGGTGGGAAATGCTATCCTCATGCCCTCACCATTCTTGTGCCACATTTGGGACATGTAGTCTGCATGCATGGCACTCCTGGCTGATGGGGCATGCGATGTCCGCAGCTGGGGCAGACGCAATCGCCTCCCGGTCCTCTTCCGCCCCTCATTCTTCCTCTGCCTGCTCCTGCTCCTCTTCCACCTCCCATTCCCATTCCCATTTTTTCACCTCTATTTGATTTTCTCCAGTTTTTTCTTTATATCCGTCAGCATGTCCTCTATTTTTCTGATTTCCTCTTCCAGCATCTCTACATCATCTTTTGAAATCTCCTCATTTTTCTGTGAATACCTTCCATAAACAGGAGTTGTCCCTACAGGAGGTGCAATGGGAGATGTGGAGGGCATTCCCTTGATATATCTCTCCACAATTTCTCTGACATTTCCCTGTGCGGTTATCATCTCCACTCCCGCCTGTTGCAGAATCGATGTTACATTTGGACCGAAGTTGCCCGATATCGCCACTTTTGCTCCCTGACTCAGAACAAACTGTGCCGCCTGAATCCCCGCTCCATGAACTGCTCCTGCAGATGGATTGGGGAGTACCTGCACATTTTTAATGCTGCCATCATCCACATCTATTACTGCAAAGGCAGGGCATCTTCCGAATACTGGAGAGATACTATCCTCTAATCCTCCTCCGTTGGTTGCCACAACAATTCTCATTTTAATCACTCTCTAATTCTTTCAGCTTTT
>Ga0164318_10005110_pt1 | contig 12684 bp, 14 predicted proteins | sample GuaBasSedimGuay9_FD_113734 | JGI IMG/M metagenome (GOLD analysis project Ga0164318, IMG submission 113734) | Subseafloor sediment microbial communities from Guaymas Basin, Gulf of California, Mexico - Guay9, Core 4571-4, 0-3 cm | ecosystem: Environmental > Aquatic > Marine > Hydrothermal vents... | reverse complement strand
CAATGGCTCTTTGTGTGTCAATTTCTTTTTTTTGTTGCTCAAGTTGCACATTCGTAAATTTGACTTCTTCAACTGCATTATATAAATGAATATTTGTTGACCTAAGTTGGCTGTTTTTTAATTTTAAATTTCTAATTAATGCAATGCGGGAAACGAGAACGAAAAATGTTATGACTTGAACAGTAATAAGAATGCTAAAAAAAAGTATAGGATTTGTAATAGGATTAGGCAATAAAAGATAAACTGCGAATATTCCTAAAAGCGAAAAAGATATATATATAACTAAAGAAGCAACACTCCTGAATAAAACAACAACGCACAAAGCAATTGTAAAATAACCAATTGCATAGCCGGCTGACATATTATTTATATACATCAAGTATTCATAATGAGCTGTAAGTATAAACGATAATGAATAGCCAAAATAAGCTATATTTTTTCTTATATATTGTGATAAAAAAGATAATATAAATACTAACATTATTATTGAACTTACTGCAATTCTTCCCCATAATGGATCAATTGATGTGTTATCGTTATATTTAAGAATGAATGGAAATATTAAGTATGCCACAGATGCAAAAATAAATAATAATCTATATGAGAAAATTTCGTCTAAAAATTTATTAATGCTAATATGTTTTTTTATTTGTGCTTTCATTAATTATTATTTATTTTTTTTATTAAGTGAAAATAGTATTGCAATAATTAATAAAATTATCATTGCTAAAGTAAGCTGCCATGGAGGTTTTATTCCTCCTGAATGTATGTTATTCGCAATATTAAGAGTAACAAAAAACATTGGAATCAACGATAAAGAAAAGAGAGATATAAGACACCACAAAGCCCATCTTTCGCCTTTCTTAAAGGGTTTGGCTGTAATAATAAATGCTGTAACCCCAACAGAAACAAAACAAGCTCCCGATACTTTCATTAATGCAAGCATTAGCTTAATAGTGTGAGGATTAAAATCATTAATTTGTGTTTTATCCATTCTTAAAAAAGCATAATGATAACTCATTATATCGTTTTTAAAGAGGTACATTAAACCGTAGGCTATTGCAATTATTGATAAAAAGTAAAAAATGTAAATTGACGTTTTTTGTTTGATATTTCTTTTTAAAAGCATAATTTTTTTCTATAAATTTATAAATAATTCTTTATATACAAAAAACAAACAGAAATAATAATTGATATAGTATGTGTTATGTAGATATATTATCATTCAACATTAGCCCGAAAAATTCATATTTTTTTTACGCTTAAGAATTATATAAGCAAAAAAAACAGCATTTCGTATTATGATTTTGATGGAATAATAAACTCGATTAATAGTTTTTTGCAGAAGAAGAAATGCTTTTGTTTGAAAAACATATAAAAAAGCATGTGCGTATTTATTTTGGAACAGCAAACTTGATACAAAAGAACAAATTTGATCTTAATGAAATTGTCTCTAAAGTAATGGCGAACAATGCAATGACCTTTCTTGAAAACAATTTTTATGATAGTGTCTGATTTTATAAAACCTTTATGAATGATTTTTTTTTAAAAGTATATTTTTTTTATACATTTGTTTTTAATTTAAAAAAAATAAAATGCAAAATTCAAATATTATTGAACACTGCGGTATTGTTGAAAGTGTTGAAAATAATGTTGTGAGAATCAACATACTAAGTGCTTCAGCTTGTTCTTCGTGCCATTTAAAAGGTGCTTGTAGTGCTGCAGAAACAGAAAACAAAATAGTTGAGGTTTTTAATCCCGAAAAAAAATTTTCAATTGGCGAAGAAGTAAATGTGATTGCTAAAGAATCTATTGGTTTTAAGGCTCTTTTTTATGGCTATCTATTTCCATTTATTTTTATTGTTTCAACACTAATTATCACATCTTTTTTCACAGACAATGAAGCAATAATCGGACTTTTATCGCTTGTTGTTTTAGTGCCATATTATTTTATATTGTCTTTTTATAAAGAAAAATTGAAAAAAATTTTTACATTTAAATTGCAAAAAATATAAGTTTTTATAGTGAATTTGTAATTTTCTCAATTATATTTAATTAATAAAATAAACACAAAAACAAATATGACAATTTTAGTTACAATTATTACATTAGTTACGATTGGAGTTATTGCTGCTGTAATTTTATATCTCGTAGCACAAAAGTTTAAAGTATACGAAAACCCCAAAATAGATGAGGTTGAAGAAGCTTTACCTGGAGCAAATTGCGGTGGTTGTGGTTTTCCCGGATGTCGAGGTATGGCAGAGGCTTTGGTTAAGGCAGAAGATCTTTCAACATTGTTTTGTCCTGTAGGAGGAAATGAAACTATGGCAGAGGTTGCAAAAATTCTAGGTAAAGAAATTGCTGCCAAAGAACCTATGGTTGCAGTTGTGAGATGTAACGGTAATTTCGAAAAACGTAAAAGAACAAATCAATATGATGGTGCTGCTACTTGCGTTATGGCCGCAAGTCTTTATGGTGGCGATACAGCTTGCGAATATGGTTGCCTCGGACTTGGCGATTGTGTTGAAGCATGTAACTTCGATGCAATTTATATGGACTTAACAACCGGATTGCCTGTTGTTAATCAAGATAATTGTACAGCATGTGGTGCATGCGTTGAGGCGTGCCCAAGAGATATTATAGAGCTTAGAAAAAAAGGACCAAAAAACAGAAGGATTTTTGTTTCTTGTGTAAACGAAGACAAAGGAGCAGTTGCTATGAAAGCTTGTAAAGTAGCTTGTATTGGTTGTGGCAAGTGTGAAAAAGTATGTGCTTTTGGAGCTATTACAATCGAAAACAATTTAGCATATATTGATTTCGAAAAATGTAAATTGTGTCGTAAATGTGTTGCTGTTTGTCCTACAGGAGCTATTCATGAAATAAATTTCCCTGTTAAAAAAGCAGTTGCAAAACCCGAAGAGAAACAACAAATAGAAAAAAATAAAGAAGAAATAAATAAAAATTCTGAAAACAAATAAAATTAGGAGGTACATAAGTGTTAAAAACATTTTCAAAAGGTGGTGTTCATCCTGCTGCTAACAAATTATCAGCAGATAAAGCAATAGAGATATTGCCATTACCTAAAACAGTTACAATTCCAATCTCACAGCATATTGGTGCGCCTGCGAAAGTGCTTGTTAAAAAAGGTGACAGTGTAAAAGTTGGACAGAAAATTGCCGAGAGTGGTGGTTTTGTTTCAGCAAATATTCATTCATCTGTTTCAGGTACTGTTTCAAAAATCGATAACATTGTTGATGCTAGTGGTTATAAAAAACCATGTGTAATTATTAATGTTGAAGGTGACGAGTGGGACGAAAATATTGATAAATCGAAAGAGCTAAAAAAAGATTTTGACTTAAGCGCTGAAGAAATTATCAAAAAGATTAGCGATGCAGGTATTGTTGGACTAGGTGGTGCAACTTTCCCTTCACACGTTAAACTTTCAATCCCTAAAGGGAAAAAAGCCGAAGTTTTAATTCTTAATGGTGTTGAGTGTGAACCTTATCTTACAGCCGATCATCGTTTGATGTTAGAAAAAGCTGAAGAGATTTTAGTTGGAACCAAAATTCTGATGAAGGCTTTGAATGTAGATAAAGCTTTTATAGGAATTGAAAATAACAAACCCGATGCAATTAATCATTTTAACAAACTTGTTGAAAATTATGAAGGCATTAAGGTTGTTCCTTTAAAAGTAAAATATCCACAGGGTGGTGAGAAACAACTTATTAAAGCTGTAATTAATAGAGAAGTGCCTTCAGGAGGTTTGCCTATTGCAGTTGGAGCTGTTGTTCATAATGTTGGAACTGCTTTTGCTGTATATGAAGCAATTCAGAAAAATAAACCCTTGTTTGAAAGAGTTGTTACAGTAACCGGGAAATCAGTAACAAAACCTGCAAATTTTTTAGTTAGAATTGGTACTTCAACGGCTGAGTTAATTAATGCGGCAGGTGGTTTGCCCGAAGACACAGGCAAAATAGTAAGTGGTGGACCAATGATGGGTAAGGCTATTGTAAATACAGATGTTCCTATTACAAAAGGTTCGTCAGGTGTTTTGCTTTTTAAAGATAAAGAATCTAAACGTCAAGAATCTCAAAATTGTATCAGGTGCGGTAAATGTGTATCTGTTTGTCCTATGGGACTTGAACCATACTTACTAATGAATCTTGTTGAAAATAAAATGTGGGATGAGCTTGAAAAAAATCATGTTTTAGATTGCATTGAGTGTGGTTCTTGTATGTTCACTTGTCCATCACAACGACCATTGCTTGATTATATAAGATTAGGTAAATCAACAGTAAATAAAATTATTAGATCACGAAAAAAATAAATAATGAATAAACTAATTACAATTTCGCAATCACCTCATGTTGCCGGTGATTTTACTGTGAAAAAAATAATGTATAGTGTTTTAATTGCATTACTTCCTGCATTGGCAGTTTCAATTTATTATTTTGGATTAGATGCTATACGTGTTACATTAATTGCAGTTGCTGCTTCAGTACTTTTTGAATATTTAATTCAAAAGTTTTTGATAAAAGGAAAGTCAACAATTACCGATGGTTCTGCAATTATTACAGGTGTGCTTCTCGCTTTTAATGTACCAAGTAATTTACCTACTTGGATGATAATCGTAGGTGCATTAGTAGCAATTGGAGTAGGTAAAATGACATTTGGAGGATTGGGTAAAAATCCTTTTAATCCTGCTTTAGTAGGAAGAGTGTTTTTATTAATATCTTTTCCTGTTGATATGACAACATGGCCAACTAATCGTTTTGCATTATTAGCAAATCCCGATGCAGTAACAGGTGCAACACCTCTTGCAATATTAAAAGAAGGTATTAAGAATGGTGAAAAAGTTACTGATTTATTATCGCAAATTCCTCCATATCTGGATATGTTTTTCGGAAATGTTGGAGGTTCTTTAGGAGAAATTTCTGCTTTTGCATTAATTATTGGTCTTATATATATGTTGATGAAAAAAGTTATTAGTTGGCATATTCCTGTTATAATGGTAGGAACAATATTTATTTTTTCAGGAATTCTTAATCTTGCGAATCCTGAGAAATTTGCAGACCCTGTATTTCATATATTAACAGGAGGAGTGATGTTAGGAGCAATATTTATGGCTACTGATATGGTAACATCGCCAATGTCGAAAAAGGGAATGATTATTTTTGCTGTAGGTATTGGTATAATTACGGTTATTATTCGAAATTTTGGTGCATATCCTGAAGGTGTCTCATTTGCAATTTTAATCATGAATATGTTTGTACCATTAATTAATAAGTATTGTAAACCAAAATTGTTTGGTGAGAAGGCTTGAATTTATTATTGATTATTGTCTATTGATTATTTAGAAATATAAACGATAAACTATAGAATAGACGATTATCAATAAACAATAAATAATAAACAATAAACAATTACAAAGTTATGGCTAAGAAAAAATCGTCATTAATAAATATGGTTTTTACTTTGTTTGTAATAACGCTTGTTGCATCAGCTGCACTTGGGTATATTTATGAGCTAACTAAAGACCCGATTTCTCAAATGAAACAAAATAAAAAACTTCAGGCAATTAAAATTGTAGTTCCTGAATTTAACAATAATCCAAGTGCTGATATGTACAAAATTCCAACTTATGAAGGCACTGATAGTTTAGAATGTTATCCTGCCAAAAAAGACGGTGAGTTAGTAGGCACAGCAGTAAAAACATATACTAAGAATGGTTTTGGCGGTTTAGTATGGTTAATGGTTGGTTTTAAAACTGATGGTACAATAAATGATATTTCAGTATTGGAACAAAACGAAACTCCAGGTCTTGGGACAAAGATGACAACAGCTAAATTTAAAAATCAATTTAACAATAAAAATCCGGAACAATATAAGCTGTCAGTAAAAAAAGACGGTGGTGATGTAGATGCAATAACAGCAGCGACTATTAGTTCTCGTGCATTTTGTGACGCTGTTAATAGAGCTCACAAATCATTTAAAAATAAAGGAGGAGACAAATAATGAATCAATGGAAAAATTTTATTAAAGGTTTCATAAAGGAAAATCCTGTATTTGTACTTTTACTTGGGATGTGTCCTACACTTGGAGTAACATCTTCTGCAATAAACGGGCTTGGCATGGGACTGGCAACTACATTTGTATTAGTAATGTCAAATATAGTAATCGCCTTAATTAAGGGGTTTATTCCCGATAAAGTTCGAATACCATCATTCATTGTAGTTATTGCATCGTTTGTAACAATAGTTCAAATGGTACTTCAGGCTTATCTTCCTGCTTTATATGCTCAGTTGGGCTTGTTTATTCCACTTATTGTTGTTAACTGTATAATTTTAGGTAGAGCAGAAGCCTTTGCCTCAAAAAATGGTGTTTGGCCTTCATTGATTGACGGTTTGGGAATGGGATTAGGCTTTGCCTTTGCACTTACAATTTTAGGTTCTGTTAGAGAAATGTTAGGAGCCGGAGCTATTTTTAACTATAAATTTATTCCTGCAAATTCCGATGGTATATTATTATTTATATTAGCACCGGGAGCTTTTATAGTTTTGGGTTATTTAATTGCTATTATAAATAAGATTAAGAAAGAAGCATAAATATTAAAATAATTAAAAATATTTTATCATGAGTTATATTATAATTATTATATCGGCAATATTTGTTCATAATATTGTATTAAACCAATTTCTTGGTATTTGTCCATTCCTTGGTGTTTCTAAAAAAATATCAACTTCAGTCGGAATGGCAGGTGCAATTATGTTTGTTATGACATTGGCAACAATTGTAACCTATTTATTGCAATATTTTGTTTTAAATCCTCTTCATATTGAGTTTATGCAAACAATAACTTTTATTTTAGTTATTGCAGGATTGGTTCAAATGGTTGAGATAATATTAAAAAAAGTTAGTCCGGCATTGTATCAAGCTCTTGGTATTTTTTTGCCGTTAATTACAACAAACTGTGCTGTGCTTGGTGTTGCTATTTTAGTTATTCAAAAGGATTTTAATTTGATGGAGAGTGTTGTTTTTGCAATTGCAACTTCAATTGGTTACGGACTATCATTAATTACTTTTTCCGGTATTCGCGAGCATCTTGATTTAGTGGGTGTTCCTAAAGGAATGAAAGGTACACCAATTGCTTTGATTGTTGCAGGTATAATGGCAATGGCATTTATGGGATTTACAGGTATTGTATAGATTAGTATTTAATTTATTTATAGATAAGCTTATTCATATTTTTGAATAAGCTTTTTTTCACCCCAACCAACTCTAATCTCTTCAAATAAGCAAAACCAAAGATTATTTGTTAGCTCAAGCAAAAGGGGCAATTTAATATTAGGGTGGATTCCCGCTTTACTTCCCACTATCCATCGCTAATTCATGCAATTCACTTCGTTTTTGCATGAATAAAGTGGATTAAATATTTAATTAAAAAGTTTATTATGAAAAGTAGTTTGAATAATTTTATGTATTACCAAGACATAAACACAGAAGAATTAATTGTTATAGAAAAAAACATGTTAATAAAATGGATGCATTATTAATTAAATTTAAAGAGTTCAAGAATGTCCCTCAAGATTTATCTATCGAAGGATTTTTTTTCTATTGAACCAGATAGTCATTATTTAAATGTTGATATATCAGAAAAACATATTTTTCAAATTAAGAATTTAAAACCATTCTCGTTTATTAAAGTTTAAAAATATAGTAGTATCAATAAGTGTATTTGAATAAGTATTTTTGACTTTCAGGCAATTTGCTACTTCTAAAAACTGAAATAATTTTTTAACCTTCACTTGGTGTAGTCTCTGACTACGCCATATATTTTCTTAAACAAAGTTACCGTAACCATCCAAAATTCTTCACCAAAATATAACAATTTATCAATTTAGGTATTATTCTCTTCAGGATATTCAATACGTGTATGATAAATATTTTTAATTTTATTTTTAAAAATGTTTTTAATAGTAGTTATATCTTTAAAAGTAAATTCTACATTGTTTAACTGTCCTTCACTTATTTGAGAATCAATAATTGTATCAATAATATCGTTAATTGTTTTATCAGTATAAACTTTTAAACTTCTTGATGCAGCTTCAACAGAATCAGCCATCATTAATACTGCTGTTTCTTTTGAGAAAGGAGCAGGACCGGGATAAGTATATTTTTTTACATCTACTTCTTTGTCGGGATATTTGTTAACAAACGAGCGATAAAAATATTTAGCTTGTGTTGTTCCATGATGGGTTTCAATAAACGAAATAATTTGATGAGGTAGTTTATTCTTTTTTGCCAGTTCAACGCCTTTGGTAACATGTCCAATTATTATTTCGGCACTTTTTTCAAAGCTTAACTTATCGTGAGGGTTAGTTCCTGCAATTTGATTTTCGGTAAAATATTCAGGGTTAAGCGATTTCCCAATATCATGATACAGAGCGCCTGTTCTTACAAGAAGAGGATTTCCTCCAAGTTTAAAAATTGCTTCTTCGGCTAAACTGGCAACTTGAAGAGAGTGTTGAAAACTACCCGGTGCTTTTTCGGCTAATTCACGCAATAATTGATTGTTAGTGTCTGATAATTCCATTAAACTTATGTCTGATAAAAATCCGAACATTTTTTCAAACAAATAAATTAATGGGTAAGCCGATAATAATAGTAAACCATTGCCTGTAAACCATGCAAAATTATATAAATTTATTTCGTGAATATTTCCTTCCTGAATAATTGCCATACCAAAATAAACAATACAATATGAAATGATAACTAAAATTGATGAAAGAAATAACTGACCTCGTCGATGAATTTGCGATAAGCTGAAAATAGCAACAATACCGGCAATAAATTGCAAGAAAACAAATTCAAAACCATTTGGAACAATAAAACCAATCAATAATATTGTAATTGTGTGAATAAACAATGCAAGTCTGTCGTCGTAAAAAGTGCTTATTATTATTGGCAATATTGCAAAAGGAATAATATTAAGGCTAATAGTATCAGATTTTAGTATCATTGATGATGCAAACACCATTAGCAGTACAAGTAAGAGAATGAATGTGGTTTTAATGTTGTGTCGGAGTATTTCTTTTCTAAAATTGTAAAGAAACAGAAACAAAACTAATACAGATGTAAATATTAGTATGATTTGCCCAAGCAAAATAAAATGATAGTTTGTTGATGAGCCTAATGATTTTTCGTATTCAGATTTTAATGATTTTAAAATTAAGAATTTTTTGGAATTAATAATTTCACCTTTTGTAACAATTAACTCACCGGCTTGCACCATACCTTTAGTGAGTGAAAGGTCATTAATTAAGTTTTGTTTTATTTTGTTTGAAGTCTTCTCATCATAAAATAAGTTTGGAACAACATATTCGTATAGTTTTAATGAGTTAAGAAAATCAATTTTTTCAGATGAATTTTTACTGTTTTTAAATTTTTCGGAAATGTCTTGTTTTAAGTACTTGTATGAGATTTTGGGAGTAAAAACTTTTGATATGTCACGTTCTTCGGCAACATTATTTTTAACAACTATAATTGACGAACCTTTTTTTGTTTGTTTCAAAATTTCAGAAAACTGAACAACACCATTATTATAAATATTATTCAAAATGCTGTCGCAATAATTTAAACTCTCTGTTTTAAAAATTTTTAATTTGTGTTTTGGTATATTCTTATGTTTATAATTTCCCCAATTATTATTAAAATTTTTGTGAAACAAATTGAGTTGAGATTTCTGAATTTTATTGTCGAATTTAAAATAAGGTTTAAAGTTATTAATAATGCTGTCTTTTTCTGCCGATATTTCTTTATCAGACTTTTGTATTGCAAAATTAAAGGGAGCAATCAGGTTTTGGTGTTTCCAGGGAGATCCTTTTTGAAACTCATAACGAAATTTTCCTTGAGACGGGAATAAGAAAAGAATTATTATTACCGTTATTATGAAAAGTAATGTTTTAAAAGCTAAGTTGGTATATTTTTTTATGCTGCTGAAAAATTTTGTCATGATTAATTTTTTAAGAGTTAAAATTTTTTTTTCAGTATTGTGTGTTTGTTTTATCAATTAATTATTGGGTAAATAATATACCAATTTAAAAAATATACAATAACCCAACTAAAAACAAAAATAGCACAAATTATTAAACATGTTAAAAAGAGGCGTTTTGATTTGGGGTTAACATTTATATAAAAATTAAAGTTAGCAATTACTAAACCGACAAATAAGGAAATAAACAAAATAATTGCGAGAAGTTCAGAAGTGCTTTCTTTTAATTTTTTTTCTAAAATTATTAAAATAAAGTTAATTATGATAAAAGCTACAAATAGTAAACTGTTTCTAATTACAAGTTTTTTCATAATCTGAAATTCTTATTTACTCCAAACAAATTTATAAATAATTTTGATATATTTTATTCTTACATGATTATTTCAGTAAAATAATATATTATTTTTCTTATATTTGACATATAAAAGCAACGACAAATGGAATATGGTATTGCATATTTAAGTATAATTCCTGTAAGGAGTGAACCCGACCATAGAAGTGAAATGGTAACACAAATTTTATTTGGTGAGCATTTTAAAGTGCTCGAAAAAAATAATGGCTGGTGCTTTATTCATCTCTTTTATGATGATTATGAAGGCTGGATTGACGAAAAAATGTGTTATTATATAACTCCCAATGTTTATGAGAGTTTAAGTAATGAAATTAGTTTTGTGTCGCATGAGATAGTAAATGTTGTTCAACGAGCTAAAAAAGAAACTCCTTTTATGATTGTATCGGGAAGTAATTTACCCTTTTATAACTCTGTAGATAAGTCATTTAAAATTGATGATGAGCAGTTTTATTTTTATGGAGATATTTCTGAAAAAAAAGAAGATGACATGCGCGCATCAATAACCGATGCTGCATTAAATTATGTTGATGCTCCATATCTGTGGGGAGGTCGTTCTCCCTTTGGTATTGATTGTTCAGGTTTAACACAAATAGTATATAAGCTCAACGGAATAAAAATACCCAGAGATGCATCGCAACAAGTTGAATTGGGAAAAGCAATTACTTTTGCCGACAAATCTTTGCCCGGCGATTTAGCTTTTTTTGATGATGAGGAAGGAAATATTATTCATGTTGGGATTGTTTTGAATGATAAGAAAATTATTCACGCTTCTGGCAAAGTTAGGGTTGATTTATTCGACCATCAGGGAATTTTTAATAATGAAACAAAAAAGTATTCTCATAGATTAAGAGTTATTAAACAAATAGTGTAAAATAATTTTATATTTCACATGGTGTAAATTGAGTTTATTTATACTTTAAACAGTTATTAATAGTCATTGAAATAGTCATTAATAGTCAATGTTTTTTATTAACAACTAAATGACAGCGAAGCCAAATGACACGAAGTTAATGACGTGAAACAAAATGACAAATAGTAAAACGCAATGTATAAACGTTTACATATAAATTAAAGGATATGATAATTACAACTTCAGACTCAATTGTAGGAAAAGAAATTGTTGAAACCATTGGTTTGGTTAGAGGCAGTACTGTTAGAGCGCGAAATATAGCGCGAGATATTTTCGCCGGTTTAAAAAATATTGTTGGCGGTGAAATTTCTGAATACACAAAACTTCTTGCTGATGCCCGCGAACAATCAATTCAAAGAATGATTGACGATGCAAAAAGTTTGGGCGCCGATGCAATTGTTGAGCTTCGTTTCACTACCTCAGCTGTTATGTCTGGATGTTCAGAAATATTAGCATATGGAACAGCAGTAAAAATTAAATAATATGACTTATAGCCTTATCCCAAAAGTATTATTTGTTGTTGTTATTATTCTTCTTATTTACTTGATATTTAAGCAAGAGAATGATAAGAAGAACGAAAATTTTGAAGATAGAGATAATTAGTTTTTATCTATGAATCTACTACGAAAAGACCTCATAGCCGTCATTGCGAGGGCGAAGCCCGAAGCAATCTGTTGACAATCAACATACAGGGATTGCTTCGACATTTCTGATTTTCGGTCAGGCTATTCGCAATGATGAAAAATATTTTTCGGAGTGAACTCAAAATCATAAATCTAACATCATAAATCTAAAATCTACCAATGTCTTTCACCTACAAATACCCACGACCTGCATTAACAGTCGACAGTTTGATTTTTTTTAAAGATAATTCTGATATTAAAATTTTATTAATTCAACGAGGCAATCCTCCATTTGAAAATAGTTGGGCTTTCCCTGGTGGATTTGTCGATATGGATGAAACCTTAAAAAATGCTGCACTTCGTGAATTATATGAAGAAACAGGCATACGAAATATTGATTTAGAGCAATTATATGCATTCGATGCAATTGACAGAGACCCTCGTCATCGAACAATATCGGTTGCTTTTTATGGTTTTAGCAAATCTCTCTATATAGATATTAAAGCAGGCGATGATGCAAAAAATGTAGCTTGGTACACGTTGAATAATTTACCAGAATTAGCTTTTGACCATAAAGAAATATTAGATTTTGCAATAAAAAAATTGAGTTTAAATAATTAAAACTTATTAACCTGAGTTCGATATAAAATATAAAACACAGAAATTCAGAAATGAATAAGATTTGTGAATAAAATTATGAATTAATAACGGGTTATTTAGAAGAATTTTAGGTGCAAAGATTGTTTAT
>Ga0164318_10005109_pt1 | contig 12685 bp, 9 predicted proteins | sample GuaBasSedimGuay9_FD_113734 | JGI IMG/M metagenome (GOLD analysis project Ga0164318, IMG submission 113734) | Subseafloor sediment microbial communities from Guaymas Basin, Gulf of California, Mexico - Guay9, Core 4571-4, 0-3 cm | ecosystem: Environmental > Aquatic > Marine > Hydrothermal vents >... | reverse complement strand
TCACTTGGAAGAGGAGATCTCACGGCAGGAGTTCGAGGCACTGATTGAGGATCTGCTGCAGGAGACCCTCACAGCGATAGACCGGACACTCAAGGATGCGAAGATGACGGCCGGTGACCTGGATACGCTGTTACTCGTCGGCGGCTCGACACTCATTCCCCGCGTGCGGGAACTGCTGGGTAACCATCTGGGGTTGGAGCCTCGCAGCGCCGTCCATCCCCGTGAGGTCGTGGCACTGGGAGCAGCGGTTCAGGCGGCCATCATCGCCGGTCAGCCGGTGGACGCCATCCTGGTGGACGTAACGCCGCACTCGCTGGGCATCGAAGTGGCGGACATTCAGATGGGACGCATCATTCCTGGCCTCTACAAAGTCCTAATTCCGCGCAACACCGTCGTGCCGGTGACGCAGGAGGAGGTCTTCACCCCCCTCTTCCCCGACCAAGAAACGGTCCGCATCCGGGTCTACCAGGGGGAGAGCCCGGTGGCGGAGAGGAACACACTACTGGGAGAGTTTATGGTGAAGGGGCTCAAGCCGGAGCGGCGGGGCGAGTGGCCGAAAGTGACCGTGCAGTTCAGCCTGGACATAGACGGCGTGTTGCACGTAGAGGCGACGGATCGGCGCACGAAGAAGAAGAAGGGTATCACCGTCACCGCCTCACCGACGCGCATGGGGGCGGCCGAGATCGCCCGTGCGCGGGCGGAATTGCAGTTGTGGGACGATGAGGCAGGGCCGTTGCTGGCGCGGGCGCGGCTGCTATTGAAGGAGGAACTGGAACCGGAAGAGCGAGAGGGCTTGCAAGCGGCCGTAGCAGCCCTGGAGGAGGTGCTGGAATCGGGTGATCGGGACAGATTGGAGCAGTGCAAGGACGATTTGCTGGACGTGCTATATGAGTTGGAGGAGTAGGGGCGTAGTAGTGAAGGTCGCTTCGCTTATCCGCGTAGAAGCAGCATGGGGCCAGGAACTCGGGAGTTGAAAGAGAGGGTGCGAGAGTACTACGACCGTCACGGTTGGCGCAGCCTTGACAATGGTTCCCTCGTAGACGTCAGGCTGTTCGTTGATCAGCGTGAGGTGAGTCAGGCTTACCGCACCAAAGAGCGCAGAAGGGACCGCGAACTACTGCCGGCGAAAGGGCGCTTTTTTCTTGATGCGGCCAGCGGCGCACTGCCTTATGTGGATTACTCTGAGGAATGGGAGCACCATGTCTGTGTGGATTTCTCAATTACCGGATTGCGGGAGGCGCGGAGACGTAGCGGCCTGGGCTCACGTGGGCTATACGTAAACGCTGATGTGTGCCATCTTCCATTTGCATCCGGTACATTCGAGGCCGTGTTGAGTGCGCATACATTGTACCATATACCGCAACAAGGGCAAGCGGAGGCCTCTGCCGAGTTGTTGAGAGTCCTGGCGCCGGAGGGCACTTTATTGATCCTGTACTCAAACATCAATTCTCTCAGTTTTCGGATCAAGCGGCTTTGGGAGTGGCTTGCCGGGCACCCTATGACTCTCCGGCGCCCGGTTGAGGTGCCGAAGGTGTTTTCAGAGGTGCTGCCTAGTAAGAAATTAGAAGCAATGATACGGGACGCCGGCGGTAGTCCGGTGTTTCGTTGTCACTCCTTTATGTCGCAGCAAATGCTTCAAAGGCTAATCCCTAATAACAGGTTGGGACGTTGGGTCCTTCGTGTGGTCTACTGGTTTGAGACTACCTGTACCAGCCTGGCTATGCCGCTTGGTCACTACTTCTCCATCCAGGTTCGCAAGAGCGAGACGCCCCCGGAGCATACGCGCTGACGAAGGTAGCCTTCCAGGAGGAATGATTGGAATCAGAAGTACTTGCAACTGAGCTCAAGGCAACAGGCAGGGATCGGGCTTCCTTCCATGTATGCCTCATTTCACTGTACAACTCCATAGCGCCAGGGTTGCGGATTATCTCGGCCCTTCTGAAACGGGAAGGGTACACTGTTGATTTTGTGTTCCTGCATGGTAACCTTTCCACACCCGATCACCCCGATCCGTTTACCTCCACTGAGCGAGATTTACTCGTGGGGCTGTGTAGGGAGTTGAAGCCTGACCTTATTGGCATTGGTGTTACCTCGTCTTTTCTACACCTCTTGATGCGCGACGTAGTGGCGACGATTCGCAAAACCATTGATGTTCCCATACTCCTGGGAGGCATTCATGTCACTATCGTGCCGGAGCGGTGTGTTGATCATGCTGACTATCTGTGCATTGGAGAGGGTGAGGCTACGATTGTGAAACTGGCAGAATGTCTGCGAACTGGTAATCTACGTGCTTTGAGAGACGTGCCCGGCTTGGTTTACCGCGAGGATGGGAAGGTCAGATGGAATCCTGAACGTTGTCCGGTTAAAAACTTGGATGAATTACCCTATCAGGATATTGACGAGGCTGGAAAGTATTTGCTGGAGTCCGATAGACTCGTGGAGGTGGACCCGATCCTGGAACAATCCTGCTACCCCACGTATGCCAGCCGGGGCTGTCCCTTCAATTGCAGTTTCTGCAGTCGCGATCTTATCAACGATGCCAGTGGCCTTAGGCGGGCCATCCGTTTTCGCAGCCCGGAACACGTAATAGGCGAACTGGAGGCTGCCAAGCAGAAATGCCTCAATATGCGCAGCGTTCGCCTCTGGGATGATACATTTCCCACACGCCTCTCCTGGCTCCGAGAGTTCACGCAATTATACAAAGAGCGTGTGGGATTGCCATTTGAAATTTGGCTGCACCCCAAGAGCGTACGACGAGAGGCTGTGTGTATGCTCAAGGAGGCAGGGCTCGCCTCGGTTGATATAGGGATCGAAAGCGGTTCTCAGCGCGTACGTCGCGAAATTTTCAACCGTCCGGAAAAGCAGGAGGATGTCATCGCCACCTCGCACGTGCTGGCAGACTGCGGGATCGAGCGGGTTACTTTTGATCTGATACTGGAACACGAATACGAGCGTCTCGCAGATAAATGGGAGACATTAGACCTGCTGTTGCGTCTCAAGGGGTCCTTCAAACTGAATATGCACGGACTCAGTTATCTGCCGAAGACTGCTCTCACTGAGCGGGCGCTCAAAGATGGATTTATCACCGAGGATGAACTCGAGTTCGTCTTTGATGGCGGTCTGGAGGCGAACATGCTTCATCACCGCTGGGTGAAGCCCCCTCGCCCGAACAATGCGGATGCACGAGGCTTGATTTGGCCACGCTTATACTTTCTTACCCAATATCCGTTCCTGTCCCCTCGAGTAATTCGTAGCATAGCGCGCTGGGCGAGCAAGAGCAAACTAGTGGCAGGAGCAGTAATCTGTGTGGTTGATATGCTGTGGGGGATGGAAGAGTGGCGTCCAGAACTTGAATATCCTGGGCTGGTGCAACGGGTCAGGAGAGGGGGACTGGAACCGTTCCTGCGGGCCCATCCGGGTGTCGTATTTATCGGACGCTTGATTCTGGCGTTTGTTCGCCGGGTTCGCCGTTCATTAATACGGCTTGTGCCTGGGCGCTCTACTTGAACAGGTGACCGTCTGGTCAGCCGAGAAATCATCGTTCAATCTCGAATCTGCCTAGTGACAGTCTGACGAGGTCTTACTTGGGTCCGATTGAGTCTAGCCACTTTGAAACTTGTTGTGATTGGTCCAGCCTACCCTTATCGGGGAGGTATAGCCTACTTCAACACGCTGCTGTGCCAGCAGCTTTCTGCACGGCATGAGGTGTTACTATGTTCGTTTAAGAAGCAGTATCCCAGGATATTATTCGGTGGGCGTAGTGACAGAGACCCGAGCGAATATGCTCCGCGGATTGCCTGCGACTATGTCCTGTCGGCGTTGGATCCGCTGAGTTGGCTACGGTGCTTTTCAATGATTAAAAGGGCTGCGCCCGATGCGATCCTTTTTCACTGGTGGGTTCCCTTCTGGGCCCCAGCATTCGGTAGCCTGGCCTGGCTGATTCGCCACAGCCTGAACGTGCCTGTATTGCTCCTGTGCCACAACGTGCTTCCCCACGATCCGTTTCCTCTGGCAGAGACGCTCACTCGGTTTGTGTTCCGTGGTGCTCACGCCTTCATTGTACAGTCTGAGCGAGACCTGCAGGACTTGCGACGTCTCAGGCCTAACAGTCTTGTGACTAAAACTCATCATCCTACGTATGCCCCATTGGCAGCGAGCCGATGGCCTCGCTCGAAGGCCAGGGAGCAACTTGGCCTTACGGGTCCTGTCTTGCTGTATTTTGGGTTCGTAAGGCCCTACAAAGGCGTGGAGTACTTGCTAAAAGCAATCCCTCTGGTGCAACGTGCGATGTCGGTGCATCTTCTCATTGTGGGCGAGTTCTGGGATGATAAGAGCCGGTACTTACGACTTATCCGGGAACTGGGGCTTGAGAGCGTGGTTACGGTCGTTGACCGTTACGTGCCTATTGAGGAACTGGGGCTGTATTTCGACGCAGCAGACGTGATCGTGCTGCCCTATGTGGACGCCACGCAAAGTGGGGTCATTCAACTGGCCTACGGATTTGGGAAGCCGGTAATCAGCACAAATGTGGGTGGCCTAGCCGAAGTAGTGCGCGACGGTGAGACCGGCTTTCTCGTTAAACCTCGTGACGCCAATGCGCTAGCCGAAGGCATTGTGCGTTTCTTTAACACCCATGACGTTGATTGGGCTGCGAACGTTGAGCGTGTCCAAGAGCACTTCGCGTGGAAATACATGGTCGAAGCAATTGAGGAACTCATCCTGCAGATCAGGTCTTAGAAAAATAGGATCGGAACTCCTGGGCATTCGCAGCGCGGTTGCTTTTCCAAGAAATATCCCAAGCGGCCAGTTAGCGAACAACGCGCTGGCCTTGCTAATCGGCAACGGTGTGGCTCAGGCCTTAGTCAGCGTTGCCGTAGTGTTGACAACGCGGCATTTGGGTGTCGCTGCTAGCGGTCAGTACCTTGCCACGTATGCGCTTTTAAGACAGGCTGCACCTATTTTAAACTTTGGGTTGGACACCCTGTTTCTGCGAGAGGCGGGGTGCGCTCCCTCCGCCGTCGGTAGTCACCTCATATCCATATCGTTCGCCAAACTGCTACTGGCAATTGGGTGGCTGCCTGCTCTCGCACTCTTGCCCCCGCTGCTTTTTCCCAGGGTGTATCCTCCATCGGTGATGTGGATTGCCGCTATCGGGATCACGTTTCAGGCGCTTGGTACTTCTGCGGTCACCGCATTCCAAGGAAGCATGCGGAACTGGATTGCATGCTGGCTTCAGGTGGCTAGCGGGGTATTTCTGCTCCTGCCCGTAGTGTGGCTGGCAGGGCGTTCTTCTGCGTTAGAGCAGTTCGTATGGGGCCGCACTGGGGCGTATATAGTGAGCGCGGTGCTTCGGTTTGCGTTTGCTGCTCGAACCTACCGTATTCAGCCAGATAGACGGCCTCTTCTGTCCCTGTATCGGGACGGAATGCCATTCATGGCTGCCGACATCCTGGCAACGATCTATGGCACAGCCGATGTGACCATCGTGGCCTTGCTTCAGGGGAAGACGGCGGCTGGCTATTACGCGCCGGTTGTCACCCTGGTCAACACGCTGTTTCTGATCCCTTTGAGCGTCTATCTGGTGGCAATTCCTATGCTTAGCCAGCGCTATGCTCAAGACCCCCCGGCCGCTCGTCGGACCGCCCGCTCATTTCTGGGTGGACTTACAGCCTTGGGAATCTTACTGGCGGGTGGTGTGTTACTCTTTTCCCCTTTTCTGAGCAGACTCGTCTACGGAAGCACCATCCCTATTATGACCAAGACAACGGCGCTTGCCAGCGCCGTCGTGTTCTTCAAGAGCATCAATTATGGTTTGGCACCTGTCCTGATTGCTGTCAACCGTCAAAACAAACGCGTCATCGCCCAGATTGCTTCCGTAGTGACAAATATTGGCCTAAATCTGCTGTTGGTTGGATCATACGGCGTGATCGCAGCAGCCTTGGTCTATGTAATCTCGGAAGCGGTACTATGCATCGGCCTGGCTATCTATGCTCTTCCTCACATACGTGCGAAATAGCAGGAAGAATATATGAACATACTGATCATCAACCTTCACTCATCCCTGAACCTGGGAGACGCGGCAATTATGGAGGAGACACTTCGCCAGTTGCGTGTGGTCCTTCCAGACGCGCACTTCACTTTGGCAACCAACAATCCCGATACCCATGTCCAATATGCCGCACAGGCCAGTGTGGTGGGTACATTCAAGTCGTGGGTCTATCGCGTTGACAGGGACAAGCAAATACGCTACAACTTGCTGGCCATCCCTCTTGCGTTGACAACTGCTGTGGTCGCTGGCCTTACCTTCCGCTTCTTCGGACGTCCTTTATACCTGACCCGAGACCCCGAGAAGCGTCGCCTGATGGAGGCTTACTTCTCCGCCGACCTCGTGGTGAACTCCGGTGGTCATATACTAACCACGTTGCGGCGCGCAGCCTTCTCCTACGTGATCATCGCCCTGTCATCGCTATATGCTCCGCTGGTGGGTAAACCGCTGTATATGTTTCCGCAGACGATTGGGCCGTTCCACTCACGGCCACACCGCTGGCTGGCCGAGGCAGTTCTGCGTCACACACGCATTGTGTTAGTGCGAGACCAGGAGTTGTTCGATGAGGCAATTCGGTCATCCGCAATACGTCGCAAGACCCTATGCCTTCCAGATGCAGCCTTCGGCCTTGCCCCAGGTGATCAGGAGCGAGGGTGGGAGATTCTGCATGAGATCGGGATCGAGCCAATGCCACACATGCCCACGGTGGGAATGACCGTCCTGCAGTGGGGAGAGATTCGGCGCAGTTTTGAGCATCAATCGGAATATGAGCAGGCGATGGTCTCTCTGATGCGCTATATCGTCCGCGAAATGGATGGCCGGGTGCTGCTCTTTGGGCAGGGACTTGGGCCATCGTACATGGAGGATGATCGGTTGCTTGCTAGGAGATTACGCGATAAAGCGGACCTACCGCCAGACCGCGCAGTAGTGATCGGCCACGTTAAGACGCCACGAGGCTTGGTTGATGTGTACTCAACGCTCGACATCTTAGTGGGCACCCGAATGCATTCGAGCATTATGGCCATGGTCTCGAACGTGCCTGTGCTGGCTGTGGCTTACACTCTTAAAAAACACCGAGGTGTGTTCCGAGGCATCGGGATGGAGCGTTGGGTTTGCGACATAGAAACCATCAACGGAGACAGGCTCATCGAGGCTTTCAGACAGGCCTGGGCGGCACGCAAGGAGACGAGAAGGCACCTGGCCAGAACCATACCAGCGGTCCGCCAAGCAGCACTCCAGGCATCTCATCTCATTGCCGCGGACTGGGAGAATATGAGAGCGTCAAAGGAGAACAGGGGATGACGCCAGTATTGGGCAGGGAATGACAGAGTCCAAAAGAACAACGTCACGCCGGCTCCGATTGTGTGTGATTATTTCTAGTTTTGCCGTTGAAGGGCCACAGGGCGGTGCGGAGCGATTTGCCATTGAGATGGTTCGCCGTCTTGATTTGGAGGCCCTAGAGGTCACCGTCTGTGGGTTGTGGGATCATGGACTGGCCCACGAGAGGAAGTGGCGGGCTCTGTTGCACGAACAAGGCATCGCTACTGTGACGACGACAGCGTGGACAGAGCACCGCTGGCCCGATGCAATCCGCGCGTTGAGATTTCTGCGCCGGTACTTCTCGGAGCACCCCCAAGATATAATCAACAGCCATTCCGCTTTCGCCGACATCGCTGCAACGTGGGGGAGACTCTGTGGTGGCGCTCGGTGGCTGGTTCGGACCCTGCACAGTGAGCACGAGTGGTACCGCCACCGGTTAGTCGGTCTGGTACTTAATCAAATCCTATTTCCCTGGGTTTTCGCGGTCGAGGCTGGTGTATCGCAAAAGATTGCCTCTGACCTCAACCGTCGGCCTTTAGCGCGACTTTTGAGGCGTCGGGCAAGGGTGCTATATAACGCTATTGCCTGGGAAAGATTCGCGGATCGGACGATAGATGTCCTCGCCAAACGCGGAAGTCTGGGCCTGCCCCCCGACGCGCTGGTTATCGGCAATGTGGGGCGGTTCACCCGGCAGAAGGGGCATAGGTATTTAATTGAGGCTATGTCCAGGGTGATCGAGCATCACCCGAATTGCCATTTGCTGCTGGTCGGCGATGGAGAGTTACGTGGGCGGATCGAGGAACAGGTGGCGAGGGAGAATTTGAGCAGCCACGTTCACTTCCTGGGGGTACGAAGCGATATAGAAGAGATTTTGCAGACGATGGATCTGTTTGTCTCTCCTTCACTGTGGGAAGGACTGCCCACAGTCATCCTTGAAGCGATGGCGGCGCGAGTTCCAGTGATCTGTACTGCCGTGTCCGGCAGCAGCGAGTTGGTGGAGAACGGTCATACGGGACTGATCGTCAAGCCGGGCTCGGGCGATGCATTGGCAGAGGCGATTTTGAATCTACTAGGCAATATGGACCGAGCACGCCAGATGGCCGATAACGCCTACGCATATGCCAGGCGATTCTCCATTGACGAGGTGGCGGCCGAGTACAACCGGCTGTTTACGGCATACTGCCGGGAGATGAAGTGAGGGAATGTTCTAGCCATGAAGCGTCTATCTAGAGTCGGCATCCTGGGTGTGCTTTTGGTAGGGTGGTATCTCAGGCTAAACGTCCTGCCTGGACGGGCGCCCTGGTATGATGAGGCTTTGGAGATCTTCCAGGCCCTCCGCTTTCCCCACAATTTCATCCGCCTCTTGAGCGGAGAGCGTATGTTCCTATTTGATCCTCCTACATACTACGCGCTTCTTTCCGCGTCTGAGGCTGTGTCTATGGACGGTCTGTGGTTGCGCTTGCCCAGCCTGGCCTTTGGTCTATTGGCTATTGTCTTTGCCTGGAAGGCGGGCGCTTGCCTGCAGCGGCACGTGGGAGGAATAGGTGCTGCTTTCTTTGTTGCTCTCTCTCCCACTTCTGTCTACTTCTCCCAGGAGATCAATCAGTACGGCTTGGTGTTGGGATTGAGTGCATTGGTTCTCTACGCGCTTTGTCGAATCGTTGGCCACCGCAAGCGTATCTACCTTTGGATTCTAGCGGCCACCATAGTGCTGGGAGTATGGACGCATTATAGTTTTTTCTTTCTGATACCCTTGGCATTCCTGGCGATATGGCTTTACTCTAGGAACGCTTCCCCGCATTGGAAGCGTAGTATCCTTTGGGCAGGTCTATTTGTTCTGCTGTGTGTACTTGTCCTGAGTCCTCTGGCCTATCTACAGGCACGCATTTTCACCTCACCCGATGTCTCGCCTCTGTCTGCTCACCCTTCCGTAGCCGGCATATTGAGAAATCTCTACGAACTACTCTACACCTTGTTTTACAACGGTATTGTCTTCATGGCCGGAGGAGGCGACGCGCTTTGCACCTTGCACGCGATCTACATGCTCCTGCTTTTTATGATGGGGTTGCTCGGCCTTTGGCAGAGAGACACTAGAGCATGTGCGGTTGTGATGCTTCTGGGCGCGGTAGAGACATCGGTTGCCTTTTGGGTGGGCGTCTATCCGTTGGCAGGATGGCTGGGGAGACACCACGTAATCTGGATCCCCTTTCTAGCCTTCACAACGAGCGTTGGCAACGAACAACTTATCCGCGCTTTGAGCCGTTTCATAGCAAAAAGGGCCAATCATTCTCTATCCCGATTGCAACCATTGACCAGGAATCTCATCGTGCTCATCACGACGGGGAGTCTGCTAGGCTTTCCTCTCCACAAAATGGGCACGATGAATGAGTGGTATGTGGCGCATAACCCTCAAATCAACGATCTTCGGACGCTGCTACAAGAGGCGAATATCGGCGATCGGGATACCGTCGTTGTATATTATGGCAGTTTGCCGGCGGTAGCATATTACCAACTGGAAGGGCTGACGGGAGCCGAGAGTCAGCAGGTAGCGTGGAATCAGTTGCGGATTTCCCAGGAGTGGCCTACCGGCTGCTGGCGGCGCGATAAAGGATCCGCGTGCAAAGTGGGCAACGTGATCTATTTACCCTGGCTACGCCAACAACCACCTCAGGCACACCTCCGGGCCTTGGCGGATCGGTGGGACGATGATACCCCCGAGACCTTCTGGCTCGTGTTCAGCCACGTATGGGGAACCGAGCGGCAGGACCTGTTGGACCACCTGCAGCGTGCGGGCTGGCACGTCGGCCGCAGTCTGGAAGGCCAAGGAGCCTGGATGTATCTGCTGGAGAGCAGAGATACGACCCAAATTCCCGCTGACCCCCAAAGCGAGCGCTAGAGTCTCACTTTAACCCAAAGGGGTTATTGTGTCTGCTGCATTCCTACGGTAAAATATAATTAATCATATCATCTCAAAGGAGGTAGTCCTATGAAGAAGTTAGCAGTATTAGGTTTGGCTGTCGCCACGCTGGTCAGCCTTGTTCCCATTGTCCTGGCACAAGATGCCGCCGATGGGCCATGGAATACACTTATCATCGTTGCTTGTCCGGGAAGTAGCCCGTGCACTTACTCCATCACGGCGTACAACGGGGATGGCTCCGAGGCTGGCACCTACACCCCGACTTCCGCGCTCTCTGCCCACGGATCGACCGAAATCGCGATTTCGGCGGTTGTCGGTAGTGGCGGTGCCTGGAACGGTAGTGCCATCGTTTCCTCGGACAACGAGGTGGCCGCTACTGCGGTGATGTATGTGGATAACAGCATTGACCGCGAGATCTACTCATCGTACACTGGAGGGGCGACCGAGGCTTATTTCGCGACCACACTTGGCCACATCTGGGGACAGAACCACGTGATTGCTATCCAGAATATCACATCGTCCCCTGTCACCGGCAACATTTACTACTATGCAGCCGGTGAGACAACTCCTACGGCCACGTTTCCCTTCTCGCTGAACGGGTACGGCTCGATCGCTGTTGACACGTCGGCCAGTGCTCCGGACGGCCCTGGTCTGACAGGTTTCAGCGGCTCCACAAAGATCACTGCCTCGGGCGATATTGTCGCGGCGATTCACGGTCCAAACTACTCAGGACAGGATGCGGTTGCTTTTGAGCACTCCCTGCCTGGCAACACCAAGCTCTACTTCCCAACTGCTCTGGGTGGGCCGTATTCCGCGCAACTCGCGACCTTCTTCGCCATCCAGAATGTCGGTGATAGTGATACGAACTTAACGGCCACCTTCGCGGATGCCAGTGGCACATACGTCACTACCACTGTTCTGGGGCCAGGCGCGAAGTGGAACCTGTTCCCAATGTACCCTGATCGGGTGCAAACGAATCCCACTCTCCCGGAGAAGTTCAGCGGTGCTCTGACCGTTGAGAGTGACAGTCAGCCGATCGCCGGTGTCTCGAACCAGAAGGCGATGAATGCGGCCGGGGCATACGGTTGTGCCAGTACGCAGCACCAGATGATGGAGTACACGGCGCAAGGGCCGGCTGCTTCCGCCCAGAATCAGGTAGTGCCGTTCGTACGGTACTCGACCGATACAAACGGGTGGACCACATATATTGCGGTTCAGAACGTGGATACGAGCCCTATTGATGTATCGGCCTACTTCTACAACGAGGACGGCACACTGCTGACGCCGGCCGGTGGTGGGACCAACCCGCTGGTGTTTACCAACGTGTCTGTCGGCGGGAAGGCTTCCCCGATCTGGGTTAACGCTGTCAATGATACTCTGTCTGAGTGGAGTGGCTCTGTCATCATCGAGGGCACTGGCCTGATGCAGGTGGCTGTCACCAACAAGCAGGTTAATAACTGCAATGCTGCCAGTGTCTTGGGTCAGGCCTTCACTCCCTAGCGTGTAGCGCGGCTACTGACCGGCTGCCACATAAACCTGTATTAGGTAGATGCGGCAGCCGGTCTCTTTTTACCTTAGGAGGCGCAATTTATGAAATATAGAGCATGGAAGCCATTCTTGACGGCAGGTGCTGTGGCTGTATTGCTACTTGTCAGTGCCTGCCGAAGTGCAACCCCTGTCGTTTCGCCTGCCCTAGCCACATCTCCGCTCTCTCCAGTGGCAACCGTATCACCCACTGAGGTTCTCCCCTCTCCCACTCATCCAATAATCCCCACTCCATCTCCTGGGCTGGGCGTGATTTACGGAAGGCTGGTTGATGAAGCAGGAAATCCGGTACCCGATTGCCCGATGTTTTTGGGTATCATCTGGACCTTGCAGACTGAGGCTGGGCCTGAGGATGTGCTGGTAGCGGACGTGGCACAGGCACCCAGCACCAGAACCAATGAGCAGGGCTATTTCGTCTTCGCGGACGTAGAGCCCAATACGTACGGGATACACTATGGCAGGCCTGCGGACATCGGGGCGGCGTTCGCTCGTGATGAGGATACACAGAATGCATTATTATTTGACCTGGCTCCAGATTCTGTGCTGGATGTGGGAGAGATTGTGCGTAGATTACCTCCAAATGCGGGTCCGTAATGTTGAGCACGCTAAAAAGATTAGAAGGGTATCCTCAGGCATTAGGATACGGAAACGTCACGGGATCCAGCAGGCTCCCAATGGCGCCGATGTGATCTGTGCACTACGCACCTTGTGGTTCAACGGTCAATAGGATGCCTGCTGGAACACCGGTTGGCAACAGCCCCGTTCCGTGCCCAGCAGACGCAGCATCAATCAGCGAACGCAAACGTTCCCCATACCTGGCGTAGGAGTGGGGGAATGATGTCGCTCCCTACGGCCCG
>Ga0164318_10005108_pt1 | contig 12686 bp, 4 predicted proteins | sample GuaBasSedimGuay9_FD_113734 | JGI IMG/M metagenome (GOLD analysis project Ga0164318, IMG submission 113734) | Subseafloor sediment microbial communities from Guaymas Basin, Gulf of California, Mexico - Guay9, Core 4571-4, 0-3 cm | ecosystem: Environmental > Aquatic > Marine > Hydrothermal vents >... | reverse complement strand
GCTCTGCAAGTCTTTTTAGCGCCTCATAGCCTATTACTTCTCCTTCAAAGAGGTTTGCAGGTAGTATTGGTATGGGATCAAAATATTCTTTTGCCCTCTCCAAATAGAGCCTCTGGGAATTCTTCCATGAGCTAATAAAACTTCCCTGTGCAACCTCTGGTATTATCCTATTTACTATTATAGCATCAATATTCATGTGATAAAGGCAAAAATACATAAATGCCCTTTGAGTTTCTTTTAGAACGATCTTTTCCGCATTGGTAACAAGCCTTACGCTGGTTATTTCAGGGTCTTCCAAAAGGCCATTTACCCCTCTTAGCCTGTCAAACAACCTTTCTATGGCATCAAAGTATTCTTCCTTTGGTATAGGAACATCTGATATCCTGTTTGCAACAGGCCTTACATATTTGGCTATTCTCCTTTCTAACTTAAATATCTTTTTCATATACCATTCAAGGGTAGTGGGTATGCTTATGAATCTGATGGATTCTCCTGTGGGGGCACAGTCAAGGATAATGACATCATATTTATTCCTTTTTACATAGCTGTTTATATACAAAAGGAGGCTAACCTCTTCCATTCCAGGCAGTATTGCCAGCTCCTCTGCCAATATTTCATCTATCCCCGTGGTATTTAGCAGGGTGCTAATATAGCTGTATATCTCCCCCCAGTTCCTGTTTACCTCCTCATATATATCCAGCTCCTGTATCCAAAGATTATCATTTATTTTTACAGGCTTGCCCTTATTTAGGTCCATAAGGTCTTTGTCAAGGTCAAATATGTCGGAGAGATTGTGGGCTATATCCAGTGACATAATTATGGTTTTATATCCCATCTCTGATGCCTTTACACCAGTAGCAGCAGAGATGCTTGTTTTTCCAACTCCACCCTTTCCTGCAAAAAATATTATCCTCATATTATCCTCCCCTTCCTTTTCTCTTTAAAGTGGACCCCAATGTCAAGACAAAAAAGATGGGTTTTTAAGGTGGATTGATCTGAAATACTGACCCAATTATATTGATATAATTGACCTTATGCAAAAGTTTTATCCCAGGGGGAGAGATATATGGTATAAATGAGATATGTCTTTGCATGAGGTCAGTAAAAAATAAAAAACCTTTGCGCAAGTTCGGTCATTTAAATTTCTGGTAGAAGGTTTCTATGTCAAAGGCACGTAAGACAATATTTATATGTGAAAACTGTGGATACCAGACACCCAAATGGATGGGAAGATGCCCTGGTTGTGGACAGTGGAACAGCATGACAGAAAAATTGCTGGAAAAAAGAAGAGAGAAGGATTTTTTAGACAGCTCCCTGATCCTTCCTCGGCCCATAACAGATATATCTATTGAAAGCGAAATAAGGATAAAAACAGATATTGAAGAGTTTGATAGGACACTGGGAGGCGGAATAATACCCGGCTCGGTCATATTAATAGGTGGAGAGCCAGGTATAGGCAAGTCTACTATCCTACTGCAGGTATTAAACAGGTTGAGCAACAAGGGGATACTATGCCTCTATCTGTCTGGAGAAGAATCGATTCAGCAGATAAAAACAAGAGCCGAGAGACTATCCGTATCTTCCCCAAAGCTTTACATAGCCACAGGGACAAATCTGGAAGAAATACTGGATATGCTGAAGGATATAAAACCAGAAATATTGGCAATAGATTCCATCCAGACCTTATATACGGAGAGCATTGCCTCGGCTCCGGGCAGCATTGCTCAGGTCAGGGAGGTGACATACAGGCTCCAGATAATTGCAAAACAGTCGGGCATATCCATGTTTCTTGTAGGGCATGTGACAAAGGAAGGGGATATCGCAGGCCCAAAGATATTGGAACACTTAGTGGATACTGTGCTATATTTTGAAGGAGACACAAATCATCTCTACAGGATATTAAGGGCAGTAAAGAATAGATATGGCTCTACCAATGAAATAGGGGTCTTTGAGATGAAGGATACTGGCCTGAATGAGGTGTCCAACCCCTCCAGGATATTCTTAGAGCAGAGATCAAAGGGGGTATCTGGCTCAGTGGTTGTGCCTTTAATAGAGGGAACAAGGCCGGTTTTTTTAGAAATACAGGCATTGGTAAGCCCCACTCCTCTTGGGATGCCCAGAAGGACAACAGTAGGAGTAGACCATAACAGGGTTTCTCTGCTTGTGGCCGTGCTATGGAAAAGGCTTGGCCTCAGGCTTGGGGATCATGATATATTTGTCAATGTGGCTGGAGGAATAAAGATAGATGAGCCAGCAGTAGACCTTGGCATTGTAAGTGCCATAATATCCAGTTTTCTGGATAGACCTGTTGCCAGAGACATTGCTGTGTTTGGAGAGGTAGGTCTTGCAGGAGAGGTGAGAGGGGTAAATAACCCTGAATTAAGGATAAAAGAAGCAGTAAAACTTGGCTTTTCAAGGTGTATTACAGCAAAGACAGGGCTTGATGGACTATATTCAAGATTTCCTATAGAGATTATAGGCATAGAATCGGTGCAGGAATTATATAATCTTTTGTTTCAATAGCAGTTATAATAAGTTGTGGTATAATATAAATAATGGAAGCAAGCCCATTTTATGTCTTATTAAGACAAGAAGACCCCTTTGGATTTATTGGCCCTGAAGAGTTTGAGGCACTGGGTGTAGACCCTGAGGATGTGCCTGTGGGCACTGTGGCCGCATTAAGGCATCCTGCCCAGATCCCCAGCAGATTCGGGGGGAATGCCTATGGGTTGGGACTGACAGAAGGATATGAACGGCTTAATCAGGACGAGCTGAACCTCATACTATCCATCAATATGAAGGATGAAAAATCCATAAGAGAACATTACAGGGAACTAAATGAGATATACAAGAAATTAGGCCTATTAATAAGGTTTTCAAAAAAGGGAAGGCCATATTATCTTATTCCTCTTCATTTTATATCAAGCTCCCTGACTGATATAAAGGGCAAAATAGATGAGATCGCAGACTTTATAAGGGCCTATGCCAGAAGGCATACTAAAGGTAACTGTGATATCGGGATACTTACAGGACATGCAAACCTCATATTCCAGGAGCTATCCTTTATATTCTTGGAGCACAATTTTATTGCCATTGATTCCATAAACAGGTTAATGGATCTAAAGCAGAAGCTAAATGTATTTATCCTGATTGATGACATATACGATATCATAACAAGGGATAGGTTATTTGGCCTTTCTGATAGAAGGCTTCTAAGGAAACAGGTAACTAACTATGCCCACTACCTATTGTCAAAGGCATATCAACTCCTGACGCCAGAGGGGGAGTTTTTTGCGGTTTCTAAAAGATATATCGCAAAAACAGACAGGATGATCAGGGTCAATTTTAAGGATGAGGAAGAAGAAAAAAGATTTGCCATCTTTAGTCATGTATTTAAAACAAGGCGCAGATATAATTTCAATAGAAGACCCTTATATATAAACGAGTTTGATTTCCACAGCTATCTAAGCGGGATATATGTGGAGCCTGAGATCATAAACAGGCTTCTGGGAGGAAGGGATATCTCATCCCTTGGCTTGCAAGATATAAATAAGCTCCCATACATAGACCTCAAGCTTCCTGAAAGACCATTTAATAAAGACCAAAAAGAGATGTGGTCAGATCTATTCAAGAGATATTTTGAGGAAGAATCCTTCTGCTCCATCGTGCCAGACCCCCTGAAGGATGAATGGAGAAAAAAATTTGAGCTTTATGACTATCAACCTGAATATATGCTTTTATATAGTGGCAGGAGGAAACGCCTTCCATTTACCTTGTATAACATAACAAAGGAGGTAATAGAAGACAGATTGTATAGTAGCCCCCCGGATCTCCTGCCAGACTACAGGAATTCCTTTGAATATGTGATCTCGGTATTGAATGCTGTGAAAGGGATCAGAAAAAGACAGGGCAATTATAAAAACATCCCTAAGATCTTTATGGATCGTCTGGTAACCCCGCTTCACCATAGAAACAGAAGGTTTAGCGGGATTAATGCAATACTTAAGCTGATAAAAAAAGAGAATAAGATAATAGAACTTATGAACTACTTTAATCCAGACCATATAGAGGGTCCCAACACCAAGCTGATTGAAAATCTGGAACTGATGGGGCTTTTTGGCTTTGAGCTGGATCTCTTAAAAGAGCTATATTTCATATGCTTAGGCCATGGTTCTATTAGAAGGATAATAGCTGGCAAGATAAATGAGGCTTCTCTGAAGCCCATCATAGAAAAGACTTATCTCTTTAATGTAAGAGAGGCATTAAACCTGCTGCGTTATTTTCGGCTAATGAGTTTTGCTGAGATGGAGGCATCCAAAGGGGATCCTATTGAAAGGGAAGAGGTAAGGGAGCTCTTCAGGATATATGACCTTATGGTCAGGGCAGTAATAAGCAAGGATATAGACTGGAAGAATATTGTTTATGAAGGTGCAGATTCCATAGAAGGGATGAGAAGGAAGGTTATAAAAAGGCTGCTTATGATGATGAACTACCACCAGTTCCTTGATAATTGGCAGGAGATAAAAGAAAAGGGTGAAAAGGAGCTGGAATCCCTTGCTGATTATAAGCCCGAGAACATGGAAAACATACACAATATGACAAGGTTAATAAATATTATGGCTCAGTTTGAATACACCTATATAAAATCTGATCCTCTCTATATGACAGCATTTTATAGAAAGATACTCAGGGCAGATCTCCATGGCACAGCACGCATATTTAGAAAGATGGACAGCCGCAATGTCTTTCTGCTTCTCTGGATAACCATAAATGCTGTAGCAACAGACATCATAAATTTTAACCCCCTTTTAACTGACATCTCTCAGGATGAGATAGAGGCATGCACAAAAAAGATAGATCAGGAGGCCTCATACATAAATATAATATATCTGAGCGCCGATGATCTGAAGAACCTTTCTGATCAATTAAACAAAAACAGATTCACAATCATTGTGGGCACAGGCTTTTATCTGAAATTGGATCCCAAAAGCAGGATCCTCTCCATAGCATACATGGATCTGGATAATAACATCCAGATGCTAAAGGCCTTTCATAGCTCATTCTCTAAGTCACCAAATATATCCAGGATCTCCAATGAGGGTCTTATGGAGCTGGAAAGGATATTTTCAGAAATTGAGCTCTTCTATCAGGCTCATAAAGAGCTCGAGGCATTTTTCGGGCCAAAGAGGCGACTTCCTTTAAGACATAGAAGATGGCTACACGAGATAGTGAAGATAAGGAATGAATTGAGATCCCTCTTTCTCAAGATCATATTTCAAGCAGAAAGCTTTTATGTGAACCTTGAGTCATTATATAACAATGCCCCTTCTGTGCTAAATTTCCTCTTTCCCTTTTTCAAGGAACTCCAGGAGATGGATCTTTCATGGCATATCTATATGCAGCTATCTCCTTTAAGATATATACTTAGCACCACAAAAAAGCTTTATGCCCTGATAAGGCATAAAAAGGATGAGTTTCAGGACAAAGAGTTTCTTCATAAATTGGCAAAAAAGGAATTTGGCCTTATGGCCACGGGTACTATTGGGTTAAGTGAGTCCCAGGTGGATGAGCTGATAGGTCTCTTAGAAAAACTAAGGACAAAAAGACCTGTCTTATTCAATGCCCTGATAAAATCCTTCTTTTTTCAGGAAATAGGCAGGATACCTTATCTGAGGGAAAAGCATAAAGGCCGATTCAACCCAGCAGACCTTGGTCAAGCCGGAGCGGTCTTTATAAGGGAGGAAGGTCTGGGCAGGGCATATTATATGGAAAAGGAAGAGGAAAACCATCTTATATTTCTTATTAATCACCACAGCATGCTCCATCACATGATAAGAGGCGAATTTTCCTTCTTTGCCATAGAAGAGATATTGGGCAGAAAAGATCAGGAGCTATTTGATGCCTTCTTTATATTTTCCTTTATTATGTTATCTGCCATTAGAGAGGATTTGCTATTAGAAGACCTTGCAGACAGGCTATTTAAGGTAAAGGCAATATGCGATAGTATAATAGAGGGGACCATAACCCTAAAAGAATATATGAACAGGCTATTCTCCAAGAAAGGGGTGCTCTTTTTTGAACTGGAGGCATACCTGAAAAGAGAGGGAACTGGATCAAGTAGCACGGGAAACCCAACCCATGCAAGGCTTATAGAAGCAGGAAAGATGATCTATGCCTTAGAGAGGATATTCAGGCTGAGAGGCTTGAGATATGTAGAATTTCCTGAGCTGGTAAAGTTGATTATGAATACCCCTATAAATCTCATTTACAGACAAAAAGGCTTCTCAAGTATCGGATACTCGACATTTGAAAAAGAACTATTCGAGGCCCATAGGATATATAAGGCATTTCAGGAGCTATCAGAAGAGATAAGGCACTACATACTCAACTGGCTTGTGGATGATAAGGTTCGTATCTTTGGGTATGAAAAGGTCACCAATTACCTGAGTTACGACAATCAGATGAAACTATTGCTGCTCATCCTTATAGGGGCAGAGGACATTCTTCAAAGATATTCTCCTGTTTCCCTAAACCTTGTGGACATAGGCCAAATAGTAGAAAAGAAATACGAAGCAATAAATGATTATCTGAACGGAATAGATGTAGATGATATATGGGAATATAAGGACAATCCCCACTATCTATTCAAGGAGAAAGAAGGCCTATTCCTCAAAAGAGAAGAATTTGCAAGTGTCGTAACGGTCTGCTTCAAGGATAGGATAGATATCCAGAAAAGGGTATTCTTAATGAAAAGGATCGATAATATTGACGACCTAAGGAGTTATTATAAGCAGATATTGGATATGCTGAGAAACTATCCTTTTGATTTTGACGACTATAGGGAAATACTAAATAAGGCCTATGAGGAGAGATTAAAAGAGCTTTTTGAAGAGATCATAATACAGGCAAAAAAGCAAATGGATTCAGCAATAGATTTTCAGGAACTTTATGCCATGGCAAGCAACATAATGGAGAGGGTTAAAGCAGCCGGGGTATCAGAGGATGTAAAAAACAGGCTCATGGACCTATATGAATTAAGGAAGGATAGCATCAAGAGAGAAAAGATCATGGAGGTGGATGCAAGGCTTAAACAGATCAATGGCATCCGTGAACTGAATGAATACTGGAACAGCATAAAGCTATATCTTAAAATAAACAGAAAGCATACTGGCAGAGAATTTGAGCTGTTGGTGGCAAAAAAGTTTGACCTTGTAGAAAAGGAACTATTGGCAAAAGATGTCATTTAATGAAGACCAATATGATGTAATAGTGGTAGGCGCAGGACATGCGGGATGTGAGGCTGCATTAGCTGCCGCAAGGATGGGGCATAAGGTTCTGCTCCTCACCATAAACATAGACCACATAGCCCAGATGAGCTGTAACCCTGCCGTAGGAGGGCTTGCCAAGGGGCATTTAGTAAAAGAGATTGATGCCCTGGGTGGAGAGATGGCAAAAAATGCTGATGCCACGGCCATACAATTCAGAAGGTTAAACACCAGAAAAGGGCCTGCTGTTCAGGGAACAAGGACACAGAATGATATGTATCTCTATAAAGAGAGGATGAGAAGGGTGCTGGAATCAGGATCCCAGATCCATATCAGACAGGCAATGGTGGATAGACTTCTGATAAGGGACAGAAAGATATATGGGGTTGAAACAAGCATAGGAGAGAGATTTTTTTCTAAGGCCGTTATATTAACCGCAGGAACATTCCTGAGGGGGCTTATCCATATAGGTCTTACCCACTTCCCTGCAGGAAGAATGGGAGATCCACCATCCAATAAGCTATCAGAGAACCTACAGGAACTTGGCTTTAAGATTGAGCGCTTTAAGACAGGAACCACACCAAGGATTGATGCCAAAAGCATAGATTACTCTAATCTGGAGATGCAAGAAGGAGATAAAAGGCCAAGGCCCTTCTCCTTTAGCACAAAAGAGATAAGCCTTCCCCAGGTCCCATGCTATATTACATACACCACATCCAAGACCCATGAGATCATAAAAAAGGGGCTTGACAGATCACCCCTTTATACTGGTGTCATAAAGGCCAGAGGTGTAAGATACTGCCCATCCATTGAAGACAAGATAGTCAAATTCCCTGAAAAGCCGAGGCACCAGATATTTCTCGAGCCCGAAGGGCTTGAGACAATGGAAATATATCCCAATGGGATCTCCACAAGCCTTCCCATTGATATACAGATCATGATGGTCAGGTCTATCCCGGGTCTGGAAAAGGCAAGGATCATGAGGCCAGGATATGGTATTGAACACGACTATATTGACCCTATTCAACTCAAGCCAAGCCTTGAAACAAAGCTCATAAAAGGGCTTTATTTCGCAGGCCAGATAAATGGCACCACAGGATATGAAGAAGCTGCTGCTCAGGGACTTATGGCAGGAATAAATGCGGTTTTAAAGATAAGGGGAGAAGAACCCCTTATCCTGTCAAGGTCTCAGGCTTACATAGGTGTCTTGATTGATGACCTGGTCACCAAAGGCACTGATGAGCCCTATAGGATGTTTACTTCAAGGGCAGAATACAGGCTCTTGCTCAGAGAGGATAATGCGGACTTTAGGCTGAGAGATATTGGATATAAGCTTGGGCTTGTGGATGAGGAAACATACAGGGAATTCTGCAGAAAGAAGAAAAAGACAGAAGAACTGGTAAAGAGATTGAACGAGGTCATGATAAGGCCTGAAAGATCGGTTCAGGAGAGATTAAAGGAGCTGGGCACAGCCCCTATAAAGAATATGATAAGCCTTGCCCAGCTCCTGAGAAGAAGCGAGGTATATTTTGAACACCTGAGTATATTTGATAATGAATTAAAGGACGTGGATGAGCAAATAGCATCTGAAGTGGAGACAAGGATCAAATATGAAGGATATATAAAGAGGCAGGAAAAGCAGGTGGAACAGATAAGGAGGATGGAGCAGATAAGGATCCCTGCAGATATGGACTATGCCAAGGTTCACGGGCTCACAACAGAGGCGGTGGAAAAGCTTTTGAGGGTAAGGCCTGTTACCCTAGGACAGGCCTCCAGGATCCCTGGTATTACGCCAGCCTCTATAGTGGCATTACAAATACATATAAAAAAGAGGGAAAGAGATGAAGGAAGAACTGATATGTCCTCACTGCGGAAAGGTGGTGGAAAGGTATAAGAATCCTTTTCCCACGGTGGATATAATAATTGAACTGGATAGAGGCAAAAAAGAGCCATCAATTGTGCTTATCAAAAGGAAAAACCCCCCTTATGGCTGGGCAATTCCAGGTGGATTTGTAGACTATGGAGAAAGCTTAGAGCAGGCAGCAATAAGGGAGGCAAAAGAGGAGACAGGCCTTGATGTGGAGCTCAAGTATCAACTTGGGGCATACTCGGATCCCTCAAGGGACCCAAGATTTCACACGATATCCGTGGTCTTTGTAGCTACTGCCAAAGGTATGCCAAAGGCTGGTGATGATGCCAAGGATACAGGGATATTCGGCCGGGATTCCATTCCCAAGGATCTTGCCTTTGACCATGCAAGGATCCTGCAAGACTATTTAGGAAAAAGGGGTAAATGGCAAAAAGGATAAGAAGGGCAATAATAATATTATGCCTGCTTGTCGGGTTCATCCTGATTAGCCTTATATCAGCAGGTGTTTTGATCACAAGGCCATCTTTTCAAAGATATCTATTAAGACATATCTCGAATAAGATAGGATATAGGATTGATATAAGGTCAATAAGCATAAGCCTTACCCATGGCCTTGGAATAGGAATGCATCATATTAAGGTAGGTTCAAAAAAGGCCCCCTTTGCCGTCTCCTGCCCTGATGCATTCATATCATACAGGATATCTGAATTAATCAAAGGCAGATTCATCCCTGAAAAAATAATCATAATGGATCCCAATATAGTCATTAATAAGACCAATGTCCCATCCACGAAGAAAGGAGGCTTTGACAAAAAAAAGGTATTCCTCCTTGCCACTACCATGGCATCCTTCCAGTTAAGGAATGCAGAGATATCCATAAAGGACTTGTCCCTTGAGCTCAGCCCCATGGATATAGGTATAGCACGGAAAGGGGAAAACAGGCTCTATGTTTGGTTAAGAGGCAAGGGTAGTATAAGAGGCCAGGGATTCTCCTTGGATACACATGGCAATATATCCTTAACCAAAGGAGATCTGATAGTTGCCCGGTTGGAAGTGAATACAAGGGATCTACCTCTAAGTCTGGCATCTGTAAAGGATAGCCTTATCTTTTTAAAGGGAACCTCCAATAGCAAGATAAGATTAAGCATGACTTCTGAAGGCGAATTAAAGGCCACAGGTGTGGTTGAGATCAAGGGTATGGATCTTGTTTTAAAGGGCAAGGATAAGCAGAAGACAGGATATAGATTTGACAGTCTTTCCATAGACCTTGCAGCAGGGTATTCAAAAAGGAGCATAACATTCCATTCTGTCAGGATAAAAGAAAAGGATTTCTGCTTGAATACCAGGGCACAGATAGATCTGGGCAAAAAAGGGTCGCCATTTATATCATTGAATGTGACATCCTCTTTTATGCCCTTTTATAGCTTTAAAAGGATCTTTCCCACGTGCCTTCTGCCAGGCTGGCTTGAAAACAGGCTATTTGCGATATTGGACAGGGGCAGGGTAAAGGTCCTCTCCTTTTCCATAAATGGCACATCAGATCAAATAAATAACCTTGATGAGCCAGAAAACAAGGATGTTCTCTCAGGCTCTCTTGTGATGGATGGAGTATCCCTTACTCCCAGAGGCATAAGATATCCCCTTAAGGATATCAAGGCCACAGTCCATCTGACCAAAGGGAATCTCCTGATAAAGGATATAAGCGCTGATTTTGCCTCATCTCTGATAAATAAAGCAGATGTTATTATAAAGGACCTGTATCAGGACAACAGGCACTATCTTATTAAGCTGGACGGCTCTTTCTGGATCGAGGACCTATTGTCTCAGGTGGATATGGAATTTACCCCCCAGGTGATAATCACCAAGGCAAAGGCCTTAAAAAAGGCATCAGGAAAATTGGATATCAAGATGATATGTGAATATGAAGAGCCATGGAACATGCCCATCTTTAATAACTCATCTGTTAGCATGAGGGATCTCCATCTGTTATTTGATAAGCTTGACTTACCAGTGCACATAAGGGCTGGCAAATTCTGGATAGGAAATAAGGGAAATTATAATTTCAATGGAAGAGGAAGGCTGGGAAGGTCACAATTAAGGGTATCCCTTTTCTCTGATGCTTCCTTAAAAAGGATAAAACTGGATATTAGAGGGGATGCATATCTGGATGAGCTGTTGAAGCGATTTGTCAAAAAAAGCTCCCTGCATATAGATGGTCCAATAGGAGTTGATCTCCATGCAAATAATGAGAAAAACAGATGGAACGCAGAGGGAAGTCTGCATCTGACCAAACATTTTCATATAAATATATCTTCCCTGAGCCTTAATCCCTGTGATTCAAGAATGGATTTCTCCCTTAATTATATACCTGATAAGATCTTGCTCTTAAAGAAGGTCTATTTTAGATCCAAAGCTTCCTCATTTCATGTAACAGGCAGCTACGAGATAAAAAACAATCTCTTAGCTGTCAGGTTCTTAACAAAGGGGCTGTCATTAAGATCATTGGGATTAAGAGCCATGACAACTAAGCCCTTAAAGGGCAAGGTCATCTCCCATCTACAGATCAAGACCCTTTTAGATCATCCCATGTCTACCCTTATATACGGTAAGCTCAAGGCGAAAAATATCTCTATAAGATTTAAGAACAAGGTATCCATAGAAAGGCTTGGGATAGGGGCAGACTTTTCAGGGAAAAGGATCAAGATAGGTCTCCTAAAAGGGGATATTATGGGCTATCCTGTCTCCATAAAGGGAAGGATCAAGGGCTGGGATGGATTAAGGGGAAATTTGCATATAAGATCTGATTACGTGGACCTGTATCAGTTAAGGCGTTTTTTAAAAGGCAAATTCAAGACCAATACAAGGGACAAAAAAGGATCTGTTTTCTTAGAAAAGAGTGATCTCGAGATATCACTCTTTATATCCAAGGCCATGTGTAAAAATATATCTTTAAAACCCATAGCTGCTAAGTTTGCATTAAGAAAAGGCGATTTTTATGTGCATGACCTTACAGGATCGTTTCCTGCTGGCAGGATAAAGGTCAATGCCCATGTGATAAAGGCCAGAAACAAAAAGCCATCAGAGACATGGTTTGATGTAAGTATCAAGGCAAAGGGCACACCTGTGGAAGATATATTTGATTGCATAGGCATAAAAAGATACATTGATGGAAGGCTATATATAAAATCCCACCTATATGCCAGGGCAAGGGAGGCAAAAGGGCTTATCTCCCATCTTATGGGACAAACTGTTATAATCGTCAGGGATGGGAAGATATACAAGGCTCAGCCAGTATTAAAGATCCTCGACCTCTTTAGCCTCTCCAATATATTAAAAAATCCCCTGGATATTTTTAAAGAGGGTGTTCCTTTTGATGGAATAGGAACAAAGGCCATAATGAAAGATGGCATCATCTCGTCTGATAAAATGTTTTTAAAGAGCAATGCCTTGAATGCTGCTGCAAAGGGAAGGCTTGATCTAAAGAAGAACAGGATTGATATGGGCGTTGCCATACAGCCTCTTAATACCATAGATTCCATTATAGGAAAGCT
>Ga0164318_10005106_pt1 | contig 12688 bp, 11 predicted proteins | sample GuaBasSedimGuay9_FD_113734 | JGI IMG/M metagenome (GOLD analysis project Ga0164318, IMG submission 113734) | Subseafloor sediment microbial communities from Guaymas Basin, Gulf of California, Mexico - Guay9, Core 4571-4, 0-3 cm | ecosystem: Environmental > Aquatic > Marine > Hydrothermal vents... | reverse complement strand
CCAAACATGAAGAAATGCCAAAAGATATTGAATGGCATATGATAGGACATATACAGCGAAATAAAGTGAAGTACATGGCTTCGTTTGTGAGTTTAATTCATGCAGTCGATAGTTTACGTTTACTGAAAGAAATAAACAAACAAGCAAAGAAAAACGATCGAGTAATTGATTGTTTGCTTCAGATAAAAATAGCTTCAGAAGAAAGTAAGTTTGGCTTAACAGAAGCTGATGTAACTACATTAATAGCTTCAGAAGAACTTAAATCCTTTCAGAATATTAATATAATAGGTCTTATGGGAATGGCTACTTTTACAAGTGATCAAGAACAACTTCAGAAAGAATTCGGTTTATTAAAAACCGTTTTCGATAATTTAAAACAACTTGAAACCAAAAACCTTAAACTTGAAACCTTGTCTATGGGAATGAGTGATGATTACCCTATCGCAATTAAAAACGGAAGTACGATGATACGTGTTGGGAGTTCTATTTTTGGAAAACGAGCTTGTAGCATTACTCTATAATTTGTACGCAATACTCGACATAGAAACTACTGGTGGTAAATACAACGAAGAAGGTATTACCGAAATTGCTATATATAAATTTGACGGACATGAAATTGTAGATCAGTTTTGTAGTTTAGTAAATCCTGAGCGTAGCATTCAGCCATTTGTTGTAAATCTTACTGGCATTAACAATGAGATGCTTCGTAATGCTCCAAAGTTTTATGAAGTTGCTAAACGCATCATAGAGATTACCGAAGGGTGTACCCTTGTTGCCCATAACGCACAATTCGATAATAGAATTTTAACCACCGAATTTGATCGATTAGGATTTTCTTTTGAAAAAAACATGCTTTGTACTGTTGAGCTTTCAAAAAAACTAATCCCAGATTTACCTTCTTATAGTTTGGGGAAATTAGTGCGTTCCTTAGGAATTCCAATAACAGATCGCCATCGTGCACAAGGTGATGCTAAAGCAACAGTTACTTTATTTAAGATGTTGTTAGAAAAAGATATTGAGAAAGAAATTATTTCCACTTCAGTAAAAAAAGATCCAAAACGCCAATTAGAACCTAAATTATTAGATATAATAGAATCTGCCCCTACCTGTACCGGAGTGTACTATATGCACAGAAAAGATGGGACTATTATTTACGTTGGCAAAAGTAAAAATATAAAAAAAAGGCTGACGCAACATTTCACAAATGACAATAAAAAATCCAAGAAAATACAATTAGAAGTTGTTGATGTAAGTTATGAAAAAACTGGAAATGACCTTATTGCTCAACTCAAAGAAAGTGAAGAAATAAAACGTCTAAAGCCTGTATTTAATCACGCTTTAAAGAGGTCATTATTTCAATATCAACTAGTGCACATAAAGGATGATGAAGGTTATATTAATTTAAAAATTGAAAAAGTAAACTCTAAAAATTCTACAGATAAAAATATCATTACCACCTTTACCAATTACCAACAGGCTAAATCTGTTTTATTCAGAATTACTGAAGAATTTAATTTATGCCAGAAATTAAATGGATTGCAAAAAACCGAAGGCAGTTGTTTTAATCACAGTATCAAATTATGCTATGGCGCTTGTATTGGAGAGGAAGATTTAGAAACCTATAATAAAAGATTACAAACATTCATAGATCGATATAGCTTTAAAAATCAAAGCATGTTAATTATTGATAAAGGCAGAGAGGTAGATGAACATTCGGTTATACTAATAGAGGACGGAAAGTATAAAGGCTTTGGTTTTTATAATTTAAACTTTCAAATAAACAGTCCAGAAATATTAAAATCTATTATAATCCCGATGACAAATGATAGAGATACACAACATATAATTCAAACTTATTTACGTAAAAATAAAAACCTTAAAGTTGTTAAGTTAAACTAGCTTATGCTAATTAAGAAAACTTAAGTAACTTTATATTTTTAAAAACTAATTATTAAATCAATAAAAAAACATACTTGGCGTAGTAAACTTCACGAAATAATTTATGAAGCAGATACTCCTTTGGGGAAAATATTTGATGTAACATTACTCATCCTCATCATTTTAAGCATTATACTCGTAATGCTAGAAAGTGTTAAGGAAATTGATAAGGTATACCACAAAATTTTATATTACGGTGAATGGATCATCACTATCTTTTTTACTATAGAATATATTGCACGTGTAATTACTGTTAAAAAACCATCAAAGTATATTTTTAGTTTTTACGGAATTATAGATTTTGTTTCAACAATTCCCTTATATCTCTCCTTTTTTATTGTCGGTTCGCAAACATTACTTACCGTACGTGCTTTGCGATTATTGAGGGTTTTTAGAATATTAAAGATTACACGATATATTGGGGAATCTAATAAGCTTGTAGAAGCCTTAAAAAATAGTAGAGTAAAGATATTTGTATTTCTATTTGCTGTCTTTATAATTGCAATTATTTCTGGAACATTAATGTATTTAATCGAAGGTGAAGCAAGTGGTTTTGATAATATTCCTGTTAGTGTTTACTGGAGTATTGTTACATTAACAACTGTTGGGTATGGTGATATTGCTCCTATTACTCCATTTGGTCAATTAATAGCATCTTTTATAATGATATTGGGTTATGGTATAATTGCAGTTCCTACCGGAATAGTTAGCGCAGAATACACAAAAAGCAGCCTTGATACTATTCATATCAACACACAAGCTTGTAGAACTTGTAATGAAAAGCAACATAATGATGGTGCTGAATATTGCCATAAATGTGGTGCGAAATTACACCCTGAAATAGAATAATAAAGTGACTAACAAACCATTACTTATCTGTGTTGTTGGGCCTACAGCCATTGGTAAAACTAGTCTTGCAATAGAAATTGCAAAATATTTTTCTACTGAAATAATTTCTGCAGATTCTAGACAGTTTTATAAAGAAATGGCTATTGGAACTGCTGTTCCATCTTTGGAGGAATTAGCAGCTGTTAAACATCATTTTATTCAGAATAGAAGCATTTTTGATGAGTATAGCGTAGGGAATTTTGAAAGAGACGCAATATCATTATTGGATACTTTATTTGAAACCCAAGACACCGTTGTTATGGTTGGCGGCTCAGGCTTATATGTTGATGCTGTAGTAAAGGGTTTAGATAAGTTTCCCGATGTTCCTATAAGTATTATTGATGAACTAAAGAGGGAGTATGAATCAAATGGAATAGAATCTCTACAAAAAGAACTACTAGAAAAAGATCCTGATTATTATAATAAGGTTGACCTTCAAAATCAACATAGAGTTATTAGAGCTTTAGGAGTATGTAGATCTCAAGAAGCTCCTTATTCTTCATTCTTAAATGTAATTAAAGAATCTAGAAATTTTAATACTATCTTTATTGGGCTTACCACAGATAGAGAGGTTGTTTACAATCGTATTAATATGCGGGTAGATATTATGCTGAACGAAGGGCTTGAGAATGAAGCAAGAGAGTTACTTCAACACAAAAAACTTAATGCACTACAAACAGTGGGTTACAGAGAATTATTTTCTTATCTCGAAGGGAACTTTACAAAGGAATTTGCAATAGAAGAAATCAAGAAAAACACCCGGAGATTTGCCAAACGACAAGGCACTTGGTTTCGAAAAAACGAAGCTATTAACTGGTTTGATTATAAAACCAATCCTTCAGAAATCATAAATTATATTAATAACGCCCAATCCAAATAAACATCTGGTGGGCGCTATTAGATAACACTTAATGTTCTACTTCACTTTTAACCACTAGACGAAATCCTTCACCGTGGATATTGATAATTTCCACATCATCATCTTTACTTAAATATTTCCGCAATTTGGCGATATATACATCCATACTTCTAGAAGTGAAATAATTATCATCTCTCCATATTTTTGTAAGAGCCAATTCACGAGGCATTAAATCATTTTTATGCAATGCCAACAATCTAAGTAAGTCGTTTTCTTTTGGCGATAATTTAACTGGATTCTCTTTATTATAAGTAAGAAAACGCAATCTAGAATTTAAGAAAAAGCCTCCAACTGCAAATTCATACTCCTTACTATCTGCAAGAGTATCTGTAGCTTTACGCTGAATGATTGCTTTTATCTTCATCAATAAAACTTCACTATCAAATGGCTTGTTTAGATAGTCATCTGCTCCTACTTTGTAACCTCTTAAAACATCTTCTTTTAATGCTTTAGCAGTTAGAAATATAATAGGAACTTCCTTGTTTTTTTCACGTATTTCTTTCGCAAGTGTAAACCCGTCTTTATACGGCATCATTACATCGAGGATACAAAGATCGTAATCACCTTTTTTAAATTTTTCAAATCCTTCCATTCCATTTTTAGCATGAGTGACATTATAATCATTCATTGCTAAATAATCCCTAAGGATTGTTCCAAAATTTGGGTCGTCTTCTACAAGTAGAATTTTTTTGTTTTCAGTTTCCATATTTTTATGATATTAAGTGCATTTTAATAAAAAAGGTACTCCCTTTCCCTTTTTCGCTTTCAACATATATTTCGGCATTATGGTCATCGAGAATACGTTTTACATAAGACAATCCAAGACCGTGCCCTTTTACATTATGAATGTCTCCCATTTGTTCTCTATAAAATTTTTCAAATATTTTCTTCTGTACTACTTTACTCATCCCTATTCCCTTATCTACAACTTTAAGAATGATGTGGTCATCTTCATTTTCAGTATAAATATCTACTTCTGGTGCTCCTTCTGTATACTTAATGGCATTATCAATCACATTTACAATAATATTAGTTAAGTGAACATCACTTGCGAATACTGAAGATTTATGTGCGCTAAAATGAGTTTTAATATAGCCTCCTTTATTTTCTACAATTAAACTCACATGGGTAATTGAATCTTCAATGATTTCATGTAGTAAAACTCTATTTTTTTCTAAATCTAGTTCGTCTTTTTCCAATTTAGAAATTCGCAAAACATTTTCTACTTGAGTATGCATCCTTCTATTCTCCTCGCGAATCATATTCTGGTACTTAGCAACAAGTTCCTTATTATCATAGACCTTTGGATTTTTTAAAGCATCTAAAGCTAAATTAATCGTTGCTATAGGTGTTTTAAATTCATGAGTCATATTATTTATAAAATCTGTTTTTATCTGTGATATTTGTCGTTGTTTTAGCAGTTGCCTTAAAGCACTTGTATAAGTAAATATAATTATCCCTGTAAAAACCAATGATAACAAGGCCATACCCAGTATTGAACTTAAAACAAATTTCTTTTTATCTGAAAAATTCACATATAATTGAAAGCCTGTTTTAATTTCTTCATTTACAAAAAGCGGAACACCATAAGTTGAAACTGGATTTAAGCTAAAGTCTCTAGACCTAATTTTGGTTGCTAAATCATTACTATAAACTGCATACTCAAAATTGGTGCTTAGCCCTCTTTCTTTTAACTCAGCTGTTATTAATCTTTCAATCTTTTTACCAGAAACTCTTTTATGAATAGGTGTTTTTGATAGAAGGTTTTTGTAAGCATTTTCAAATTGGTTCTGCTCATAGTCCTTTAATCTCTTAAAATTTTCAGTTTTAGATTGTACACTTTTACTACCATCTATTCCTGAAGTTATTTTAGTAGTAATTTTTCTACTTGTAATTTTTCTAAATTGAATGCTATCAACATCTAAATCTAGAGCACTTGTAGATAATTTATAATTCTCTTCTAAAACACCATCTGAAAAAATAAATGTCTCGTCATTTCGATTGTTGGTAATCGTATAAATTAATTCGCTAAAACTTGCTTGATCTGGCACAGCGATAGTGTCTATAATACCACTGTAAACATCGTAGTACTTTTCGATTTCATCTAGCTGTATTTCTTTTGAAACTGAAATTAATAATTGCCGAACATTTAATGTAAACTGATCCTCTCTGGTTTCATAGGAGTTTCTTATCCAATATCCTTGAACAAAAATTATCCCTAACAAAGACAAAGTCATTAAAGCAATTAATAACGAAAACAGCCTATTATTCATAAGTCAAAAATAGGATTTTAACATTTAGAGGACCTTCTATTTAACCAAATGTTAACAAAATACAGAATTACTGTTTAATCTAACTTTTTAACAGAAATAAATGAATCTCATCAACTCTTTTTCGAGTGGCATTTAGATCTATATTTTCAATAACAAAATCTGCTAATTCACTCTTTACATCATCACTCCACTGATTTTTAATACGATCTTCGATTTCTTTTTCAGTAATTGAATCACGTTCTAAAACTCTTTTAATTCTTTCTTGCAATGGAGCTGTTATCAAAACAGTGAAATCGCAGCTTTTATAACCCTCATTTTCAAAAAGTATGGCTGCTTCTTTTATTATATAAGAAGTTTTTTGCTTCTCACACCAATTATTAAAATGCTCTGCTACTCTGGGGTGAATTATTGAATTTACTTTTTCTAACAATTCCTTATCGTTAAAAATTAAGTTGGCAACATACTTTTTATTTAGCATCCCTTTTAAATAGGCTTCTTCACCCAAAATACCGATAAGTTCTTTCTTAATAAGATCAGAGGAATTAGTGAGTTTTTTAGCTTCTATATCTGCAATATAAACTGGAATGCCTAATTCATTAAACATTTTTGAGACAGTAGTTTTACCGCTACCAATTCCGCCTGTTAGACCTACAATTTTCATTTAAATACTAAATAGTTAATTTTATCATTCTTTAACAAAATACCCTTAATTATAATTGGTTTTTTAACTAATTCTGGAATCATATAATTCTCCTCTATATTTCTTTTATTATAATCACATACAATAATAAAATCATTCTCTGTTATAGCATTAAATTTTGAAACAGATACATCAAAAACAATAGAAACAGCATCTGGTAATAACTTAATACTAGTGCCAAGTGGTAAGTTTTCTATCTTTATTGGAATAGAAAGTTCTTTCTGAGTAAATTCTTCTACAGCAATAGAATATAAAACCTTTTCTACTGAATACGATAAGTTTAAATTATTGGAAGTGTCTATTTCAATTTCACCAGAAGTTGCTGTACTTAAGGAATTCAATTTTATTGATTTTGTAAATACTTGCCCTAAACTATCTATAACTAATGAAGGTCCCGACACAGTAATAAGGTTAGGGCTTATTGTTAATTCTTCAACTGCTTTAAATCCATTTTGATAAGTAATTTCAGAAATAACATTTATTGGAATCTCTCTAGAAACAATAACATCTAAAGCTATATTAACCTCATTTAAAGAAACATTTTTAACAGCTATATTACTATTCAATTCTGAAGTAATTATTTTAATTAACTCAATATTAGAAAAAGTAACAATTTGATTCCCTGCTTTAAAATTGTCAAACACATTTATAGTGACAGTAGGCTTTTTAAGCCTATAAGACAAGAAATCAAAACCACTAGAAGTTAAGTCGAAAGAAACTTTATCTGTATTATTTGGTGCCAACACAGTATTATTTGGCAAGTTTTCATATTGAATAGTTGCTTCAACAGTTGCCGTAAATTCTTTTGAAAATTTTGTCAAAAACCAAATAAAAAAAGTAACAACCAAAAAAAACAAAAGCATTTTTAGCTTTCCTTTTTTAACTTGATTTACATGAGTCCTTGGCATATTTTTTAAATTGGATTTCCGTTAAAATTACTTAAAAAATAAATGAGGAAACTGTTTTTCAGGATCTCTTTTTAAAATATTTACAAAGAAAGTAGATTTCAAAAATGCCAATCCATAACCAAAGAATTGTATAAACAATGCAAATACCGACAATAAGCCAATGTAAATGCTTTTGTTTTTAATGCTAGAATCAATAAAGATCAAACTAATATACAGTTCTAATGGCAAAATAAAAGCTAAATCAATCATAACAGAAAATAACACTGATAGGATTACAAATAAAACAAAAACGGTAGGCAACCAATAGGTAAGTTTAAATGCTGTGGGGTGCCAATTATTTAAAATAGGTCTTACCATTCCAAACTTTTTAACTTGTGTATAAAATTTCCTCCAAGACATTCTTCGTTTATGATAAACAAATGCATTGGAGATAAAAGTTGTTTCAAAGCCTAATTTTAAAATACGAATTGATAAGTCAGGATCCTCTCCAGGATGAATTTTGGCAAAACCTTTGGAGACTTCAAAAGCTTTTTTAGACAAACCCATATTAAAACTTCTAGGCTCAAATCTATTTATACTTTTTTCACTGCCTCTAATTCCACCAGTCGTATAGAAAGATGTCATTACATAGTTAATTGCTTTTTGTAAAGCAGAAAAACTACTATGAGCTGCATCTGCTCCTCCGTAGCAATCAAAATAGTTGTTCTTTAAAAATTTTGTTACCGTATTTAAATAATGTGGAGGAATAATACAATCTGAATCTAAAATGATAAACTAATTTTCTTTTGCTCTCAACATTCCATAATTCCGAGAGTCTCCAGGTCCAGAATTTTCTTTATAATAATAGCTAATATTTAATTGTGAAGAATATGTAGAGATAATTTCTTTGGAAGTCTGTGAAGATCCATCTTCAATAATAACAATCTCAAAATCTTTATTATACTCTAATTGAGCGAAACTTTCTAAAAGTTCCTTTATCTCCTGAGGCCTATTATAAACAGGAATAATAAAAGAAAAACTTAACTCCATAAAGCAAAGATAAATAAAAAACCCTACTCCTCTGTAGAAGCATGTTCTATATAATATCTTATTTTTTAATAACTCTTAAATTTGAGTTTTAAAGCTATTCACTTTTGTATAATTCTAAATCTTCAGAATCGAAATTATTTATGTAATGGTATTTTTCAATATTTTCTGACCTCACTAAATTAATATACAATTTCGCAGATTTTTTGAATTTTCCATCCCGTTGACTATCTAGCAATAACAAATAACCCATAATGATATTACCAGCCATTTCTACCAACCTTCTAGAATGGAAATCTAATATTTCAGTCTCTTCTAATTCTGTGATTTTAATGCTAATCTCTTCATAATCCTTAGTCATTTCCATTAATACATCCAATAATTCTTTATTCTCCTCTATGACTTCACTTTCATATTGTTTTATTTGATTCAAATAAACATCTGTTGTAACTCCTTTTATTGCAGCAATGGCTTGCAATTGAGTTGTTCCTTCATATATAGAAGTAATTCTGGCATCTCTATAAATACGCTCGATAGGGAAATCTTTCATAAACCCTGTACCCCCATGAATTTGTAAAGAATCATAAGCTATTGTGTTACAGGTCTCACTAGCAGTTAATTTTATTAATGGAGTAAACACATTGGCTAATTTAGAATATGCTTTCATCTCCATTCTTTCTTCTTTTTCTAAACGCCTGTCTTTCATAATCTCTTCATAGGCCTTAAAGAGATCCACAAACCTGGTAGTTTCGTATAATAAGGAACGTAAAGCATCAATACGAACCCCCATATTTGAAATCATCTCATAGACTGCTGGGAATTTTATAATTATTTTACCAAACTGTGCTCTCTCGTCTGCATATTTTAAAGCTTCTCGATAAGCAGCATCAGCAATCCCGACAGATTGAGCTCCTACTCCTAAACGGGCAGAATTCATCAAAGCCATTACATATTTTATCAATCCAAACCGTTCTTTACCTACCAATTCTGCAGGTGCATCTTTAAAAACTAATTCACAAGTTGGAGATCCTTTTATTCCTAATTTCTTTTCCAAATGCCTAACCTCAACAGCGTGGTTATTTCGGTCGTAAATAAACATAGATAATCCCCTGGCATCTAATGTGTTTTCTTCAGATCTTGCCAAAACAAGTGAAATATCAGCATCCCCATTAGTTATAAATCTTTTTACTCCATTTAATATCCAAGTTTTAGATTCTTCATCATAAGTAGCTTTAAGCTTAACAGACTGTAAATCTGATCCAGCATCTGGTTCTGTTAAAACCATAGCTGCAGTAGCTCCATCCCTGTTAAATCTTGGAAGATATTTATCTTTTTGTTCTTCTGAACCAAACTCATAAATTGTTTCAGCACAATCTTGAAGCCCCCAAATATTTGCGAATCCTGCATCTGCTCTTGCTACCATTTCAGCTGCCATTACATAAGGTAATAACGGGAAATTTAAGCCTTCATATTTTCTAGGCAAAGCCATCCCGATTAATCCTGCGTCATATAATGCTTTATAATCTGCAGTAGTTCCCTTAGCATAAATAACTTCATTATCTACTAAACTAGGCCCCTCTAAATCTACTGATTCTGCATTTTTAGCAACCGTATTGGCACAAATATCACCTACAATATCTAAAATTTTATCATAGGTATCTATCGCATCTTCATGATTCTGAGGTGCATAATCATATTCATCAGCTTCCTTAAAATCATTCTCTTTAAGTTTTACTATTTTACGAACAAGAGGATGTTCTAAATGAAATTTAAAATCGGGAGTATCTTTAAAAAAATTATCCATTATTTATCTTTTTTGAGTTTAGTTTGAAACTCATTTACTTTGCATTCTTTTTATAAAATTTAATCATTTTGGGAACTACTTCTGCTAAGTCTCCTTCAATCACATAATCAGCTATTTTATTGATAGGCGCTTCAGGATCATTATTAATTGAAATAATAAGTGATGACTCTTGCATACCTGCTCTATGCTGAATTGCACCCGATATACCCGCTGCTATATATAACTTAGGTCTAACGGTAGTACCTGTCTGTCCTATTTGACGATCGTGATCTATAAACCCAGCATCAACTGCTGCTCTGGAACCTCCTACTTCACCACCTAACAAATCTGCCAGATCTATTAAATGTTGAAAGTTTTCTTTAGACCCAACACCATAACCTCCTGCTACAATTATTGATGATTCTTTAAGGTTCACTCCAGATTCTTCAATATGACGGTCTATAATTTTCACCACAAAATCTTCTTCATTCAAAATATCATCTACAGCGACTTCTACTACTTCTGTGCTGTAATTATCATCAATTATTTCTTTTTTCATCACCCCTTCTCTAACGGTAGCCATTTGAGGGTGTTGATCCCAATTGATAATGTTTGCCATAATACTACCGCCAAATGCTGGTCTAATAGCGTACAATAAATCTGTGTATTCTTTCTTTTCTTTTTTCACAAAGTGATCACCAATATCTAAAATGGTGCAATCTGCTGTTAATCCACAATTTAGTGCCGAAGCAATTCTTGGCGCCAAATCTCTTCCTACTGAAGTAGCTCCAAACAAAACAATTTGAGGGTCTTGCTTTTTTAATATATCAGTTGCTAGGGCTGCATGCGGAAGGGTTCTAAAAGGCTCTAACCTTTCATCATCTGCAACAAATAATTTATCAACTCCGTAAGGTGCTATTTGATTTTTAATAGTTTTCAAATCTTTTCCAAAAATCATAGCTTCTAATGGACAGCCTAATTTTTGAGCCAACCTTTTTCCCGCTGATAATAACTCTAGACTTATTTCTGCTACTATTTTATTTTCTACTTCACAATAGACAAATACACTTTTCATCTTTATTATTTTATTTATATCAACTACCCAATGGTGTGATGTTCTATTAATTCTTTAATCATTGACTCGATATCTGTATCTGAATCGCTTAAAATTTTGGCTTCACTAGCTGTTAGCACAATACTCTCCACACTTTTCACTTTGGTTGGTGAGCCTGGTAATCCAATTTTGCTTAAATCTGCTTCTATATCTTCAACACTCCATTCTGGGATTGTTAAATAAGGTCTTTTTTCATGTAATGATACTATTACCTCATCTGTCTTTCTAGAACTCAATTCGGTATTGGTTCTTGCGTATTTATATTTCATTACTTTTTTAGCATGTCTTGATCTACAATCAGGTGAGGATCCATGTACCGTCATTAAGCAAGGAAATGGAGAAGAAACAGTTTCTACCCCTTTTTCTAACCTTCTTCTTGCAATGATTAAATCATCTTGAATGTCAACGATCTCTTCAACATAAGTCACTTGCGGAATATTCAATTTTTCGGCACATTGTGGGCCAACTTGTGCAGTATCACCATCAATGGCTTGTCTTCCTCCAAGTATTAAATCGTATGGCGCAAGCTTCTCAATTCCCTTAACAATAGTATAGCTCGTTGCTAAGGTATCAGCACCACCAAACCTCCTGTCTGAAATCATAACTCCGTGGTCGGCACCTCGGTAATATCCTTCTCGTATAATGTCGGCTGCTCTTTTTGGTCCCATAGTCAAAACTGTAACTTCAGTTCCAGGAATTCGATCTTTAATATTAAGAGCTAGTTCCAAGGCATGAAAATCGTCTGGATTAAAAACAGTTGCTAGTTTACCTCTATTTACAGTTCCGTCAGGCTTCATTGCATCTGATCCTACATGTCTCGTATCGGGAACTTGTTTTGCTAATACTATGATTTTAAGTGGTCTCATTATATATATTTACAAATAATTTCGTTGTTCAAAATAAAATAAAATCTAGCAATTAAAATATGATATTACTCATACTTAAAAAGTATTACAAATACATCAACCTCTACTGAAGTTTGGATTACTTTATTAAACAGAAAAAGGGTGATTAATTAAAATCACCCTTTTTCTGTTCTTATGTTATAAAACCTATTTCTTAGGTTTTACTTCTTTTTTTTCTTGAGGATCTTCTTCATTAGATTTTCCTTTTGTAATTTCATCCATTATTGCAGTACT
>Ga0164318_10005105_pt1 | contig 12689 bp, 9 predicted proteins | sample GuaBasSedimGuay9_FD_113734 | JGI IMG/M metagenome (GOLD analysis project Ga0164318, IMG submission 113734) | Subseafloor sediment microbial communities from Guaymas Basin, Gulf of California, Mexico - Guay9, Core 4571-4, 0-3 cm | ecosystem: Environmental > Aquatic > Marine > Hydrothermal vents >... | reverse complement strand
TAAAAAAATAATTCAAACTCATTGTCATATAGATCATATTTTGGGTCTTTATAAGTTTTTAAAAATAATAACTCCTAAACCTCAAATAATTGCATCTCAAATTGAAGCTGCTTTTATTGAAAATGCTGATAAAAAGGTAATAGTTCCTATCATTGGAGAAATTATTGGCCCAATGTTTTCTGAAGTTTCTGAATTAATTAATGGTGCCGGAATCTATCCCGTTAATGTTGATGTCAAACTAAATGATGGGGACTATCTCAAATTTGGCGACTTTAATTTCAAGATAATTTTAACTCCTGGACATACTCCGGGCAGTATTTGTTTGTATGACGAAAATTTCAAATTAATCTTTACGGGTGATACTGTTTTTACAAATGGTAGTTTCGGTAGAGTCGATTTTCCAATGGGAAATGGCAAAGACCTTGTAGCATCACTAAAAAAATTAAGCGACCTAAATGTAAATCTGTTGCTTCCTGGGCACATGAACCCTGTTCTAAAAAATGGGTCGAAACATATAAAATTAGCTTATAGAATTGCATCTTCTTATTTATGATTTTGTAAAATTATTTTTTTGTAAAAAACAAGCTGGGGTCTAAAAATATCCTTTATTCTTCTTCCTCAGGCTCTCTTCCTACTAATACATACACCATAACCAAAATTGTAACTATTACTCCTAGGAACATAAGAATATTATACAAACCTTCATATTCGAGTGATGTTAATGCCTTAATTTGTCCTATATAATATATAATATCCATTAAAGTCATTGGATTCACTGGTTTATATTTTATTTTGTATATTTTAAGTTTTATGGTATAAATTAATTAAATGGTGTTTAAGAAAATTAATTATAATAAATAAAATAGGCTTTTAATTAAAATTAGAACAATCATCTCAGAACTATGGGTCTAATTCAATTGATCTCCATTCTTCAATTAAGTTAATATATCTATCATCGTCGATTTCGATGGTTTCAAAATTTTCAAAAGCAATAGAAAAAAATTTCGCCAGAAGATGTTTACAATACTTTGCTTCTCTTTTTAATACAATTTTTATAAAAAAATCTTTACAATTACAGAAATAATCATCTAGCGTTAGATAGTCTCGATTCTTACTTGTTATTATCCAAACCTCTCTATTACTAGGTTTAAAAATATATTTCTTCACTTTATTCTGAATGGCCAGACTCAGTCCCTTCCAAAACCTGTCGTCAAATAACCTATCCAATTCTTGAAGTTGATTAAGTGAAATTGTCTTACTTTTTTTAATTTCATCAAGAATCTCAGTAAATTCTGTCATTGCTCCACCTTATGTAATGGGAAGAGAGGGAATTTCAATTAAGTCAACACGACTTTAATTTTTGAACCCTCGATTCAGCTCCAGAGATATATTCTCAGTGAATTCACCGGTTGTTCCGCTTTTATATGTCCCGAAACCGGAATCATAGCCAAGCTAGACCATCTTCCCATTAGAGGTATATCCATTTTTTATATCTATCAATTTAAACACAACTTAAACAAATATTATTTGTATCTTGAATTTAGCTTTTTAGCTTTTATTCAAAAATTTTAAATTTTTGGTATAAAATAAATTGCTATTTAAAAATTTAAAATATTTATTTTTTAAAAAAATTTTATAATTTTAAAAAAATAATTAGATATTTAACTGATTTTATCTTTTGGACGCATGAAAAATGGACAAATCTAATAATATTGTAAGCTCTCAGAAAATATTAAGTGCGATTTCTAATGATGTTAGGGCTGAAATTCTAAAATTATTGAGCCGGAAAAATCCATTATCTTTTACAGAAATAATGGAAGAGAGAGGATTAAATCCATCCCAAGATGCCGGAAGGTTTGGATATCATTTACGAGAATTACGAAAAGCTCGGTTAATAAAGGGTGGTCCCGAGGAAGGATATCAATTAACAACAATCGGTGAAAAAGTAGTAGAATTTCTATGGACTTTAATTGATATTGAACGAGTAGATTCCTATATACCTGTCAGAACTTCAGGTTATACAATTGAACATTTTGATAAAACTAAAATTATCCAGTCTCTTACTAAAGAGGCATCTGTGCCTGAAGATTTAGCTAAAGAAATCGCAAATGAAACTGAGGAACGCTTGTTTAAGGCAAATATAAAATATTTAACTGCACCTCTAATAAGAGAAGCCGTTAATTTTATTTTAATTGAAAAAGGATATGAGGATTATCGTCATTCATTAACTCGATTGGGACTACCTCCTTATGATATTACTGTCATGCTTAACCGGGAAAAATCTATAAATGAAAATTTTAACCCCGAAACTGTCCATAAAATTGCTGGCGATGCAGTTATGGAACAATATTTATTACTAAATATTTTAGACCATAAAGTCGCAGATGGGTATTTATCTGGCGAATTTTATATCCCTAATGCAAATTATTTTATTCTCCGAGTAAATTCACTTCATCACGATATTCGTTGGTTTTTAAAAGATGGCCTAAAATATGATTATAACAAAAATAATTTACTCATCCATAAACCTAAAGATTTGGCTGGAGCTTTTAACCTAATCTTTCATTTACTAAATTTGTCTCAAATTTTTGTTTCAGGAAATCAAGTAATTGATTCTTTTAATATTTTCTTATTACCATTCATTAAGAACTTGGACGAGAAAAAAATCAAAAAGAGTTTGTTAACTTTTTATACTGATATTTCTAATAGTTTTTCTTCAAGAGGTGGGCAATTAATTTCTGCTGATTTACAATTTGATTTAGAAATCCCACCATTTTTTAATAATTTAAACATCGATGAAATTGATAATAGCGTTTCAAAAACATATAGCGATTATGACGACCAACTAGATAAGATTCTTGAAATAAATTTAGAGATCTTATATGAAGGGGTAAACAAAAAAAGTCCTGTTTCTACTCCCCGTCAAATTTTTAAAATTAATAAAGAACTATTAAATAATTTAAATCATAAACCGATTCTTGAATATTTAATAAAAGTCGTCAGAAAATGGGGTGAAATTAATTTTATTAATACTTCACCTACTTGGCAAAATGAAAATGTATCTTATACTGATTCATTAGAACGAATAGAAAATAGGTGGCTTAAGGACTTAAATAATGACTATACTGCATGTGGAAATCTTGATTGGGTCATATTAAATATGCCCAGAATCGCCATAGAATCGAAAAAAATCATCCCTAAATTCTACAATTTGATAAATGAGAGAATAGAAAAATGTCTTGTAGCTTTACAGGAAAAAATTAATGTTATCAGAAAAAATATATTTGATTACCGTAATTTGCCATTTTTTAACTATCTGGTTAACAATAAATATTATTTTAATATAGCGAAGTCTACAATTTCTATCAGTTATTTGGGAATTTTTGAATGTGCAAATATTTTTCTATCTCCTGAAGCAGATTTTAATGATAAATTGAAATTTGTTGAGGAAGTACTAAAATATATGAACGATTTAATTAATGAAAAAAATGAAACTTTTAATTATAATCTAAACCTTAGACAAGCTATAAGTGGTAAATGGTCCGAAAATCTGGTTAAATTAGACAAATTAAAATTTGAAAAAGACGATGCTTTTACAGATTATAAAAATTTCCAAAAATATCATGAATCTAATTTTATTAATTCTAATCTTTCAATTAAAGAAATTATTAAATATGAGTCCAAATTCCAGAAATTATTAAAAGGTGGTCATCGATTAATTGTGCCCATTTGTAATGAAGATATTGACGAATTATTTAATTTATTAAAGTGGATTTGCCAAAAAGATATTGGGTATTTCAAATTTGTTAAAAAGTGTCCTTAATTTGTTCATTTTAATTTTTTATTTTATTATTGATTTTTATCGGTCTTCCTATAATTCACACCCCAACTTGACAAACTGATAGTAATTTGGAAGAAACAGATAATGAACTGCGATAAATATGAAGAAATAGCAGCTAAAAATAATTATAAATAATAATATCAGAAATTAATAGGAAATTACTTAGAATTAGATTAGACCAAAGATAATATTAAAAAAAAGCATTGATATTGGAATAATTATTAAATACAATAAAAAAGCTTAAAGTAATTTTTTTGTTAATATAAAATATAAGGCAAAATAGTTATTATAAAAAATTTAGATGTCAAATTTTGACCAATATTCTCCAAATATTTTGCAGAATTTTTAAAACAATAACAAAATAGTAGTTATTAGTTTAAATGTTTAGAAATGTGATATTTATTGTTTATCTAATACAGCTTTTGAATCAAAATATTTTTAAGTAGAACTAAAAAAAATTTTATTAAATTATCAATATTTTTTAATAAAAAAGGCGATTGAGATTGAGGATAAACTCATCAAAAATGAAATTATATTGGTACAAAAAAAGGATATTCAACATTCCTTCCACTCAACATAAGAAAAAAAATGATAAAAATACTGACATTTTTTAAAAAATGATAATTTTTTTGATTAATAATTCTTTTGTTAACTTTAATTCTCCTTTTTTTAATTATAGATATCTTTATTTAATTTTAAATCATAATAAAATATAAACTAGAGATTTAGGGATTAAAATTGAAAAATAGCCACTTTATATCAATAAAAAATTTCTCTAAGAAGCAAATCGAATATATTTTAAAAACCGCAGAAAAAATGGAAGATATAATACATTCGGGCACTGATATTGCAAAAAACAAAATTCTTGGTTCTCTATTTTATGAACCATCTACCAGGACACAAATGAGTTTTTCATCGGCAATGTATAGACTGGGTGGAAATGTAATTGGTTTTTCAGACCCCAAAACTTCATCAAAAACTAAAGGTGAAAATTTAACAGATACAATAAGATGTGTAAGCAATTATTGCGACATAATTGTAATTCGACATCCATTAGAAGGCGCTGATATGCTAGCTGCAGAGAATAGCCCAGTTCCTATTATTAGCGCAGGCTGCGGGACAAAAGAACATCCTACTCAAGCATTATTGGACTTATTGACTATTAAAAAAGAATATAAAGATATCAACGGCCTCAATATTGGAATTTTAGGTGATTTAAAATATGGCAGGACCGTTAAAAGTTTGACGTATGCCCTCAGTCTGTATGATTGTGATTTAAATTTTATTTCTCCTCCATCTTTAAAAATGAACAAGGAAGTATTAAATTATCTTAATGAAAAAAATATTCAATATAAAGAGTTTAAAGATGTTATGGACGTGATTAACGACTTAGATGTACTTTATGTCACAAGAATTCAAAAAGAACGATTTCCTGACCCTACCGAATATTTAAAATTGAAAGGCTCTTATAAAATAGATTTATCAACTATAAAAAATGTAAAAGAATCTTTTATAATCATGCACCCTTTGCCCAGGTTAGATGAAATTGCTTATGAAGTTGATAATACCAAACATGCTAAATATTTTAAACAACCTTATTATGGTCTACTCGTTAGGATGGCATTAATAAGTTTGATTTTAGGTTTAATCGAATAGAATAATCCGATGTACTTAAATAATTTTTTTTTCTGAATATTTTTAGATGTAAATCTTTTTTTTCGAGAGAAAAGAAAAATAAAAAGTTTCATAAAATGTCTAAAAATGTCAAAAAGAATTTTTTTAATATATTTTTTTAATAAAATATTCTTTATCCATAAAATGAATTAAACTAATTGACAATAGATTAAAAAATTCTCTTTTGCAAGGCAATAATAGTTAGCAGAATTAATTTGCGAAATTATTTAATATTCCCCATTACTATCTTTATGCATTGGGATTAAATATGTTGGTGTAAATATATAGAATTAAATTAAGAATAAGGAATGGTAAATTTGGTTTGTTTGGAAAAGACATTTGATAATTATTATAATGAAAAAATTTTCAATGATGTACCAAATAAAGGCCAAATGAGAAGAGATTACTTTCCTTCAATTAAAGATAGGGTCTTAATTTGCCATGTACTACTTTTAATTTATCCCCTCCCCCTAAATTTTCCCCCTCCTCTTAATAAATGGCTATATTAATTCTCCTTTAAAAATTGAAGGAATTCTTTAAATTCTCTTCTATATTTATTTTTACAAATTTTTAAATAAAAAATTAAAGGAATAAATATATTTGTTATAGTGGACTTAAAATTGTAGCTTGTATTGCCTCTCTAATTTCTTTTGTTAGTTTCCAAATTTTTGGCATGACCATCTGTTCAACAATATCTCTTGTTTGTCTAAGGTTGTGTGGAAAAAAGATACCATTTTTCATTAATGCAAGCGAAACATTATTAAGTATTTCGAGGATTTTATCTTTTTCTTCTTGGCTTTTTGGGTCATAAATCATATCGAGTTCTAAGCATGCATAATGAGCTCCTGACCCCAAATTAATGTATGTACTCCAATTTCCCTCATTAACTCCAGGATAACCTGCTTTTTTTAAAGATTTCAAGAAAATATCAAATGCCCAATCATCAATGGCATAAATAACCATTCACATATATGAATTTTTATCATTGGATTAGATCATCTAATATCAAAAATATCTAATATCAAATATATTTAATTTATATCTAAACTCGAGAAAAAAAATAAATAAATAATTCAAGAATATATTAAAAATCTCTATAAAAATAAATAATAAGTAAAAAAATAAAAAATAAAAATCGAAATAATTTAATAAACTCATTAGACTTTCTTTAAATTACTGGACATAGAAAAAACTGTTAAATGAATACAAATGAACATAATCATTTTGAAATATATATTCAGGTATAATTAAAATGGCTCTTGATATTAAAAGTAGAATTCTAAAATCTCTAAAAAGCACCAATTTTGGAAAATCTATTAAAAAAATTGCTGTAGAACTAGATCTCAGTAGGACTACTGTTTCTAAGTATCTGAAGATTTTAGACAAAGAAAATAGATGTATAAATAGAAAAGTAGGTTTTATTCACTCTGGTTTTCAAAAGAAAACGAAGAACTTTTAAAACAAAACCCATATCGTCCATTAATAAGGAATTTTTATAAAAGTCTTTTAAAATCATTAAATAATCTTTATCCAGATATAATTAATAATGGCAAAAAAATTGGTATTCTCCTTGTAGAATCGCTTGAAATTGAAAAATACCTCGATTTTGAGAACATAAATGAAGATTTAAATAAAAATAATAAAAAAGAAATTCTCAAAACATTATGTGAAATCTTTCTCAATGCAAATATATTAGGAGAAGAATATGACTATGAAATAATTATTTTAGAAAAAGAAAATAAGGGAATAATAAAAATCAAAAATACTGAATTTGTAGATTATCCACTTCATTTCTTTATTCAAGCAGGTGTTCTAGAAGCTAAAACGAACTCCATTTTTGTTTTTAAAATAGATGTTCAAGTTTATGGAATTAATAATAAAGAAAATTATTGTATAATTATTATTAATCTTCATCCAAATTAGGAAAAAAATTAATAAATCTAAATAATTAATCACTTCTAACATATAAATTGCGAATTGAGGAAATAATAATGTCTAATAAAATGTTGTATAAATTTTCTGATGAAAAACTATATTGGACAAAAATATTAATTACGATCATATTTGGAATTTCAAATTATTATTTATTGGAATTTGAATGCCGAATTTAGGCTATTTCTTTTATCTTCCTTTATGGAACAATTTGAGAAATTTAGTAATAACTTTTGTTATATATTTGATTACTTTAATTACTATACCGTATTTAATTTTAGCTATTAAAGAAGAGCATGGGCATTGGATCTCTTTTAAAAGAACAATGAAGGGGTTTGGGACACAATTTTCTCTTTATATTCTTTTATATACATTAACTTATTTCATAAACATTTGGTGATTTAATGAAAAAAAGGACAATTATTAAAATTATAATTGCAATTCTCCCTATTATTCTTAATTTTATTCTTATTCCGGTCCAATTTAATTTCTCTCCTATAATTGGCCCAACTGATGTTGATGAAATTCGATATGGAAAATTTAAAGGTGATTACTTGATTTCAGATGGAGTAGGGGTTGTAAAAATTATGGACCCTTATACCAGACAAATTTTATGGAAAAATAATTGCCCCCACTTTTTCTTTCATGACGCTGATTTACTTCCTAATGGAGATGTATTAATTGCGGATACTGGCGGTGATAAAATAATTGAGATAAATATTACTACAAACAAGGTAGTTTGGGAATGGGACGCAAAAAACAATTCCCAAGTTAATTGGACTGATTTTGGATTAAAAAACGGGTGGGATCATAATGCTTTATCTATAGTCCAAAACAAAAATCCACCAAACGGTTATTATACACATTTAAACGCAGTTGAATTTATAAATGGGAGCCAATCTGGGAAAAAATACGATACTGTTTTAGTTTCTATTAGAAATTTTGATTTATTGATTGAAATAAATCATAGTGCAAAAATTGGGGAACCTGGCTATTTGAACATAACCTGGCATTATGGAATTCCTGGAAATCATTCATTATTGTTTCATCAACATTCGCCAAAACGTTTATCAAATGGACATACATTGGTTTGTGATTCTGAAAATAATAGAGTAATTGAAATTGATAAAAATGGTAAATTAATCTGGGAATATAGAGATAAGAAATTAAGGTGGGTACGCGATTGTGATTTATTACCAAATGGTAATTTATTAATAACTGATTCAAATAACAATAGGATCATTGAAATAAATAAAACTACTAAAGAAATTGTCAAATGCTTTACATTTGGACTATTTACTCCATTTGATGCAGATTTAACTAGTGATGGAAAAATCATTGTGGGAAATACTTTTGGCGATGATATAATAGTTTATGATTATTCATCAGGTTTAGTTGTAGACATAATCGGATTTAATTATCTATTTGCGCCAATATTTTTTACTATTCTTGCAGTAATTATTTATCAGATAGGGAATTTAATTTATGTTTTTAAAAATTTGAATGAGAAGTCAATTATAAAAAGGTTTAGAAAAAGGGAGGTCTATAGCAAGTTAGTAATCATAATCACTTTAACAATTTTTATTTATTTTTTCTATTATTTTATGGCTTATATTTGGAATTATGGAATTTGGCATTTTACGGAAAGTTTTCCAAGACCTTCCATCTAATTTTTTTAATACCTTTAATCTTAAAAACTTCGAAATTGAGGTCTGTTGTATCATTATTTTTGTTTTTTTCAAAAAAATAAATTCAGTAATAATTTTAACATTATCCAATTTCGTTGTTTTTATCGGAACATTAATTTTATAATAAACAAAAACTAACTATCTTAAGGTACTAAGAGATGAAAGAAGAAAAAAGAAAAGCCATAATAGTTTTAGAAGATGGATCTTATTTTGAAGGTTATGGTTTCGGTGCAACAAAGGAAATAGATGGTGAATTTGTCTTTAATACAGGAATGGTTGGATATCCAGAAAGTATGACCGATCCATCTTATCATGGTCAAATTCTTACATTTACTTATCCATTAATTGGAAATTATGGTGTTCCAAACCCAAATATCAGAGATAAATGGGGAATTCCACGTTTTTTCGAGTCTGATGGATTGGATCTTCAATCCGAAAAAATAAATGTTCCTTATGAAGATCTTGAAAATCCACATTTTATTAAAACAAGCGGGATCGTTGTGCACGAAGCATGCAAAATCCCATCTCATTGGAATTGCTTTATGTCCTTAGATGAATGGATGAAAAAAGAAAATATACCTGGCATTGAGGGTATAGATACAAGAGAATTAACTAAAAAATTGAGGATTCAGGGTGTTATGCTTGGTATATTAAAAGTTTATGACTATGGTGAGGTACCTGACATTGAAAAATTAGTTGAGAAAGTAAAAAGAGTTAAAGATCCAAATTTAAGAGATTTAGTGTCTGAAGTATCAATAAAAGAGCCAATAATTTATGAAAATAATGGTTCAAGAGTAGTAGTATTAGATATGGGTATTAAATTAAATATTATTAGACAACTTTTGTTGCGGAATTATGAAGTTGTTAGGGTACCTTACAATTTTAAGCCTGATGAGATATTTGAATATAAACCAGATGCTTTTCTAACTTCAAATGGGCCAGGAGACCCTAAAATAAATGTTCAAGCTATTGAAACAACTAGATATCTAATTGAGAATAACCTTCCATTTATGGGAATATGTTTAGGAAATCAAATTTTCGCGTTAGCTATGGGTGGAAGTACTTACAAATTAAAATATGGTCATAGGTCTCAAAATCAACCTGCTTTAGATGTAAAAACGAATAAATGTTATATTACTACTCAAAACCATGGATTTGCGCCATCTGAAGATTCATTAAAAGAAACTGATCTCGAGGTATGGTTTATTAACGCAAATGATAATACAAATGAAGGGCTTTATCATAAAAAGAAAAAGGCATTTGCGGTTCAATTTCACCCAGAAAATTACCCTGGTCCTATGGACACCGAATTTTTATTTGACAAATTTAAAAGTTTTATTGTAAAGAATTAATAAGAGAGTTAAAAAGAATGCCATTATATGATCATATAAAAAAGGTATTGATTTTAGGTTCAGGGGCAATTAGAATAGGTCAAGCTGGCGAGTTTGATTATTCTGGTTCTCAATGTGTAAAAGCTGTTAGCGAGGAAGGTATTGAAACAATATTAATTAATCCTAACATAGCAACTATTCAGACAGATCCAAGATTAGCAGATAAAGTTTATTTATTACCAATTACTGTCCCTTTTGTAGAAAAAGTAATCAAAAAAGAACGACCAGATGGAATAATGTTGGCTTTTGGGGGTCAAACTGCCTTAAATTGTGGAGTCGAATTAAACTCGAAGGGTATATTGGAAAAATACGAGGTAGAAGTATTAGGAACACCAATTAAAGCTATCGAAGAAACCGAGAATAGAGAATTGTTTAGACAAGCTATGTTTAGGTGTGGTATAGAAATTGCAAAAAGTAAAATAGCTAATAACTTACATGATGCTCTGAAAATAGCGAATGATATTGGATATCCAATAATTGTTAGAGTGGGCTATACATTAGGTGGTCGAGGATCTGGCATAGCTAGGAATGAAGACCAATTAAGAGAAATAGCTAGTAGAGGATTAGCTCAAAGTATGATTAACCAGATATTAATTGAGGAGTATTTAGATGTACCTAACTGGAAAGAGGTGGAATATGAAGTTGTTAGAGATTCTCAAAACAATTGTATAACTGTCTGTAACATGGAGAATTTCGATCCAATGGGAATTCATACTGGTGAATCTATTGTTATAGCTCCTAGTCAGACTCTTACGAATAGAGAATATCATATCCTCCGTAGTGCATCAATTAGTGTTATTAGGGAATTAGGAATTGTTGGCGAATGTAATATTCAATATGGACTTCATGCTCGCTCTGAACAATTTAAGGCAATTGAAGTTAACGCTAGACTCTCAAGGTCAAGTGCACTAGCTTCAAAAGCTACAGGTTATCCCTTAGCTTATGTTGCTGCAAAATTAGCATTGGGATATACACTTCCAGAATTAAGTATTAAAGTAACTGGAATAACTACCGCTTGTTTTGAGCCTGCACTTGATTATTTAGTTACTAAAATTCCAAGATGGGACCTTCAAAAATTCTCTGGATCTGTTGACCGTCGAATAGGGAGTCAAATGAAATCTGTAGGAGAAGTTATGGCAATCGGTAGAAACTTTGAAGAATCAATTCAAAAAGCTATCCGAATGCTCGAAATTGGAAAAATTGGTCTAAGTGGTAATTCTAATAATTTTGATGATTATTCAGATGATAAAATTAAGACTCTTCTTAAAAACCCTACAGATGAGCGAATTTTTGTCTTAATGAGTGCATTACGACACAATATTTCTGTCGATGAGATCTATCAATTAACCGGGATTGATAAGTGGTTTTTATATAAATTACTCCATATTTCAGAAATTGAGAAAAAGCTCAAGAAAAATAAATTGTTTTCTTCTTACAACGATAGTATTCATGATGATTCTAAACAAATGAAATTAAAAGAATTAATAAAAGAAGCAAAAAAATACGGCTTTTCTGATTTACAGATTGCAAAATTATGGAATACTGATGAATTCGCAGTACGTCGACTTCGTACTCGTTTAAATATTACACCAGTAATCAAACAAATAGATACACTTGCAGCTGAATGGCCAGCTACTACAAATTATCTTTATTTAACTTATGGTGGCAATACTCATGACTTGGAGTTTAAACACGATTTTATGCGCAAAAAAATTATTGTATTGGGTTCCGGTGTTTATAGGATTGGTTCTAGCGTTGAATTTGATTGGGGCGCTGTAAATATCGTTTGGGCACTAAAAAATCAAGGAATTGACGAAGTCGCAATGGTCAATTATAATCCTGAAACTGTTTCAACTGATTATGATATATCTGACAAGCTTTACTTTGAAGAAATAAATTTTGAAAGAGTTTTAGACATCTGTGATATAGAAAAACCTTATGGAATAGTTGTTTCAGTTGGTGGGCAAGTCAGCAATAATATAGCTCCTAAAATAACAATGGCACGAGAGATATTAAGAATTGGTAATGTAAAAATTATTGGTACATTGGGAAAAAATATCGATAGAGCAGAAAATAGGGTAAAATTTAGTAAAGTACTTGACCTAGAAAAAATTGGTCAACCAGATTGGAGTAGCCTTTCTGATTTAGAACATGCAAAAAAAT
>Ga0164318_10005104_pt1 | contig 12692 bp, 9 predicted proteins | sample GuaBasSedimGuay9_FD_113734 | JGI IMG/M metagenome (GOLD analysis project Ga0164318, IMG submission 113734) | Subseafloor sediment microbial communities from Guaymas Basin, Gulf of California, Mexico - Guay9, Core 4571-4, 0-3 cm | ecosystem: Environmental > Aquatic > Marine > Hydrothermal vents >... | reverse complement strand
TAATAAATCTTGGGATACATTACTGGAATAAAAGAAACTTATATGAGTATGTAGGGTCGATTCCGAATTTACTTCGCCTAAATGGACTTGCTTTAAAATTATCCAAAGAATCAATCTTTTATGAATTAAACCCAAAACTAAAAGAGTCTGTTAAAATCATCAATCAGGTAAGAAACAGAATGTCTTTTTTTCAGCTTGAAAATAAGTTTCAAAGTAATTTTGAAGTTGCATTCTGGCTCTTGTTGGAGTTATTCAAAACGCTGTTTTTATTGGAACCATTATTACTATTTGGCGTTTTAAAAAGACTTGATACAAAACGAGAGCAGATTGAGGATGTATTCTGTTTTGTTGGAGAGATTGATTCACTTCTTTCAATTGCCTCATTAAGATATGGCTTAGGTAAATTTTGTTTGCCAACTATTAGTGAGACGAATATATCCGTTACGGGAATTTACCATCCACTAATCCAGGATTGCGTAACAAATGATATTGATATTTCTGATAACTCTATCCTTCTGACAGGTTCAAATATGTCAGGTAAAACGTCATTTATCAGAGCAATTGGAATAAACATGATTACCGGTTTGACAATTAATACCTGTTTTGCTGATTCCGTCACAATTCCAAGATCCCGGATTTACTCAGCAATCAGGATAAGTGATGATTTAATGAATGACAAGAGTTATTATCTCGAGGAAGTTCTTACGATAAAAGAAATGTTGGAAAGGAGCTGCAATGAAAAACAAAATCTGTTTTTATTGGATGAGCTTTTTAAGGGTACAAATACTGTTGAGAGGATTGCCGCAGGAAAAGCGGTTCTTTCTAAGCTTTCAAAGAATAACAATATTGTATTCATTTCAACACACGATATCGAATTGACAGAAATGCTTCATGGAGAATACGAACTGTTCCATTTTAGCGAGATTGTTAATGATAAAAACGTTGATTTCGATTACAAACTGAAGGAGGGTAAACTAAAAAACAGAAATGCTATTCGGATTCTTAAAATAAACGATTATCCTGATGACGTGATAAATGAAGCGATTGAAATTTCAAAAAAACTCGATAGTAATACTGTGGCTGACAGCAAACCATAGACCATAGCAGGTTAGTGTTTTGTAAGAAAAATGAGAAGTAAAATAAACATACAAGTAATCAACAAAAATCCTGCAACGAAACGGCTACGGGGCATATTTGCAATACGATAATAAGCAGATGAAAAGAGATAGTGAATTTACACTCAAAGAAGTCATTCAGCAGTTACTAAACACCTACCGTTGGGGCAATAAACTTGACGAAGTAAAAATTGTTGAATCCTGGGAAAAAGTTGTGGGTGGTATTATTGGCAGGCATACTGTGAATATGGTGGTGCGTAACAAAACGCTTTACGTAACACTTAATTCCTCAGTTTTACGCAGCGAATTACACATGGCAAGATCAAAAATCGTTCAATCCTTAAACAAAGAAGTGGGCAAGAATGTTATTGATGATATTGTGCTGAGGTAGAAAATTTTCAGCTCATCCAGATTTTTAATCTGGATGTTAAGGGCAAAAGATTTTCAATCTTTTTATTGGTATTGCTGTCAGACTCTTGACTTTATTTTCTGCCTCCTGGGTGCAAAAGGTCACCCGTCAGGTTTATTTCACATTAAAAGCAAGCAGTTTTTTTCCTTCAATAAATGCTTCAAAATGGTCATCAATTTTAGTTGGCCCTACGCCTTTTGGCGTGCCCGTGAAAATGTAATCGCCGATGCGCAAGGTGATAAATTTGGAAACGTAAGCAATAATCTGGTCGAACGAAAAAATCATGTCTTTGCTGTTTCCCTCTTGCCTGGTTTCGTTATTAATTAATAATGAAAACTGAATATTATTAAGGTTTTTAAAATCATCTTTCGGTAGAAAACTACCAACAGGGGCCGACTGGTCAAAAGCCTTGGCAATTTCCCAGGGGAGACCTTTTTGTTTGCATTCGGCTTGCAGGTCTCTTGCCGTAAAATCAATGCCAATGCCAATTTCATCGTAATACTTATGGGCAAATTCTTCTTCGATATGGCGACCGTTTTTACAGATTTTAAGAACGAGCTCAGCTTCAAAGTGAAGGTCGTTGGTGAAATCCGGGTAAAAGAAAGGATTCTTTTTTGGTAACAATGCGGTGTCTGGTTTCATAAAGAAAACAGGTTTTTCAGGTACTGGATTTTTCAATTCTTTGGCGTGGGCAATGTAATTGCGGCCAATGCAGATAATTTTCATTTTGCCATTCTAAATTTAATTCTTGTAATCATCTTTTTAGTGTAGAGCGGAAAATCAGCTTTCATTATCCAATTGTAATAAGAAGGCTCGCTACTGAAAACATCCTCAAGCAATTTTCCTTTGTGTTTTCCAAAATTGACAACTTCTTTTCCTTCCTCATTAAAAATAAATTGTCCAATCAGGTCGGCATTGCGGTGATGGCTTGAAAAAGCAGCAAGGGCTTCCATGTCATTTTTTACCGGGATGCTGGTATTTCCCTTTCGGTCGGTAAATTCTGTTTCCTTGTATTTGTCCAATTGGGCAGTCAGTACTTCATAGGTGGCCATGGTATCGGCCTCAGCAGCATGGGCGTTTTCCAGATTCTTTTGTAAGTAAAATTTATAAGCTGCCTTGAGTGTCCTCTGTTCCATTTTCATGAAAATATTCTGGACGTCAATCAGTTTTCTGTTTGTAACTTCGAAGTCAATATCGGCCCTTAAAAATTCTTCAACCAACATCGGGATGTCATATCTTAAAGCATTGTAGCCTGCAAGATCGCAGTTGTCAAGAAAACGGCTGATGTCTTTTGCCAGTTGCTTAAAAGTTGGTTTGTCTTTTAAATCGTCATTGGTATAACCATGGATTTCCGATGCCTCTGCCGTGATGGGATAGTCAGGGTTTATAAGCCAGGTTTTGGATTCATTCGATCCGTTGGGATTTACTTTTAAAATGCTGATTTCAACAATGCGGTCTTTGGCAATATTGAGGCCGGTGGCTTCCAAATCGAAAAATGCGAGTGGGCGTTTAAGGTTTAATTCCATGGGTTTATGTTGGATTGGAGAACGAAATTATTAAAATGGGGGTTTGTCAGTTTTACTAAGCTGCAGACAAGTTTTGATCTGCATTATTTTCTTTGCTATAATTTAATGTGTCGTGGCATACACTAGTTTTCACTACTACCAGGATGCGCTTTTTCTTTAACAATTATTAATTCTATATCAAGACGATTTTGTGGCAGATTTTTTTTCGCTATTTCCCAAATCATTTCATAGTCAATTCCAAAATACTCATGGGCAATTAAGTTTCTAAGTCCGTACATTTTTTTCCACGGTATCTCAGGATAATTGTTTTTGATATGTGTAGGAATGCTCTTCGATGCTTCACCTATAATTTCAAAATTCCTAATGATTGCATCTACTGCCATATATGACATTTTAAAACTTCTGAAATCAAGGCCGCCAAGATACTCTTCAATTTTTCTCATCGATTCAAGCATGTCTTCAAGGTACAAAACGTATTCTCTTTCCTTCGGCTTCATACGTACTTGACACTATTTAAAATAATTTGCCTTAATTGTTCTTTAAGCGCTTTTTCAGAAACTAAGTCAACTTTTAGTTTAAGTTCGTTTTCGAGTAATTCTTGAAGGTCAAAAAATTCCCAGCCTAAAGGCTTTCGAAAAGAAACTAAAATATCAATATCAGAATCTTTATTTTGTTCGTTACGTGAATAGGAACCGAAATACCCAATCCTGTCAACAAAATATTTCTGAAATAATATTGGTTTCAGTTCTTTCAGTTTATTTTCTATTTCAATATTAGTTTTCATTCTTCAAATTTAGACAATTTTAGGTTTCGTAGAAAAAATGCCTTTTGCAAAACTAGTAACAATTGAATGCTGCTGATCATTAATGGTTATCAAATAATCGTATTCACATCAAAGTTTTCCAGCAACTCTTTCATCCTTTTTAAATACATGCCTCCCAATGCACCATCAACAATACGGTGGTCATAGGCAAGAGAAAGAATCATGATGCTCCGAATACCAATAACATCACCTTGTGGCGTTTCAATAACAACTGCTTTTTTTCTGATAGCACCAATTCCTAAAATGGCTACCTGTGGTTGGTTGATAATAGGAGTTCCTGTCAGGCTGTCGAAAGAACCAAAATTGGTGGTGGTAAAAGTGCCTCCAGAAATTTCATCGGGCAATAGTTTGTTGGCCCTCGCCCTGGCGGCTAAATCATTTACTGTTTTCACCATACCAAGCAGACTTTTTTCATCCGCATTTTTAATAACGGGAACAATGAGGTTGCCATTGGGCAGGGCTGCTGCCATCCCTATATTTACATTCTTGCGGTAGATGATGTTGTAACCATCTAAAGATGCGTTGATTTGCGGAAAGTCCTTAATGGCCTGTGCCGCAGCCTGCATGAAAATGGGTGTGAAAGTTACTTTTTGACCTTCCCGTTTCAGGATACTTTCTTTGACTTTATTCCGCCAGTTGACCACATTGGTCACATCCACATCGATAAAGGAGGTAACATGGGGAGAAACCTGCTTCGACATCACCATATGATCGGCAATGAGTTTGCGCATGCGGTCCATTTCAACAATCTGGTCACCGGCTTCGGTATTTATGGCTGGCAATTGTACTTTTGGAGCAGCCGGTTTTGGTGGTGTAGCACCACTTTTCCGGTTCTTTAAATAGGCAAGTATATCGTCTTTGGTTACGCGATTGTCTTTGCCGCTTCCATTAATTCCATCCAATTCGCTAATGCTAATGTTTTCGGCTTTGGCGATGCTTTTAACAAGGGGAGAATAGAATTTATCAGTTTGGGAGAAATCACTTGCTGAAGTTTCAATTGGCGGCTTTTCCTCTTTGACAGCGGTTGACAATTCTTTGACTTCGGTTTCAAGCATTTCTGCTTTTTCTTCTGGTTTTCCTGATTCTTCTGTGGCTTCCCCTTCAATTTCTACTATTGCAATCACGGTTCCTACCGCAACCACATCACCTTCGTTAAACAGGGTTTCTATTAGTTTACCTTCTACCGGGCTTGGTATTTCTGAATCAACTTTATCGGTGGCAATTTCTACTATCGAATCATCCTCTTCCAATGTATCGCCCACATTTTTTACCCAGCGGGTGATGGTTGCTTCTATGATGCTTTCGCCCAGTTTGGGCATTATTATTTCAAATTTGGTCATTTGCTTTTATCTTAGATAAGCGTAAGTACTTTTGTTTCACTCGTTTATAATTTTCGGTTTGGAAAATTTGAGTTTTGCAAAAGTAATATTTTTTATAATGTGGAATGGGTCTAAATAGATTAATTGGGGTAAGGCTGATTGGAGGCTGCGGAGGCAAGCACTCTTCCTTTTTTTCTCACCTTTTCACCACCTTTATCCCTTCAATCTCCTTCCCATCCCAAAACATCACCACATGGTAAACGCCTGCCGGTAGTATATTGCCGTTGCCATCTTTGCCGTCCCATCGGGTCTGGATGCTACCTCGGCCGGAAGTACCTGATTTAAGTATTTTGACACGCAAACCCGAATTATTGTAAATCTCAATTTGTACATGGCCTGTAAAATCCCATTGGGCGGAGATGGTAGTTTGGTGGTTGAAAGGATTGGGTGCGGCATGCAAAAGTTTGGGTTTCTCGTTTTTGATGGGCTGGTATTGGTATTTATCAATCCCCACGGTTGAGTTCCATTCATAAGCACCCATATCGATGCTGTCGCCGACTATGCGTGGATTTCCGGCGAGGTCTGTTTCTGGCAGTACAATAAAATCGGGCAAGTTGGCCAATGTGCCGGCATCAATGCAGGGCGAGCCATCGGCTATTTGGTAGGGGTGTTCCCATTTGTGGAGGAAGAAGGGGTCGGTGTCGATATTGGTTTCATCGTAGTGGACAAAATTGAAATCCAAATCACCCCCAATTCCATCGTAGCCACCTGCAATTAATGAATTATATATCCACAACGAACAGGGGGCTTCGTTTGAACCAACGCGCATTTCCCTTGGATGCCCTCCATAGAATATTGAGTTATAAATATATGCCTTGGCATAAAACCCCCAAACAAAGAAAACAGCAGAAATATCCTGATGATAAACCGTGTTATCGGCAAAAGTACAATTGGAAAAAACAGCCTTTCCATAATCATAAGAAGTAATAATAAATCCATTATAATTATCATTATCGACCTGGTTGTTTTCAAACAGGCAATTGGTTAGTATATTTACCAATGAATCGGTAGCAATAGATTTTGTACTAAAAGCCCCTCCTGATCCAGCAGTGGAATCAGGGTTAGGTAAATTGTGCCTGAAAATGCAATTTTCGATAAATACGGAATCCGTCAAGCGGGGGTATTCTGGGGCATTGTACATAGTTCCGCCACCTAAAGTTTTTCCGCCAAAATTATCTTCAAAAGTGACATCTTTAAATGTTAACTGGCTACAACCGATAACCAGACCGCTGCTGTGTTGATAGCCTGTGTTCCCCTTGAAAAGTAAGTCTTCAAACAAGATGCTGTCGCAAGATACTAAAACAAATGAACCTTTCATAATGGATCTATTTATATCCCCGTTTCCGTTGACCAGGCTTATGTGTTTAACATTAAAACTATGCTCAAGGCGTGGGCTTTGTAAATGGTGTGTAAAGTTTTCGGCATTAAGAATTGTAGAATCACGTTTCTGGCCGATGATATCAATATTACTAAACAACCCCAATGGAAAAAACTCACCTGTTGATGAAGGGGAATAGGTGCCATTGGCGAGGTGGATGGTGTTTTTTTGCACCGAACCGGACACAACGAGTTGAATGGCTTTGGTCAATGATTTCAGTGGTGTAGCTTCACTGAGGCCGTTATTGCTGTCATCACCGGTTGGGCTGACAAACAAATCACCGTTTACCGATTCCCGTAAGTAGTGGTTCATTTGCACAGGGAAACTATCTCTCGGATAGAAATATTTGTTAACAGAATAAACATGTTGCCGTCCAGGCTGAGATACCGAAAAAGTGTCTAATACAATTTTAAACCCTTTTAAAGCACTACTAAAAGAAATATCTGCGCCGCAATAGGCATGGTTGTTATACACACTACAACGGTTGATAGTGTCAAAAGTTATGGTGTAAGTTACATCATTACTGGCTGTAAATGATATGCCCCCACCTTTATTAAGTGCCGAATGGTTATCTTTGATAGTAGTTCCTGAAAGATATAAATTTGTAAAATAGTTGGCAATGCCCCCACCATATCCACGGGCAAAATTATTATGGATGATACAATTGAAGATGGATACATTGCCCTGTTTTAGATAAAGGCCTCCTCCTCTGTAACCTGACCCTTGTTTCCCAGAACCATTTCGAATGGAAAATCCTTGGATAGTAAAAGTAGTAGGAGATAAAACCCATAAACATGACGTTTCTTCCTGACTACCATCGATGATAGTGCTGTATTTATACTGTGGATCACCGGTGGTTAAATCCAGGCTGGCCAGCATGATATTGTGGCCGCTCAAATCGAGGTTTTCATAATAAGTGCCTGGCCAAACCAGTACCGTGTCACCATCGGTTGAAGCATTTATAGCGGATTGAATAATGATGTAATCGCCTGTGCCATCTTGCTTAACGGTGAGGGTGTCGGCCTGGGCGATTTGGCATATTAAAAGGAAGAAGGCGAGTATTTTGATTGGTGTTTTCATTTTTTGTGTTTTTTGACCCCACCTAAATCCTCCCCTTGGGGGGAGGACTTTGGGGTCGCTCCATAAATCAGGCCAAATCAACAGAAAAGAAACCTTCTGTCCGGATAGGCCATGATAACCGGGAGAAACCCCTAACCCTCCTTTCGGGGGAGGGCAGGGGTGGGGTCATTTCACTATCAACATTTTAATTTTCATCATTTGTCCGGCCTTGATTTTTACAAGATAGATTCCGGGTTTCAGTTTTCTACCTGAATCATCTGCCAAAGAAAACTGAAGCCGGTGTTGCCCGGAATTCAAATTTTCATGTAATAACTCTGTAACAGGATTCCCAGTAATGTCCATTATCAGGATATTTACTATCTCATCATTGTCGAGTGTTAAGCTGCAAAACAAAATAGTAGAGGCCGGATTGGGCCAAATGTTGAATAATGGCGAAGCATCCGCTGCTTGTGGTAGTTTCTGTTTTTTGAAGGATACAAAATAATGGTCTTGTCGTTCTCCCGCATGGATAGCCCTTTTTTCATTCAATCGTTTTTCCCGGTTCCAGACATAATAGTCACCAATGCGATTTCGTGCAATGGATTTGGTGCCATAGTATTTTTCAAATACCACACTGTCGCCCGGACTACCATCCAGGTAAGTACGCACGGCCACCACGGAATCACCGCTTTCAACCACTGTTGCACCTATACAAGTATCGTTTATGAATGCACCAATTTCAACAGGATAGTCCGCACTGTCTAATTCTATTATCATAGGTGTATAATCTGCTTGTTCCTGGGCTGTATAGTAAGCAGGGTTTTGTGTCGGGTCTTCGCCGGCCGGTATCTGTCCGTTAAAAGTCCATTGAAAGGGGATAAAGCCATCGCTGAGACTTTTCAAAACAACCATTTCGCCATATTGGATGTTGTGTACTTTTTTGTCGCATTCCCAAACCAAATTATTGGGTGGCGGTGTACCTCCTGGAAAAGTCCAGGCATTGCTCATTACGCATGTCCAGTCCTCATGCTTGATCAGGTAAAAATAATTGGCCTTACTGCCCATTGCATCAAAAATATCCTGTGATTGGTAAAGCCAATATCCCGTCCAGTTTTCTTTGCTGTCACCATACAATTGTATGGCCGTTGAAGGGTCTGTAACCGTTCCATGCAGGTACAAATGCCTTTCTGCCAATTCATCTTTATGAAACTGCAGTTTATGACCCCGCACATTGTGGATATTGGTTAGGTTTCCACCAGTGTTCCAATTACTCCCATTGTATAGCAAGTATTCAACATTTAGAGGATCTGTCGTCCCAAAGGGCAGGTTTTCGAGATGTGACCAGGTAAACGATTGTGGTAGAATATTCCCATCTACAACAGAGATAGCTTCCTGAGGGTCGCTATTGGTTCTGGGAAACGACAGCCAGTTCCATTCATCAGCTTCTAGAAAAAGGGCTTCATTGGCATCAAAATCCACTACACTTACTTTAGAGTGCGCCCCATTGGGCAGGTAAATTTTGTTGTTGTAGGGGTTGATGTAAGGCTGGTTAAACGAATAATAAAAGAAACGGAAATCGGGACAGTGATCCAGTTCAGGGTAAAAGCTGGTCATGCCCAAATCCTCAACCAATTGCACAGTAATTGGGTTTTCAGAAGGATCAAATTTGTATAAACTCACATTGGTAGCAGCTAATTTCTTATCATCAAACTTCATGTGAATATACACCTTCATATTGTAGGGGTTGTAAAAAAAAGCTGCCGCCTGGCCTCCTATTTCTGCGACTTTAGTAAAATCAATTGAGGTCCCATTGTAGGTGATTTTGTCAATTTGAACATGGCGGTCTGTATCGCAGTTATCATCTTCCACATCTTTTAAGGCAAACAATACATCTTGCTCCGGACAGTAAATTATATTGTTGTATGACAGCCCGGTGTGTTCTATTGATTGACCGTTGGGACTGAAATCATATTCATAAAAATCTTCACCAATTACAAACAGTTTGTTGGCAAATTGCGAATTGGGGATGGCCCCCATTGCATTCGGACAAAGAATCTTTCCCGGATAAGCAAGTGTGCTGGCAACATTTTCTACAGCATCTTCACTAAAACTTACTACCCTGCCAACAGCCAAGTTTGGAGGGGGATAAACTTCACCAAAGTTAGACATACTGTTTGCAGTAGAGCTATACTGATCAAAAGTGTATTCAGTTGGGTGAATTGAGGCATACACTTTATTGAGACTGGCATTATAAGCAAAATATGCTGAGTAATATTCGTAATCCTCTGCATACCCCTGTGGAATAGCCACGTTTAGGTCACCAGTAAAAATCAATGTGTAGGCACTATTACTCCCCTCTTCTGTTGCTCTGTATACCAGTATCTTTGGCTTAAAGCTTGGGTCACCAGGTTTGTTTAGCATATTGGCCATTACATACAAACGTTTGTCGGGTGCAATAAACATTTCTTTCGGGTGTGTAACCAGTGGACTACTAGGTAATGTAATTGTGCCACCGTTTGAATTATCGTTATTGATAATCCTAATATTATAGGTTTCGGTTTCAAAAATGCTTTGTGATATAAGAAACTGATTTTCATATGGATTATAGACAACATCGCCAATCATTCCATCAATATTGTTGTTGGGATCCGCATCATGATTCAGGTTTGTGGTAGTATTCGCAACAACATCATGAACATACAATCCTGTTTTTTCATTATTTAACTGGTGAAATATATACATTTTACTTCCCAAAGTATTGGCAACAATCTTATTGGTAGAATACCCCATTTTTTTACTAATGGAGAGGTGCTCACCTGCAGCAGAAAAAACTTCGATTCCACTTCCAGCCAGATTGGTTACAAACAATTTAGCTCCTGAAGAAATCCCTTTCATAAAATGATTTCCCTCAGCTTCAAACCATTGACTCCATGTGTAGCTTCCATTTGATTTGTAGATTTTATTTACCTGGTCTTTTTTAAGTACCAGTGCGTTTGAATTATTCAATTTTACCAGGTCGAAAGAAGTATTCATATCGTAAGCAGATTTATTACCTCCCTGTTGATTTGTACTGAATACCTGGCTCGGGGAAGTCTCGAACTCATTATCGCCTTCATTGAATTCGTAAACCGCGATATCGCTATCATAGTCGTCCGTGTTTACAATTTCATCATTGTCCGGTGCAAAGCACAAAAGCAATTCATCATCTGTACTCAGGTATTCGGCATCCAGTATCTTTCTGCTTGCTGTTTGTATGAGCTGATGTGAACCATCCTCACCATCCAAAACAACCATGAGTGGCGTACAATTTTTTGTGCTAGAAGGATATCGATATGGTAGTGCAACAATTTTGTGAATATATGGTTCAGATTCACCCGGGTGTGTTTCATAAATGTATTTTATTTGGCCAAACTTATAATAGGCCCCACAGTAATAGGAGGGGTCTATAATTATCGAATCTATCCTTTGTGCAGATGATGTAGTAACTTCCCAGGTTTCAAGTTTGTTTAATTTAGTTAAATAAAACTTGTTGTTTGAGCGGTTGAAAGCAATATCCGAAATAGAAGAATTGATATAGCGGTTGTACACTGCATCACCTGTCTTACCCAGTATCTTGGCTCTTCTTTGTTCTGAAAAATGTAAAGAAAGACTTCCATCACTGGGATTAACATTGAAAATTGCAAAATATCTTTCCCTTACGTGGAAACCTCCCGTGCCGTTAAAATTACCACCGTTTTCATGATTTCCGATTTTACCTTTTACAACCCAATACAAACGATTGTGGTAACGGTCAAATTTAAGTATATTCAAACCATGTATTGGTTTAGAGTGAGAAATTGATTCTGGTGGAGCAATTTCATCAATATAATTTAATGAGATGGTACTGTAACGTTTAATTACCAAGTCAGGCGTTACAACAAATAATTCATTGCGTCCCTTGTTTAATGCCATCATGTTTGTTTCGCCGTGTAATCTTGCATTGTAAAAGAGCGGGTTAAATTTTCCGTAATCTTTATTGCAAAGTATGATTTCACCGGCATAACTCATGGTTCCGGAATTGTAAACCATAATTTTGCTACCGGTATACACAAATACTTTGCTGTTTGCAACAAGGATGTCCAGTGGCATATTACCGCCATTTGTTTGTGGCAGGTCTATTTGACCAACTTGTGCATCTGCTTGTTTAATGCTGAGCAAACTGAATAGGGTAAGTACTAAAACAAAAGATATATTTCGTATAAAAAGATGTGATTTAATTTTCATAGTAATGATTTTAAGTTAAAAAAATGTAAGTTTTAGCCTGATAGATCGGTACATTTTAATTTAACTTTAAGGTGGGTGGCGCCCTTTCGTTAGCTGGATTCTCTCTCTCTCTCTCTACTGTTTGCTGGTATTTTCATTTTTGCTTGAAATGTTGGGTAAAGTTAGGAAATTATATTGGATTTGCTAAAATAGGTTCTGAATTGTTTTTGATTTTTGTTGTGATGAAGTCCCGCAGCAGGGATAGTAGCGGCAGCCGTGCGAAGTGGCATTGGCTGTTGAGCCGCTTGGCGGAGGCTGCCGAAGAAAGCCCACGCACAAGTGTTGCGAAACACCATTGGCACGAGCATGCTATAGCGGATAGCCCGGGTGCTGCCATAAAAATAGTCGGCAGTCCACAGTCTTCAGTCATCCAACATCTATCCACACCTGATTTTATCAGTCCACAGTCGTCAGTCTTTAAACAATAACAATTGATCAGTTCAACCCTCCAACTCTTACCGGTTTAGTGGTCGGACGACTTCTTTGTATCGGAATATAGTCGTCTGACCACCATCAAACCATCTACCCATTCAGCACATCTTATTAACAAATCAAATAATTGTTAACAAATGGCAATGCTCAAATCAATTTTTGAATTTAATTTTTAATTTTGTTTCGGTTAACATAAAACAATAAAGTAGCAGAATGGAAGAGCAAGGTAAACAGGAGAGACGGGAAGATATTTTCTCGAAAGTAGTAAG
>Ga0164318_10005103_pt1 | contig 12693 bp, 28 predicted proteins | sample GuaBasSedimGuay9_FD_113734 | JGI IMG/M metagenome (GOLD analysis project Ga0164318, IMG submission 113734) | Subseafloor sediment microbial communities from Guaymas Basin, Gulf of California, Mexico - Guay9, Core 4571-4, 0-3 cm | ecosystem: Environmental > Aquatic > Marine > Hydrothermal vents... | reverse complement strand
GTAGCTTTTGTCAGCTAACTCTTCTGGTTCTACTGCAAAACCTTTTACATATTTTTCTGTTTCTTTTCTATGGACTACCATAGTTATACTTCTAGTACTCATATTAGTTATTTGCTATTAAGTTTAACATATCTGTTGATGGTTGTATGTAACCTTCATCTTCTAATTCATCTTTACATAAGTTAGTGTAATGCTCATCTAGTTCCATATACAAATCTTGTATAGCATCTTGTATCCAGTATTCACCGTCATGTAGCATAGATAAATATATTTTAGCATCGCCGTGATCATTATCATATACAGCTTGTTTAAATTCTTCTGCAAGATCATTATCGTAATAGAATACATTTTCACTTACGCAAATATCACCGTTACCGTCATGAGTACTTACATACACGCTATAGCCATCAGCTGTACTTTCTTCGTATATATAATGATTACAGTCATTTGACCAGTCATCGGTTAATTCTAAATCGAAATGTTTACACACTACTTTTCTTACGTGATCTTCATCATGTGAATCTTTTTCACCGAAACCTTTTTCGATCATTTTTTGTTCTAGTTTTTCTTCGTACTGTTCTTCGTACTTTTTAATTGAGTCTGACATAGTTTATATTTAATTGTTATTTAAGATTTTATCGCCGTATAAGAAATCAGTTACCTGCCAATCGCTAGTTGATAACTCAGCAAACACAATTATATCTTTGATTTCTTGCATTGTTAATTGACTGTATACTTGCTTGGTACTCAGCACGTTATAAATTTCATTTATTGGCATACTATACTTTTCATAGTCTTGATTTAGTTTGACTAAAATTTCTGGTTTGATTTCGTCTATTAGCATATTGTTGTTTATTATATTATCCAATTGTATTTGTATTTTGTTTGTAACTAGTTGAGGAATCGAACCTCAATACTCGTCAGTAGTCGTATATAGAGCACCTCTTTTTAGAACTATACATGCCATACCTAGTTATCAGCTAGCAATTCAGTTATGTGTCTCGCGGAGTTCATAACGATCCCTCGCCCGTCTGACCTAATTAACTTACTCGTCTAGCAATGTGTCGCCTTTGCGACTAACTCCATTCTTGGAGCATTATAATTGCCATATCTTTTATGGACTTTAATTCTTCTTCCGTGAGGTCATTATAGTTTACTATACGTTCAAGTGTAGTTTCTATTGTATTAATTAAATAACATGCCTCTTTTTCTACTATAGTCATATCTATTCTGCTATCCATGTTAAGCCTTTATAGTTAAACCATTCTGTAATACCTGCTTGTTCTTTTTCTTCATTGTATATAAAGCCAAATGTTGGAGGTAATTCGCCTACAGCATAACCTTTATACTTTAGACCTTCGCTAGTTTTAGCGGTAGTTTTCGATGTGAATTTTATTCTTTGCATATTATATTAATTTTAAGTTAAGTTCTTGCGCTACATAGTTTACATGTTTAGAAGTGGTTGGACTTGATGTCATGCCATTTACTCTCCATGGCACTTTGTGTAATTCAGTGCCAACTATCTCTGCTACTAGAGTATCATAGGAATATACATTACTACCTATTACTTTTAAATTTTGTTTATATCTTTCTAGTTTCATATTTAATTTATTTTCTACGCCATGCTTTGTGTACAGCAGCTGATAGTTCTTGTGATACAATTTGTACTTCTAACACTTGCTTGTTAGCTATGATAGGTATATAGCTATAAAGTTGAGTGGTGCTACAGTTGACACAAGTTCTATAACCTAAGGCTAAACGACCTTGAGGAATTACATTTGTACATTTACATTTCATATTTATTTGTTTATTATATTATCCAATTACTGATTTGTTTTGTTTGTAATTGAGTCAGTGTACTTATTCATTAACACATACATATCATTCCAAGTATGCTCTTTGTAACAGGAGGCACAAAAACCTGCATCATATACTTTTACTTCAACGATTTTTTCTACAGTTTTTTCTATTATTACTGCGTTACCTTGACCTAACTTATAACAACTATATGACAATAGAGCTATAAGTGTTATTAAGGTCAATGCTTGTTTACTGTTCACTGTTGATAGATTTAGAAGTTACTATTTTTTCTACATCTTGCCATTGATACCATTCCATGTCAAGATCATTTAACTTATTTTGAATTTCAGTTACTTTTTGTTGCTTACCGTTATCAATACCAGTTAGGTATCCACCGATAAATACTACACACGCTAGTGCAATTGCTTTCTTTTTATTCATATTATTTAATTGTTGATTAATTTATTAATTATTAAGTTCATTACGTACTCATGAGCGTCATTCATATCATCACCGTCAAGATCAAGATCACTATAAGATAACTCAGTTGCTACAGTATTATATATTTTGTGTGTTATTTGAGGAACTAGCTTGCTTGCCATTTCGTCGAGTTGTTTCATTTTTGCCATTAGTCGCCTGTGTAATTATTGTGGTTATTATCATACATATGTTGCATTGCTTTGTCATGAAGTGCATTACACTTACGATAGTACTCTGCTTTATCTTGATTATCATCGCGCCATTTAGCTACATCATCATAATTAGGTGAAGTAAATGACCTGTTTTCAATGCGACAAGTGTATAAGTTTTGTGTATTATGTTTTATTATTCTCATATTATTATTATCCATTTAGCATTTGATTTAGTTTGTGATTATTATACTTTGCCCAGTATTGTCTTTCAATAGCAATTATTTGAGCTTGAGTTAATTTTATTACTTTATTATGCTTGTGTTTTCTTTTACTCATTTAATAGTCATTGTTATTAATTCAAATTCTTGTTTGGTAATTAAACCTTCGAGTAATGCTATGTACTCATGAGTGACATCTCTGCCTGTATATTTATTTATTACTATCATATTATTGTATTGTATCTATTAGTATATTTAGCTCATCAAATAGATTACCATAAGGTGAATCATATACATTATCTAGTGTGTATGTTGAGTTGTTTATTGTTAACTCATATAAATCATTGTCATCATCTACTAGACATTGAATAAAGAATGCTTTTTGTATTTTAGTTATCATAGTTATTATATTAGTTGACATAGTGAGAATCGAACTCACATTAACCATTATGTCAGGTTGTCATGACAGTTTGTCATTACACTAACTCAACACCGCGTAAAACAGTAGGTATATTGTTAGTTGCTGTATAAGATTTGTACTTAGTGAAACAATTCATAGCATTTAGTTTATCTTTCATGATTTCATAAGCAATATCATGATTATACTCAATAGTGATACCTTTTTTGTTAGTGAATGAGATGAGTTGATTTTTACCGATTAGTGATTTGCGGATGACAAATCTTTTAGAAATTAAAGTTGACATAGTTATTATAGTTTTATTTAGTTATTATATTGTTATTATCCAGTTAGTTAAGTGTTTTGTTTGTAATTTTTTATAAGTGTATATTTGTTTATGTGTTGTAAATGTGGTAGAAGTATAAGTCGATGACTCTTTGTCATGACATTATGACATAATAATATGATATATTACATGAGGTAATGTGATGATGAATAGTAATTGTAATAATTTAGAGTGAAAGTTTAATAGTTTGTTAATCATTGTATAGTATTTATTAGTTACATTTATATTATCCAATGCGTTAATTAATTTGTTTGTGAAAATTGTGAATGTATTTTAGTAGTATTGGGAAAAGCTTGTATATATAGGTAAAAATCTGTTAAAAAAGGGTGGGCTGCGCTGAAATAAATTGATTTTACAGAGAAAGTAGAAAAAAAAATAGTAGGGGGAGCACCCGGGTTCCTTATTTGTGACAACTTTTCGTTTTTAGTGACAATAGGTAGTTATATATATAATAGTAGTACCCTTATGTCACTGTTTTGTAAAACCCTCATCTTATCTGTAAGTATATATAATATACAAACAACATTAAAAAAACAACAAATGTACGGATATGCAAAAGGCGCAAACGGAGTATCATCTCCAGTTTTATTAAATAACATAAGAAACATAACTTATTCAGGTAGTTCTATATATGTAGAATACATTGGGGCTACAAGTCAAGCTGAAGGTAATGTAAATATAATTTTATCTTCTCCAGTAGCATCACTGCAAACAGTGGTAGAAAAATGGATAAGAGATAACACAACTGGAAGTGGAGGAAGTACTTTTTTAAATGATTACATTGGTGATGTAGAAGTAAACGGAGTTTTCAACGCAGGACCTAGTTCTGTTACTATACAATACGAAGCTGCAGCAGATTTATCAGCTGCTTGTGCGGCGTCTCCAGTTAGAAATGGTTACATGAACCAATTTATGTCATTCCCAACTCCTCAAATAGGTAATTCAATATTTGAAGACACCCAAATGTTACAACCTGTAGCAGACGGAAATTACAGTGTTGTTGCAAGTGGTAGTACGTATTTTGTTACTGTGTACAGATCTATTATAACATACGTCGAATTATGCCCAGTAAATATTCAAAAAGTTTTTGGACCTAATGAATGGGACAATAGATTAAATGGTATGATGAGTTATACAGGTTGTTTTTTAAATAGTATGGGTGGTTCTTCTGCAACATCTCAATGGTTTAATTCCAAAGGTACACAACCTCATATTGGTTTAGCAAATATTCCTGAAATTTCTAACAGTATGTCTGGTGGTCCAACTGGTTGTGATAGAGTTTTTTTAGCTGGAAATCTAGCGCTTCAAAATTACGCTGCTGTAGTTTATTATTCTAACACAGGTGCTAGTGGTCCTTGGTATATATGGGGTGCTTGGGATCAAGGTAGTCCTTATCCATTAGGAACAGACGTGTTTTCTAAACCATTAGGTTCTAGCATGCAAGGTTTTACATTTTCTTTACCTGCTTTTCAACATACAGCTGGTGGTATTGATTATACTTTTCCAAAAAGTGCAATGCAAGGCGATAGATTTTTCTGTGGTGGAACTGCTAATATGTACATAAGTCCAAGCGGAAGTAATCAAGGGCAAATAGTTATGAATAACACAACAACTGGATGTGGATCTGCTAGTGATGCTACTTGTACATTCCCTTGTCCATAAGAAAAACTAAGATAAAATAATAAAAATAAAAAAATGAACGATATATATTTAAAAATCCACAATACTTATACAGGAGATTATATAGGTATGTTAAATGCTAGTAAAGTACAGTCAATTACTAAAAACAATTATTCTGCTGCAGTTGAGCAAACTACAATTTTAGTTGAGCTTGACGGTGAAGGAGCTGGCTTTACAGTTATTTTATTGGTAGATAACGTAGTAAGTGGAGGTAGTATTTGGCCTACAGAAGAAGAAGGAACTACAATGTTTTTAAAAATGCTTACAAAAGCTCAAAAAGCAGCTATTCACGGATCAGATACTATTGTAGATTTTTACCCACCACAAGGAGTTACAGTATCAAGCTGGACTGCATAAAAACAAAACAAACATGGCAATAATTTCATCATACCCAACAGTAGTTCCTACAACTAGCGATTTAGTTGTAATAACAGATATGTCGGAACTTAATAAACCAACAAAAACCGCTACTATAGGTAGTATAGTTGGAACTATTTCAGATGTAACTGCACCGGCAACTGCTAGTTCTCCAGGTGTAACTGGTCAAATAGCTACAGACGCTAACTATATTTATGTATGTACGGCTACAGATACTTGGAAAAGAGTAGCTATCGCTACGTGGTAGTAAAATAAAACAAAAATAAGTAATAATAACAATAACATTCACAATAACATTCAAAACAACAAAAATTATGGCAAATTACATTAGAATTAAAAAAGAAAACATTAATATAGCTGGGGCAGATTCAGATATATTAATAGGAAATATTACTGCAGTCTACGCTGGAACATCAACAAATTTATCTAGCTCTGATCTAGTTTATGTAAACGTAGGTATGGATCAATATAAACTTCAGATACTTGGAGCGGCTGCTGATTGGGCAAAAGACATACAAAGAGCTTTAACAGCCAACCCAGGTGGTATGGTTGCTAGTGTAACACCTACCTCTACAGTTAAAGTAACTGACTATAATCCGCAAAAACAACTATAATAAGTAATATTTAAAATAAAAAAAAATGGCAAGATATATAAAAATTAAAAAAGAAAATATAAACATAGCTGGTAGCGACACTGATTTGTTAGTAGGAAAAGTTTCTGCTGTAGCTGCAGGAGATGAAAATGGTGCTAATGAAGCTGATGAGGTAACTATTTTTGATCAAGATGGAATGTTTTACACTTTTGTAGTAACTGGATCTTCAGCTGCTTGGACTCAAAGTATTCAAAACGCAGTTACAGCTAATCCAGGTGGTGTTTTATCTACTGTAATAATCCCTGCTTCAGCAGCTAAAGCAACCGCTGCTTTAATTAGCAGATTTATGTAAAAATAAAAACCTGCTCGGTAAGAGCATTAACCAATGTCTAACTTAAAACCAAAAACCTATGACATTTTATTACCAGACTAGCTCTTGGAGCGGTCAACCAAAAGTTTCAGAAAAAACCATTAACCTTTGGAAACATCTTTCAGAAAAAAAGAACTGGAGAATAGTACAATTACCAAATGGATTTTACCAAACTGAATACAAAAACATCGATTGCCATTGCGATCCACAAAAAGATCCATGCTGCGAAAAATGGGATGACGTCACTAGACGTGAAACATTAGAAGGAGCTGAGCAAGCTATTGATTCATCAGTAGAACATTATGCAAAAAAAGTGGAATACTTAAAAGGACCAAAAGTAGTCAAAACATTCAAATAAATAATCTAATTTAATTTAATCAAATGATAGTAAAAAACCTAAACTTTGGCGATAAAGCCAGAGAACAGGTCTTTAATGGAATTGAAAAATTAGCAAATGCTGTTAGCTCCACTTTAGGAGCTAGCGGTAAATGCGTTATTCTTGAAGACCAACACGGAAACCCAATAATAACCAAAGACGGTGTAACAGTAGCTGACTCTATAGTTTTATACGATCCAGTAGAAAACATAGGAGCAACACTAATAAAAGAAGCTGCTCGTAAAACTGTTAAAGAAGCAGGTGATGGAACAACCACCGCTACTATATTAGCTCATGCTATATTAAATGAAGCTTATAAGCATTTAGATAAGTCTAATAGCAGGTTAATAAAAGAAGGAATATTATCAGCAGTAGACAAGGTTATAGATTACTTAGAATTAACCTCTGTACCTGTAGAAGATAAAATAAAAGAAATTGCTACAATATCTACAAACAACGATCCAGAACTTGGATCTTTAATTGCTAATGCTTTTACTGAAGTCGGTAAAACTGGAGTGGTTATAATGGAATCTTCATCACTTGGTGAAACAGAAGTAGAAATTGTAGAAGGAATAGAATATGACAAAGGATTATTAAATCCAAACTTTGTTACAGATAAAGAGCAAAATAGTTGCGAGCTAGATAATCCTCTAGTTATGATTGTAGATTCTAAAATAGAATCAGTAAGACAAGTGCAAACAGTTCTTGAACACGTTATAAAAACAAACAAATCATTATTTATTATAGGTCAAGTAGAACCACCAGTTTTATCAGCGCTTGTTATGAATAAGATGAAAGGAAACATTAAAGTAAATGTAGTTGATCCTCCAGCTTTTGGATTAAGAAGACAAGAAATACTAGAAGATCTAGCTTTACTTACAAATGCTCAAATAATAGATGAAAACTTAGGTGATGATTTAAACACCATAGAAATAGGCTATTTAGGTTCTTGTTTAAAAACAACAACTACTAATGATCAAACTATTATTCAAGTAGAAAATGTTCCAGAAGAAATTAATAATATAATTTCAAGCATTAAAGAAAAATTAACTAAAAAACTTAAACCACACGAAGTTATAGGTTACGAGCAAAGATTAGCAAGATTATCAGCTAAAGTTGCTATAGTTAAAGTTGGTGCTAATTCTGATATAGAATTAAAAGAAAAACAAGATAGAGTAGAAGATGCTATATGCGCTACTAAAGCCGCGATAAAAGAAGGTATAGTTGCTGGAGGTGGTGTTGCTTTGTTAAATGCTTCTAAAAATATTAAACATCAAGATATTGGTGAAGAAATATTATTAAAAGCTGTATTATATCCTTTCAATACAATACTAGATAATGCTGGAATAGAAAAACAAATATCTGATAAAGATGGTTATGGTGTAAACGTGGTTACGGGAAATATGGTACATATGATACAAGAAGGAATAATTGATCCTTTACTAGTAACAAAAAGCGCCTTAAAAAACGCGGCTTCTGTAGCAACAACTATTTTATCAACAAATTGTGTAATTAATAATATTAGAGCAAATGAAGGCGATAGGTAGAAATTTAATTATACAGAAAATAGAACAAAATATAACCAAATCACAAGGTGGTTTGTTATTAAATAAAAACGACAGATCCGATATAAGATACGTAGAAGCTAAAGTAATATCTATCGGTGATGAAGTCCAAGGATTAAAAGAAAAAGATACTATATTTTATGACAGACATGCTGGTCATTTTATTGAATTAGATGATAAAACTTATCATGTAATCAAAATGCAAGATGTTGTCGTTGTTTTATGAAAAGGCTAAACGCAAGAGATCTTAAAGATCTTAATTTGCTTAAACATTACCGTATAATACGTAAATGGGCCTGTAAAAACAACGGCTTAAATGATTCAGATTTAGAGTTGTTAATATACTTAGATTGTATTGATTTATTTACAATAAAAGATTTTAAAAAAGGTACTTATTCTTACAGTTGGGATAACCGTAGATGGAACAAGTTAATACAAAATGATTGGGTAGTTGTTTGGAGAAATAGAAATAGAACAACTCAAAAATATAATATATATAAAGTTTCATTTAAAGGTAAACAACTAATACAAAGAATGTATCGTATCATGCTAAACGAAGAAGATATTCCTACTAGTATGAGACGAAACAAACTAATAAAAGGTAATAGCTATACAGACAAAGTAATGACTCAAGCTATATATAACGTAAACAAAGATAAAAATAGATAGTATGGGATACGTAAGTGATGCGCAAAGAAAAGCAGTTCACGCTAGCAAAGCAGATGGTGGTAAAGGTGCACCAACAAATTTTGGAATGCCTGTAACTGGGCAAAACCCATTTATGCAATATCAAACGCAAAATAACGCGCTAAATCGCGCTATGATGTTTTCAGGTGGACAAGGCCTAGGACTACAAGCTGCGATGGCACAGCAAATGCAAGCTGAGCAAGCTGCCGCTGCACAAGCTCAAAACACGGCGTCTTCAAATTATCAAGATCCAAATAACGCAAGTTCAGTCGGGTTTAATTCTACAGTAACACCAACACCTACGTTTGCTGATAATTCTATGGACGCGTCTTTGGTTGGTGGAGTAGGAACAGCGCCTGTGGCAACTACTAATAATTTTAATCCAACAACTGTAAATTCTGCTGAAGGCATTTTTGGTAATGAACAAGCTAGAAAAATACAACCATATAAAAAACCATTAATAAACTTTTAATATAAAAAATATGAATCATAAAGATTTTAAAATAGACGCAGAGCACACAAAAGCAATGGGCGGCAAAAGAGGAGGTATTGTAGGAGAAAACGCAATATGGGACGGACCATTAAGTCAAGTTGGTAGAGCTCATGGTGAAGGATCAAGCTCAGGTATATATGGGATGAAACTAAAGCTAGATGCAGTTCCTTACTCAAGAGGACCAATAACACAAAAAGCTAAAAACTATAAATAATATAAACATGGCACAAAATCAACCAAGCAGCGCTATAACAGTTGTTAATAGCGATACAATTAATATTCCTAAACCAGGTATAATAACTTCAGGAACAAACACTTCTGGCGCAGCAACTACGTTAGTTGATGCTGGAAATAATTTTCTTTCTTCTGTTACTAATCCTAATGGTTACAATATTGTTGGAGGAGACGTAGTTGTGTCAGCGGCGGGCGTAATATGTGAAATAGAATCAGTAGATTCTGCTACACAACTTAAATTAAAAACACCAGGAATTGCAGCTGGAACATACGATATTTATAAAGGTAATTATCAAATCCAAGGACAATCTGATGGATTTACTTTATTTGTAGGAACAGGTGGTCCTGCTTCTACTCTTAAAATTAAAACTGTATCAGGAGAAGATGTTACTATGCTCAATGTTCCTGATTCTTCATTTATACCAGTCCAAGTTCAAAGAGTTTTTGCAACTGGAACTACTTGTAGTGACATAATAGGATTACAATAAAATGGCGGGATTTAATGGACCAAGTATATTAGGTAATGCAACCGCAGTATTAGGATTACCATTAACCTTTCCAGGTGGAGGTGGTCCTATACCTACAACTTTCTTTATTTTATCAGAAGCTGGTGATTTTTGTATATCAGAAGCGTCAGATTCAATGGTACAAGAGATAGCTCCTTAATAATTTAAAAGCATATAAAAAATGGCTAATATAAAGTTTTCTGCATTTACACAAAAAGTAGCATCAGCTGATGTAGATTTTTTAGTAGGGTACACGGGAGGTGACAACGTTAGAATAACTCCTTCAGTATTTGATGATCGCTATGTACCGCTAGCTGGTGGTACAATGACTGGTAATTTAAGAATAAATGACGGTGTTAGATTCCAAGCAGGTTCAAGTGGAGATTTTAATATTAGACATAACGGTGTAGCTACATTTCAAGAAAACGAGACAGGTGATTTGAATATTTCAAATTATGCTGATGATAAAGATATTATATTTTATAATGATGATGGAGCGGGTAGTGTTACTGAATATTTAAGATTAGATGGTAGCTCTACTAATATGAAAGCAAGTAAAGACATACGCTTTATTGATAATGTTGACGCTGAGTTTGGAACTGGTGGAGATTTTAAAATATATCACGACGGTGTAGACACATTTCAAGAAAACGAGACAGGTGATTTAAATATTACGCAAAACGCTGACAATAAAAACATCATATTTAAATCAGATAATGGTTCTGGATCTACAGCTACTTATATAACAGTTGATGGCGCTAATATTAGAACAAAATTTTCAAAAAACACAATTCATCTTGATAGTATTAGAGCTAATTTTGGTAACGGTTCTGACTTGCAGATTTACCACGATAGTGGAAACAATTATATACAAGGCGTTAGTGGTGATATGTATATACAAAATGGAGCTGATGATAAAGATATTATATTTAGATCAGACGATGGCGCTGGGGGTCAAACAGAATACTTTAGATTAGATGGTGGTATAGTAAGAACTATATTTTCTAAAAACATAGGTTTTGAAGATGATGTTAAAGCAATATTTGGTGCTGGTAATGATCTTCAAATATATCACGATGGTAGTAATTCTATTATAAAAGACTCTGGAGCAGGTAATCTTGTAATTAATGCAGGAAGTCTTGTAGTAAGTAATGCAGCCGATACCCAAAATATATTGATTGGTATTGATGGAGCAGAAGTTCGATTATATCACAATGGTAGCAAAAAGTTTGAAACTACAAGTACAGGAGTAAAAATTACAGGTGTAAATCAATATGCAGATAACGCGGCTGCTCTTGCAGGTGGATTAACAGTAGGAGATGTTTACAGAACAGGAGATTTATTAAAAATAGTAAACTAAGATATGGCAAATATAAAATTTTCCGCGTTTACGCAAAAAGTAGTAGAAACTGATGTAGATTTTTTAGTTGGATATACTGGTGCAGATAATGTTAGAATATCACCTAGCACTATTGGTCAAGGAGTTTACTTGCCACTAGCCGGTGGAACTATGACTGGTAATATTTTATTAGAAGATAGTGTAAAATTGTCTATTGGTACTTCAGATGACTTTAACATGTTTTTTAACGGAGTAGATACCACTCTACAAAACATAACAGGTAATTTAAATATAATTAATAAAGCTAACGACAAAGATATAACATTACAATCAGATGATGGAGCTGGTGGTGTTGCTACATATTTAACTTTAGACGGAAGCACTACTGACGCTTACTTCTCAAACCCTGGCAACGTAGGTATTGGAACTGCTAGTCCTAATTATAAATTATCAGTAGACGATAACTCAATTACAAATATACCTAAAACACTATTACAATTTGACGCGGCAAGTATAGCTGATAATGGAGGTTATAATATAGACTTTAGAGCAAGTGCAAATGATCTTGCCAACAGATACGTTGCAAGAATAAGAGGTATTAGAGAATCTTCAGGAGCAAAAAGTCAGTTGTCTTTTTGGACAGAAAGCGGAGCTGATTTATTACAGAGGATGACCATACGCGCTTCAGGCAACGTAGGTATTGGAACTGCTAGTCCTAGTTACAAATTTACAGCTTATGGAAGCTCATCAGATAGCGAAATTGTAGCTTCTTTTGGTAGCGCAAATGACATATCTGAATATACCGCTATTGGATTATCTGGTTTTATCGCAGGTAACGACGCGACTAAAGCAGGTTTAGCGTTAGAAAGAACCGCTAGTTTTGGTGTAGGAAAATTACACTTTTTAAATAACACCACTATAGATGACTCGGATATGACTCTAAGCGATTCTAGAATGGTTATAGATATAGACGGTAACGTAGGTGTTGGAACTACTAGTCCTTCGTCTTTTAATTCAAGAGGTAGAAATTTAGTAGTCAATAGCGATGGTGACACAGGTATTACTATTAGTGCTAATTC
>Ga0164318_10005102_pt1 | contig 12694 bp, 16 predicted proteins | sample GuaBasSedimGuay9_FD_113734 | JGI IMG/M metagenome (GOLD analysis project Ga0164318, IMG submission 113734) | Subseafloor sediment microbial communities from Guaymas Basin, Gulf of California, Mexico - Guay9, Core 4571-4, 0-3 cm | ecosystem: Environmental > Aquatic > Marine > Hydrothermal vents... | reverse complement strand
TGTATTCCTTTTTATTGTAAAAAGCTACACCTAACATATCCCAAGCTTTTGAATTTTTATTATCTTTTTTTAAGCTATCCTGCCAAAGAGAAATGCTATCATGCCAAACCTTATTCCTCTGAACTGTCAAACCAATTAGAGTAACAATTATTACAGAAACAAAAATATAGATAAATAAAGAAATTTTCTCTTTTTCTTGATTAAAAAGAAGATTAGCAAGCAAAAAGGCTATACCTATAATTGGAAGATAAAGATATCTATCAGCCATTACAATAGATATAGGTATTATATTGCTTACTGGAAGAAGAGCAATAAAAAACCAAGATAAAGAAAAAAATATTTTTTTATTCCTTTTAAAAGAAAGAATAGTAATAAAAAGAATTAAGATAATAAATATCAAAGAAAATATTGCAGAGATAGAGAAAAAATTTGTTACAGGATGGATATTATAATAATTATTTAGATAAAAAGGAAAAAAAATATTTCTGAAATATAAAAGAAAGGCTTTTGCCATAGTAAAAAGGTGAGATGTAAAAGAACCCCCAAATGGCTCCTTTATTCCTCCAACTCTGGCTTGAGATAAAATTGTAATAATAGAAAAAATGATTGTAAATATAAAATATGGTATTTTTTCCAAAATTTTTTTTCTCTCTATTTTATCTTGAAATATATCTATTAGTACCAAAAGAAAAGGAATGATAACAGCATGTGATTTTGACAATAAAGAACATAAAAAGAAAAAAAGTGAGAATATATAAAATGGCTTTTTTCCTTTTAAATAAGTTATAAGTGAAAGAAAACCAAAAAAGAAGAAGAGAAGGGTTTTTCTTTCAGAGATCCATGCAACAGATTCAACTTGAACAGGATGAAGACCAAAGAAAAGAGCAGTAAAAATAGATACTCTTTTATTTTTTGTGAGCACAAAAAAGAAGAGATAAACAAGAATTACGTTTATAATATGAAGAATAATATTGGTTATATGATAGCCTTTTGGGTTAAGCTGCCAGAAATGATAATCTATGCTAAAAGATATTAGATTCAATGGAAGATAATCACTAAACCAGAAATGAGAAAAGATCCTTTTTAAAGAAGTAACATCTATTTCCCTTATAAGGGGATTATGTACTACATAACGATAATCATCTATGTTTATAAATTGATTATTTATAGAGTTAAGGAAGGTGACAAATGTTACAAGAAAAAGCAAAAAAGCGATAAATAGGTGGGATGTCTCCTTTTTATAAAAATCATCTCTTATCTTCAATATACCAAATAAAAATAGATTTCATTTAATAATGGATTATAATTGTTTTCTCTTTTATCCTTTAGGATACAATAAGTGCATTAAATTTTCTGAGCGGTTTTCTAACCGTGATAAAAATATCACGACAAAAAAATCGCCCTACCCAGCTTTGTTTATATCAACCTCTTTCTTTGAGCAAAGCTTAAATAAAAATAAATACCTATCAAAAAACTTAAAGGAATCTCATATTGCCCACTTATTGCTTTGTATCGTCTACCTCGTTAACCAGATTTCCAGTTTGATCAATCCGCCAGACATCAACAGTAGCATCACCATCGATATTTCCTCTGGCACGCATAGTAAATGTATTTGCCGTAACATTCGTAATATTATCAAGCGTGTAATAGTTTCCTGCCTTATCATTTGCCGGCCAATTAGGAAGACTATTCTTAACAGCAGTATAGGTGCCATGTTCTGCCCTATACTGTTCTTGATCAGCTCTTAAGGTTTGAAGTATGGTCTTTGCATCAGATTGTCTTGTCCTTGAACTATAACTGGTGTATGTAAATATGGCAATAGCAGCAAGTATCCCAACTATTGCAACCACTGCCATAAGTTCAGTTAAAGTAAACCCCTTTTTATTATTAAACAATTTTTACCCCCTTTAAAAAAGCAGCAAAGGGTGTTTTTATATAAAACACCCATGCTGCAAAATTTTCTTAACCTAAAGCCACATTACTTTTTAGGTATATAACCTGATGGTACATTATTACCACTCCACGTCCATGTGATAGCACCAGTGCCGGTTACATTTGCGGTTAAGATAAGCGAACCACTATCAACATCTGCACAACAATTGTTGACATCGCATGTAATTGTTGCCTGAGTTTTACTAACCTTGTGTACAGTTATTCCTTCAATCTTGTTATCACCACCAACTGCCAGACCAACGAGTAAGGTGTTTTTAATAGCTTCAGCAGTAGTAAGACCGTTGTTCGGAAAATCGGCATTATCATTATAGTAATCACCTAAAGCACCACCAACAGAGTTCATACCTCTGGTAACTTCTGAAAGTCTGCTCTTACAAGCCTGAGCCCTGTACATTGGTATAGCAATAGCAGCCAATATACCAATGATAGCAACTACAATCATCAACTCAATTAATGTAAAACCTTTACTGTTTCTTCTTAACATTTTTTTCCTCCTTTTTAGATTTTTTAAAATATAATTAAAAATTAGCTAACCATTAAAATTAGCTTTTTAGATTTCTTTATCACCTCCTCCCATTAATGGTTTCAATTTTTTAGGGGGTCATCTTTTTATATAAGCATTTTCTATGCCAAATTTTTAAAAAACTAAAATATTTTTCTCCTTTCTAATCAACAATATAGAATATACTAAAATAACCTCTCTTAATTTAAATAAATAATTGACAAAATTTGACACATGTTTGACAATTTTTGACAATATAATGACAACAAATCTCAAACCTAAAAATAAAAATCTTTAATATTGCCTAAATATCCTTCTTTATTGCTTTGCCTATTTTACGACCTAACTCAATACAAAGATCAAGATCATCATGAGTTGGAACATAATTAACCTTGATCCCTGGATCAATAACCTTTATCTTCATCTCTTCCATAAATTGATTGAGCAATTTTACTGCCTCTCCACTCCAGCCATATGAACCAAAAGCAGCTCCTATTTTGTTTGTTGGCCGTAAGCCCTTCATATAGGTGAGAATATCAGCCATATTAGGAAGGATACCATTATTTAAAGTGGATGAACCTAAAACAATTGCCTTTGCATCAAGAAGTTCTGTTATGACCTCGCTTCTATGATTAAATTTTAGATCCATCACTTCAACGGATACTCCTTCCTGAACCAATCCATGTGCAATTGAATTTGCCATCATTTCTGTACTGTGCCACATAGTTTCATAAACAACAAGAGCCTTCTTTTTGCTTTTCTGATGAGCCCAGTCGCTATACGCTTGAATGATCTCAGGGATATATTTACGCCAGATAAGCCCATGATCTGTTGCGATCATTTCGATTTCAATGCCCATAGCATTAACATCATCAAGAAGTTTGATAACACGAGGAGAATACGGTAAAAGGATATTTGCATAATATTTAGCAGCATGTTTAAAGAGTTCGGCATGATCAACCTCATCGTCAAATCGCTCGCTTGTAGCCCAATGTTGTCCAAATGCATCGCTTGAAATCAAGAGTTTATCTTCCTTTATATAGGAAAACATACTATCTGGCCAATGCAGCATCCTTGTTTCAATAAAATGGATCGTTCTTTTCCCGATACTTATCTCATCACCTGTTTTTACTACTTCATAAGGCCAATCTTCCCTATGAAAGTGACTAATCAAGGCCTTTTTCCCCATAGGAGATGTTATAATCTTTTCTGGCTTGATAATTTCTATCATCTCTGGCAAACAGCCAGTATGGTCCATCTCAACATGATTTACAACAATATAGTCAATTTTTGTTGGATCTATTATCTTATGTATATGGTGAATTAAATCGTTTTTAAAGGGCTTTTTGACCGTATCAAATAATGTGATCTTATCATCCATAGCAAGAAAGGCATTATATGTTGAACCCTTATAGGTTGAATAACCATGAAAATCCCGTATATCCCAATCAATAGCCCCAACCCAATAGATATCTTTTTTTATTTCAACAGGCCACATTTTTTCTCCTCCATTGATTCATAAATTCTTTTACCTATAATCTTTTTTATTTAAAATTACTGTTTAATATCATTTAATTTTTTTGTTAATTTTTCTAAATGTTTCTGCTCTTCTTTAATCAACTGGCCAATCAATTCCTTCCCCTTTTTCTCTTCTGTTAAATCCTGCATAGTTAGGAAAAAGATTATGGAATCCTTTTCAAACTGAATTGCAAAATTTATGGCATCAGTAACGCTTTTGATCTGATTTATCTTTTCCTCGATCTCTTTTGTTGTTCTAAAGATATGAGTATCAGCCATCATCTTAAGATATCTATTTATCTCATTTTCAGGATCCCAAACAGTCGAGCTTTTTACATCCTCAGGGAGTTGCGATTTTAGGGAAATAAATTTTTCTTTATGTTTAATTTCTTCACTTGCAAGGTATTCAAATAGTTCTTTAACATCTAAGTCTGAAATTTTATCCCTGGCCTTCTGGTAAAAAATATAACCATTTTTCTCTATTTCAATTGCTATTTGAAAAACCTCACCCGCATTGAAATCATATAACATTCTTTTACTCCTTGCTTAGATCTTCCTTAATACATGTTTTCCATTTCATTCCTTTTCAAATTCATCTTTTGATGCACTACATACAGGGCAGGTCCAGTCTTCTGGAAGATCTTCAAATTTTGTTCCTGGTTCAATCCCATTATCAGGATCTCCTTTTTCAGGATCATAAACATACCCACAAACCTGACATACATATTTATCCATTGTTTTTCCTCCTTTTTTAATGATTTCAAAGTTGTATTTTACTTTTATTATATAAGCTCAATTCTTAAAATTCTTAACCTAAATATAATCTTATGATGGTTAGAAAATTGCTTCTAAAACTCTTTATAAAAAACTATCTAATCATTAAAAATGCATTAATATTGGATATTTTTCTTCTTTTAATAAAAAATCATCTATTCTTTAATATAAGTAGGTGCTGTTTTAGGCGCTTTCCCTCTTTTAACAAGATGATAATAAGCATAGGTCATTGGCTCATCTTCTGAAATGATATCACCATCAACCATCTCTCCTATAAAAATTGTATGAGTTCCTACGTTAACCTCTTTTATTACCTTTGTTTCTAAATATCCAATGCTATTCTCCTCCAAAATAGGTATCCCATTTTCGCTTAAACGATATTGCACTTTTTCAAATTTATCTATATCCTTGCCAGATTTAAATCCAAACCGACCTATAAAGACCATATCGGTATTTTGAGAAAGGATATTCACAACAAAATATTTGCTTTTTTTGATAAAGAGATTTGTTAGATTCTCTTTATTAATGCTTACCGCCAAAGTTGGTGGTTCTGATGTAATCTGAAATACCGTATTTGCAATTTGTCCATTGATCTTATCATCCTTTTTAGATGTGACAACATAAAGCCCATAGTTGATTTTGTATAAAACCTTTTTATTCATCTTTATCTCCTTTTAAAAATCTCACCATTAATAATAATAAATATTTTGGTAATTTTCAAGAAAAGTATTAAAAATTAGATACCGATGTCAAAATAATCATCGAGTTTAAAAATTCATTCCATATCCAGCCCTTTTTATCTACTATTCTACCTTTCCCATATCAACCTTTTTTATTTCCTAAAAAGTAACCATCCTTATCTTAAGATTTACTTTAACATCTTTAATCCCATCAATATCTTTTAAAGTTTTTGTTATAGCCATAACACAATGTTCACAAACCATGTCTTTTACTTTAATTGTTTTCATTATATTTTCCTTTTAATTCATTAAAATAAAAATCCTTTAGCAATTAAAAGTTAAAAACTCGCTTTTTAAAACTCAACCAGATGATAAATATAATCAAAAAAACAGCTGAAACAGTTGCTGGGATTGCTGTTCTTTCAGTAAAAAGAGTCAGTGATAAGCCTGCTGCAAGCCCATAATTTTTAAGGGTTCCAAGTAAAACAATACTTGTTACTGTTTTTGAATCTATTTTAAATATCTTGCCAATACTTTCTATTACCAAACCTAACAAAAAAGTGCTCGCAAAAGATATAGCAGCTACTTCTACAATTAATAATGGTTGAGTTAGAAAAACCTTACGATTAAGTCCTACAACTGTATAAACAATAACAAAAAACCCCCAATTTATGATCACACCTTTAACTGGTTCTAAATGCTCAGCTAATTTTATCCACCGCAATATACGAGAAAAGATTAAAGGGATAAGTATAAGCTCAACCAAAATAATAAACAGTTTTCCTGGGTGAATAAATCTTGTTCCAAGCAGCCAAATTGAAATTAAAGGTGTTATAACCAATGCAGCTAAATAGGTTCCTATTGTGCTACCAAGAGAAAAATTGATATTTCCTTCCAAAGCAGTGGTAAAGGGGATAACAGCTACAGCAGGTGGGACAACAATAATAATAATGAATCCAGTCCAAAACTCCTTTTCATGTATAAGGAGGCTATTAAGAGCTAAAATTATTCCTCCAAGGACAACGTAATTCATCAAGATTCCAACTAAAGCATTTTTAAAAATAACACGGGGAGAAAGAAATATATTCGAACTAATTGTCATGGTTGAAATAGTCATTATAACTGCCAAGACAATAAGTGTAAAATCTTTTGTAAAGTAAGCAGCTTTCCCCCAGATTAAACCTAAAAATAATGACAAAAAAAGTATAAAATCTCTATTTTGTAATAACTTTCTAATTGTAACCATGCAATATATTCAACTTTTTTAGGGACTTTTATAAGTAAAAAATTATATTAAAAGTAAAATAATCCATCACTTTATAATTTGTGGCAATTCCAGCAGCTGTTTATTGGACCGCTTCTCTTTTTATTTTTCTTTTTTGCTTTATGACAATCTCTACATTAGTTCATAACTTCTTTTTTCTTTAATTTTCCTCTTTTTTCCATTTATCTATCACTCCAGATACTTCAGGGTATAATTTATGGCAAAGTTTACAATCTCTTAAAACATTCTGGTGAAAATGATGTGAAAGATTGACCTTTTTTACCCTCTGCCTTTATGATAATCTCTTTAGTCCCTTTGCCTTGAGAAATCCCAAAAGAAGAAATGGTGAATATAAAAACTATAGCAATTCCTAAAAAATTAATTTTATTTTCATATCCATTACTTTTTTAACTGTTTTTATTATTAAAAGTATATAAAAAAATAAAAATTATTGGTAAAGATTATAAAAATATTAAGTTTATAACCTTTCAAAAGATTTAATAAATTATTTTTTCAATCTTTCTGCTATTTCTTTGCCATAATTTTGAGCCATTTCCCTGCCCCCACCTGATGAGGCTGATTTCAACCTTAACGACCCGCTTACCATATCCATGTTAAATATATTCTTCATTGTATCAAAAATTCTATCAGGAGCTTCTCCGCTCCAGCCAAATGCACCAAATGCTCCTCCAACCTTTCCTTTTAGGTTTGATTTTTCAGCCATAAAGAGAAATGTTTTCATTGACTGCATCATATCTCCATGATATGTTGGGGAGCCAAAAACATAGGCATCATAGCCTTCTAAATCTTTCTCATTTTTTATTGCAGGAACATCTTTGACCTCAACATCAACTTCTAAAAAACGTATTCCTTCTGCAATAAGCTCTGCAATCCTTTTTGTCTGACCATTTCTTGTACAATAAACAACAAGCACCTTTGCCATGTTATTTTTCCTCCTTTTGAACTATATTTCTACTTAATTATTAATTTTAAATCGCTATCTTACGGTTTTAAAGATAAACTAAAAGTAAAAATATTTTTCACTTCAGTTTTTGCTATTCTCCTTTATTAAAAACAATATTTTCACCAAACTCAAAAGCCTTCTTTAATGCTTCTGATAATTTCAGTATATCTCCCTTTTTTTCTACTCCCTTAAAAAAGAGGCCTCCTTTATATTCCATATCAAGCGCATCAAAAAAATATCTTGCTACAAGCTCAATACCTAAAAAAAGATTTTTCCCTTTTGTAGCTCCAACAGCTATTAAATAACCTTTACCACTAGTATAGATTTTTAGATTATCCTTCTTCTTTTCTAACATCCTTTTAGACCACATTGCCTGACCACGATCAATTAAAGCTTTTAGCTGAGATGTCATCCCATAAAAAAATACTGGGGTAGCTAAAATAATTGCTTCAGCATTTTGAAGTAATGGATATATAAATTGCATATCATCATCAACAATGCATTCACCTGTCTTCTCACATGCATTACACTCCTGACAACCAGAGAATTTTAAATCCCTAACATAAATTGAAACAACTTCTGCTCCTTTTGCCTTAGCACCTTCAAGGGCTTTATCAAGCAATATATCACTATTCCCTTTCTTTCTGGGACTTCCATAAATTCCAAGAACCTTCATTTAAAAATCCTTATTGAACTTTCTTTTATATTAAAAAGGATCTTGATATCATAAAGTTTTGTTCTCATATCTATTGCATTGCACAGCACTTGGATAAAACAGATAAAATCACCATTAAAAGCGAACAAAATAACCTTTTTTTAATAAATCCCCTTTAATGAATAAATAAAAAAGATTTTTTCATCCAAGTCTCGGATCAATTCCTTTAAAGCCACATTCTGGGGTATAACAGCTAACATTAATAAAATCACACTTTTCATTACATGATGGACACACCTCTGGTGGTTTTTCTTCCTGCAGTGTATATCCACAGTTAGAGCATTTCCAAAAAGGTTTTTCCATTATTTCTTCTTTTTTCTCCATGATCTCTTCTCTAAAATCTTAAAAAAATTAGTTTCTAAATATTTTTTGCTGAACTCATCCAAATTTATACTTATTCTTAAACCTCTTCCAACATTACAGTATCAACTGGTTTTGGGCCTTTAACAGAAAGAAAAGCAGCTGGCTCATTACCTATGTTTTCAAATGTATGTGGAATATCCATCTTGCCTTGCACAAGATCTCCTTTAGCTGCCACAATTTCTTTTTCGCCTATCTTAAATTTTATTTTCCCTTTTATAATAAAAAAAAGCTCATCAGTAGTAGGATGTTTATGCAAATCCACTTTTTTCCCGATCGGCAAATTATATATATAGGGAAAGATAGCAGAATAATCACCAAAAAAAGGATTTACTTCCACTTCTTCTCCATAAGAAATTTTCTGGCCATATTGCATATGGATCAGATCAAAATCATCGCTTATTTCACCAAATCTTTTTTGCGGCGAACCACAATTAGGGCATTTTCCTGGGAGCTCATCCCCTTCATGGATATATCCACAAACAGAACATCTCCATCTTTTCATCTTTTGCCTCCCCTTTTCATAATAATTTCGTTTTGTTTTTTCTCATTTAATTTAAGTTGTAGCATCTCAAACATCTCCTGAATACCTTTGCTCATATACCATCGGCCAAAAGCAAATGCACCATAATCTGCTCCTGCCATAGCAGACGAAAAACGAGTAGAGTTTGCATAAAAGAGCCACTGCTCAACCCATTTCTTTTCAATTGCTTCATTGAATATACTATCATTTTGTTCAAGTCCTTTAGCAGCACCTTTTTGCCATGCATCAACCAGTATCTTTGTAGCAGTTAATGTCATCTGGTTTGTTGTTTTTATTGTATTTTCAAATCGTTCATAATGTTTCTCAACCCACTGATAACTATGGCAAGAGAGACAAAGCTTTTTCATTTCGTTTCTTCTTTTTTCCTGTTCTCTCTCATCAATTAAATATTCTTTAGCAAAACCCCCTGTTAGCTCGGTTGGCAAAGGCAAACCATTTTTATTAACTATAATCGTTGTATTAGGAGATTTTGGGTGAGGATGAGCATAGATCAATCCAAAAATTCTCCATGAGATTCTATCATTCATTTGATGACTTCTTTTAATAACAATATCTCTTTCTTCTGTTGCAACAAGACTTATATGACATGTAGCACAAGTTGGTGCAGAAAAATCTTTTCCCACAATCCAAGGAACATCTTTATAATTCCATTTACTTCCAAATGAAGAATAAATGTTTCCATGCTTGCTAACCATATAAACCTTATATGCTGGCACATCAGGGCCTTTATGACATTCAGCACAAGTGTATGGTTTTCTTGCCATTTCAATAGAAAACTGATGTCTTGTATGGCAAGAAGTACAGGAACCAATGGTGCCATCTGGGTTTACACGGCCAACGCCTTGATTTGGCCAGCCAGAAAGGATCGGGAACTCCATTTCCCCTTCGCTTGTCTCGCGGGTTTCCATGCCAATAACTTCAACTTTAGTCCCATGACAAAAATAACAGGAATCAGCATTTGAGTTATCATCAGGGGGATTATGAGCTATTTTCATATCCTCAAAAGAATAAACTCCATTTATTGAATCAATTAGGTTATGATAAATTAAGTTATTATTGAGATTCATATATGCATAAGACATCATATTTTTACTATATTGGTCTGCCTCTTCTTGATGACAGACAGCACAATCATCTGGAGTAATTACTGTATGTACCTTATAGCCTGCGTGCTCAAAACTATCTTTATGCTTAAAGGAATTGATTATATGACACTCTGCACAACCTACAACGATATTAGCAAGCTCATCAGGTACTTTCTTAACCGAAATCTTTCTTGACAATTCATCTTTCTTTAAAGCTAAAGCCGGGGTAACTTTTGAATGTAGACTTTTTTGCCAGTCAGCAACAATACCTGGGTGTATGGAAGTATGGCACGAAATGCAATCTTCACTCTCCCTACTTAATTTAGGTTTTGCACCAAAAGAGATAGAAGAGAATATAAAGAGTATTAAAATTGCAAAAAGAATTTTTCTCATGGCACTTTCCTTTTTAAAAATCATTTTATCGCCCAAAAAATATTCTTAAAAATGTGGTAAAATTTATTTTTTATCTTTAATAAAATCATTTTAATCCTTTAAATATGTATTTAAAAATCAACTCAATCCAACATCAAGAAGCATCATAACAGTAAAGCCGAGCATTGCCCCCATTGTAGCAAAATCAGTGTTTCCATTTCTTTGTGACTCTGGAATTACCTCCTCTACAACAACATAGATCATAGCGCCCGCAGCAAAACTCAATGCATAAGGAAGTATAGGATGAGCAACAAAGACAATAGCAGCCCCTATGACAGCAGCAACAGGTTCAACAATTCCTGAAAGCTGTCCATACCAAAAACTTTTTAATCGAGATAAACCTTCACGTCTTAAAGGCATTGAAACAGCTGTCCCTTCTGGAAAATTTTGAATCCCAATACCAACGCTTAATGCAATAGCACCTGTTAAAGTAGCAGAAGAGAAATTAGCTCCGTAAGCTCCAAAGGCAACCCCAATCGCAAGCCCCTCTGGAATATTATGGATGGTTATTGCAAGAACTAACAATGTAGATCTATGCCAGGAGGTTTTAATCCCTTCAGCCTCTTCTTTTGGAAACCCTATATGAAGATGTGGAAGTATTTTATCAATAATCCTCAAGAAAAAACCTCCTAAAAGAAAACCAACCATAGGAGGAATCCATGTTGGCATCCCTTTGCCTTTTGACATCTCAATTGCTGGAGCAAGTAACGACCAGAAGCTCGCAGCAATCATAACCCCAGCTGCAAAACCAAGCATACCATCAAGCAATTTCTTTTTTATATTTTTACCCAAAAATACTATTGCCGAACCAGCGGCTGTCATAAACCAAGTAAAACCTGTGGCTATAAGAGCCTGGATTACAGGGTGGAGATTTTTGATATAATCTAACATCTTTTATCACTTTTTAAAATTTTATAAAAAATATTATCCATCTAAAGCCTTTTAGGAATATTTCTCAATGATTTTTGATAGCATTTCGGTATCAACATCCTGTTTTGCTAACGGACCTTTTTTAAGTATAGGAAAATGCTCTTCAAACGATGGCTTGTTATTTTTGTAAATTACCCCAAGGGGTGTTTTATCACCCCATTCAAAAGCTTTCTTTATGGCTATTTCAAAATCTGTTGGATCATAAGTTGACGGTAAAAAATAAGATCGTTCTTTATACCATAAAAAGGTGTTTATTCTGTTAAAAGAGATACATGGTTGCATAATATCAACAAATGAAAAAGGCATTTATAAATTAGATACCTGCTATATCTTGGTTATTCTTGAGTTAATACGGTTGGTAAATTGAACTGACGTTGTGCTAATTCTCTATCAATCATGAAAAGGCCATTCCCCATATCACCCATAAGTTTAAGTCTTTGGACTACATCGTTTGTTGATGCTTCCTCCTCTATCTGCTCTGTAACAAACCATTGCAGGAAAATATTTGTAGCATGATCACCCTCTTTTAAAGCAAGATCAACAAGATCGTTTATCATTTTAGTTACCTTTTGCTCATGTTTATATGCTGCCTCAAAGGCTTCTAAAGGTGACTTCCATTCTGTAGGTGGGCCTTCTATGGTAGAAAGATAAACTCTTCCTCCTCGTTCGTTTATGTGGTCATAAAACTTCATTGTGTGCATTAGCTCCTCTTGAGTTTGCACCCTCATCCAGTTTGCAAACCCTGGCAGGTTAATAGAGTGGAAATAAGCAGCCATGGAAAGATATAGATAAGCTGAATAAATCTCAGCATTTATCTGGTTATTTAAAGCCTTTTCAATGTTTTCTTTTATCATATTTATCACTTTTTCCATAAACCGTGCAAATTGCAATATTCACGGGCAGTGATCTCATCTGCATCGATATTGAAGGTAGCTTCAGGTTTACCACCTGGTTTAAGAAATTCTCTATAAGC
>Ga0164318_10005101_pt1 | contig 12694 bp, 8 predicted proteins | sample GuaBasSedimGuay9_FD_113734 | JGI IMG/M metagenome (GOLD analysis project Ga0164318, IMG submission 113734) | Subseafloor sediment microbial communities from Guaymas Basin, Gulf of California, Mexico - Guay9, Core 4571-4, 0-3 cm | ecosystem: Environmental > Aquatic > Marine > Hydrothermal vents >... | reverse complement strand
CCTCGATGTCGTGCTCCTTCAAAAACGCCCGGCTGCCCACCAGCACCGCCCGGCCATCCACCGTGCCTCGCACTCCCTTGCCACGCACGGCCTCGAAGTCGGTCAGTTCTCCCAGCGCGATCCCCTCCGCCTCGGCGCGGGCTACAATCGCCCGGCCCAGCGGGTGCTCCGATCCCCTCTCCACGCTCGCCGCCCAGCGCAGGATGGTTTCAGGCTTCAGGTTCGAGGTTCCAGGTTGGCTGGAAACCCGAAACTTGGAACCTGAAACAATCACGTCGGTGACTTCCGGCCTTCCTTTGGTCAGCGTCCCCGTCTTATCAAAGACCACCACCCGCACATCCCGCATAGCCTGGATTGCCTCGCCGGAGCGGATGAGGATGCCGTTCTCGGCCCCGATACCGCTGCCGACCATCAGCGCGGTGGGCGTCGCCAGCCCCAAGGCGCAGGGGCAGGCGATGACCAGCACCGAGACGGTGTTAATCAGCGCCAGCGTGAAACGACCCAGATCAGGGTTCACCCAGGGCAGGAAGCGGCTGGCCCACACTGCGATGGGACGCAGCGCGTCGGGGAAGAGGAACCAGGCCAGGAAGGTGAGCAGCGCGACGCCGACGACGATGGGCACGAAGACGGCCGTCACTCGGTCGGCGAAAGCCTGGATGGGCACTTTGGTGCCCTGGGCCTGCTCGACCAGGCGCACCATCTGGGCCAGGAAGGTATCCTTGCCCACGCGGGTGGCCCGCACTTTGAGCAGCCCATCCTGGTTGACCGTGGCCCCGATCACCTCGTCGCCGGGATGTTTGTTGACCGGCATAGATTCGCCCGTGGCCATAGATTCGTCCACGGCGCTCTCCCCCTCGATCACGACGCCGTCGGTGGGGATCTTCTCGCCGGGGCGGACGACCATCACGTCGCCCACCTGCACCGCCTCGATGGGCACCTCCCGCTCCACGCCGTCTACCAGAACGCGGGCAGTCTTGGCCCCCAGTTCCAGCAGTTTGCGGATGGCCTGGGACGCACGCCCCTTGGCGCTCGCTTCCACGTACCGCCCGGTCAGGTGGAAGGCCATAATCATCGCCGCCACGCCTGCGTAGGAGGGGATAGGCGCGAAGAAGGTGGCGATGCCGGTGAGGAATGAGGCCCCGGTGCCCAGCGCGATGAGTGCATCCATGTTGGGTGCACCGTGCACTGTTGAACTCCACGCTGCCACGTAGGTGCGCCGCCCGACCCAGAAGAGCACTGGTGCGGCCAGGAGGAGCATCCCCAACTTGAAAATAGTCAAGTTGGGCCAGGCCACCCCCGCCAGCATCTCCGGCAGCATCCAGATGATGATGGGGCCGGTGAAAGCCCAGGCCAGGAGCATCCGCCGGCGGGCGTCCTGCATCTTGCGCACCTCGCGGGAGAGTTCCTCCTCCGCCCGCTCCTCCGCTGTAGGCAGCACCTCATAGCCCGCCTCGGCCACGGCGCGGCGGAAGCCGGGTACCCCGGTGAGGGTGGGGATGCACTCCACAGTGGCCGTCTCGGTCGCCAGGTTGACATTGACGTTGAGCACGCCGGGCAACTCCGCCAGCGCCTTTTCGACGTGGGCCACGCAACTGGCGCAGGTCATCCCGCCGATGGGCAGGCTGACCGTCTCGGTCGCCACGTCGTAACCCGTATCGCGCACGGCCTCCACCAGGCGGTCCAAGGAGGCCAGTTTGAAGTCAAGGATAACCGACGCCTGCTCGGTAGCCAGGTTGACGCTGGCATCCAGGACGCCTTCAACCTCTTTCAGCCCTTGCTGCACGTGGGCCACGCAACTGGCGCAAGTCATGCCCTCGATGGGCAGGGTTAGCGTTCGCTTCTCTTCAGTCATATTTCAGAACTCCGCCTTTACGGTCCTTCATCCGGTGCCGAATAACCGGTCGCCTGCGTCCCCCAGGCCCGGCACGATGTAGCCTGCCTCGTTCAGCCGCTCGTCCACAGCGGCGAGGTAGATCGGCACGTCAGGATAAGTCGTTGTCAGGCACCGTATACCCTCGGGAGCAGCGATGACGCCCACGAACTTGATGCGCCTGGCCCCCCACCGCTTAAGGATGTCTACTGCCGCCACTGCCGACCCGCCCGTGGCCAACATTGGATCGAGAACCAGGCACACATCCACCGTGGGACTGACGGGCAAGCGGTTGTAATACTCCACCGGCTTCAGTGTCTGTTCGTCGCGCCGGAGCCCGATGTGCCATACCTCGGCGTTGGGCATCATATTCCAGATTCCCTCCACCATCCCCAGCCCGGCACGCAGGATGGGGACGAGCCCTACCCGCTCGCGCAGCCGGTAGCCGCTGGCCTGCCCCAGCGGCGTCATCACCGTCACCTCTTCCGTCGCCAGGTCCGACGTGGCCTCGTAAGCGATCAGGACGGCGATCTCCCGTAAGAGTTCACGGAACTTCTTGGGATCGGTGCGCTGGTCGCGCAGAAGGGTCATCTTATGCTGCACCAATGGATGGGTCGAAACGTGCACCTGCGGTGCCACAATTCACCTCCTGGAAACTAGGGGCTTCAGGATTTAGGATTTGAATTGTACCCCTGAGTCTACTGCTTGTCAAAGTACCATTTCACTGTATAATTTTCCTCAAATGCGCGAGCGTGTCATCTCCCCTCAACCCCAGGAAGAGGAAATTGTGCTCGACCGGGCACTGCGTCCGCAGCGCCTGGCCGGTATGATCGGGCAAGATCGCGTGCGGGAGAACCTCGCCATCCTGATCGAGGCGGCCAGGAAGCGCGGCGAGGCTCTTGATCACGTGTTGCTATATGGTCCGCCGGGTCTGGGCAAGACAAGTTTGGCCCATGTTATCGCCAACGAGATGGGCGTGCCCATCCGGGTGACCTCCGGCCCGGCCATCGAGCGGGCCGGCGATCTGGCCGCCATCCTGAGCAACCTGCGCGAGAAAGAGGTGCTCTTCATTGACGAGGTGCACCGTCTGGGCCGGGCCGTCGAGGAGATTCTCTACCCGGCGATGGAGGACTTCGCGCTCGACTTCGTCATCGGCAAGGGCCCCAGCGCCAGGAGCATCCGGCTCAAACTGCCCCACTTCACCGTCATAGGGGCCACCACCCGCCTGGCGCTGTTGACCGCTCCGCTGCGGGCACGCTTTGGCGCTACCTTCCGCGTGGATTTCTACGACCAGGAGGCATTGGAGGCTATCGTGCGCCGCGCCGCGCGGGTGCTGGAGGTGGAGATAGACGACGCGGGGGCGGCGGAGATCGCCCGGCGCGGCCGAGGCACGCCCCGGGTGGTGCTGCGGCTGCTCAAGCGTGTGCGCGATTTCGCCCAGGTGCGTGCCGACGGACGCATCACCGCCGAGGTGGCCCGTGAGGCCCTGGGGCTGCTGGAGGTGGACGAACGCGGGTTGGATGACCTGGATCGGCGCATTCTCCGCACCATCATTGAGAAGTTCGGCGGCGGGCCTGTGGGATTGGATACCGTCGCAGCCGCCGTGAGCGAGGAGTCCGACACGATTATGGACGTGGTCGAGCCTTACTTGCTACAACTGGGCTTCCTGGACCGCACGCCACGGGGTCGTGTGGCGACGGCACGAGCCTACGAGCATCTGGGGCTCCCTTACCAGCGGCCGGAGCAGCCCGCGTTGTTATGACGACGAACCTGGGGAAGTTGCCATGAACGAGTTAGAGACGATGGGCAAATGGGTAATGATTATGGGTGGCGGCCTGGTCTTGCTCGGCGGATTGCTGTGGCTATTCTCAAAGGTAGGCTTCCTGGGCCACCTGCCGGGCGACATCCGTATCGAAAGGCCGGGCTTCACTTGCCTAATCCCATTGGCCAGTTCCATTCTCCTCAGCATCCTGCTGACGGTACTGCTGAACATCATCGTGCGGCTCATCAACCGCTAGAAAGTCGCCCGCCTGGGGATGGAAATCCCCCAGACCAAACAGCGAGCCACCGGAAGTAACGCATGGCGCTTGCAATCGGACAGATCCTCCAGAGTCGCTACCGCATCGTCTCCCGGCTTGGAGAAGGTGGGATGGGTGCAGTTTACCGCGCCCATGATACCCGATTGAACATCCCCGTCGCCATCAAAGAGATGGTCCCCCAGCCCGGGCTTGACCTGGAAACGCTGGCCCAACTGCGCCAGCAGTTCCAGCAAGAGGCGCAGATCCTGGCGCGTCTGAGTCATCCTCACCTGGTGCGGGTTAGCGACTTCTTCGAGGAAGGAGGCAACGCTTACCTGGTGATGGACTTCGTCGAAGGGGAGAGCCTGGCCGAGCGCATCGAGCGGGAAGGAGCGTTGCCGGAGGAGCAGGTACTGACCTGGGCGGGACAACTGCTGGACGCGCTGGCGTACTGCCACTCTCAAGGGGTGATTCACCGGGACGTGAAGCCGCAGAACGTCATCATCCAGCCCGACGAGGAGGCAGTGCTGGTGGACTTCGGGTTGGTGAAATTGTGGGACTCCCGCGACCCACGCACGCGGACGGCAATGCGGGGAGTGGGCACACCGGAGTATGCCCCGCCAGAGCAGTATGATGCCGCGATGGGGTACACCGATGCCCGTAGCGACATCTACGGGTTGGGAGCGACGCTCTACCACGCGCTCACGGGTCAGGCCCCACCGACGGCGGTACTGCGCCTGGCAGACCCGGAGCGATTTATACCATTGCGTGACATCGTGCCGGAGGTGAGCGAGCGGACTGAGGCAGCGGTGATGAGGGCAATGGAGTTGACCCGCTCGCAGCGCTGGAAGAGCGCCAAAGAAATGAAGGCAGCACTAGGGGCCGCGCCTAGAAGAGATATAGAGACACCGTCCGAGGCACCGGCGCTCGCTCTGCCTCGTCGCCGCTTGCTCGTCTGGATTTGGGCAGTGAGCGGGCTGCTCATCCTGGCGCTGGCCGTGGGATTGGCGATGGAAAGAGGGGGCAGGAAAAACAACCCCACGCCGACGCCACCGGGCGGGGGAACTATGACCGCCATCGTGCCGGCGGTCATAACGGAGACGGCCATGCCATCGCCCTCCCCATCGCCCTTCCCATCGCCGACGGCAACGACAACGCGCACGCCCACGCGCACGCCCACCAGGACACCGACGGGCACGCCGAGCCTCACGGCCACGGCTACGCCCCGTCCACACCCGACGGCGACGGCCACACCCATCCCGCCGACACAACCGCCACATCCGACCCGGAAACCGCCGCCGCCGACGGCAACGCCCCGGCCGACCGAGCCGCCAACGCAGCCGCCACCGACCGAGCCACCGCCAACGGTGCCGCCGCCAACTGAGCCACCACCAACGGTGCCGCCCACCGAACCACCGCCAACGGTGCCGTCTGGACAATGACCAATCTTCGTGACCGGACATTGACGATTTTGCTCGTAGTAACGACTTCACTCGTTCAAAGCGAGGTCAGAGCGACCGAAGTCGCCACTACGACCCCCATATCTTGCGGTTCATCCGCTGTCATACCGTAAACGTGGGGGGCTCCAAAATTCGCCAGACTCCAGTTACCTTGATGAGAGGCTCTGATGAATCCTAAGCGTCTCCTGCCGGCATTGTTACTGGGCTTGGGGCTGACCTTGACCCAACTCTGGCTGTTGGATGGCGGTTCTGGGCTGACTAATGCCCCAATCACCTCCGCCGACATCCACATCGCCGCCCCTGCTCTGCTTGACTTTGACCTGAGCAAATCGGTCTTCCCGGCAGGGAACATTGCCGCCGGGGGTGTACTGCGCTACACGATTGCTTACACCAACACCGGCGCTGCCCCGGCGACGAACGTGATCATCACCGACACTATCCCACCTCACACCGCTCTGCTGAGCGTGCAGGATGGCGGCCTTTACGCCAACGGAGTCATCACCTGGACGGTCGGTGTCGTGCCCACCGCCGGCTCTGGAGCGGTGCATTTCCGCGTGCAGGTTGATAAGCCCCTGGCGATAGGCACGCCGATCACCAACGTCGCGCACCTCAGTTCAGACCAGACGGGGTCACTGGAGACCAATATCACGACCAACACCGTCGCTCTGATGCCGGACTTTGGGCTCTCATATAAGAGCGCGACCGGCGTATACCCCATAAAGCCGGGCGATCTTATCACCTATACTGTTGTCTACACCAACGGCGGTACGCTGGACGCCCTGGATGTGGTCATCACCGACTATGTGCCGACTCACACGACCTACGTGACGGGAGGAGTGTATGCCGACGGGGTGGTGCGCTTCGATCTGGGCGGGGTGAATATGGGAACGGGCGGCAGCGTCAGTTTCAGCGTCCGCATCAACGAGGATACACCTGTGGGCACTGTCATCACTAACACGGCCACCGTCGCCTCCCATCAGACCCTGCCGGTGACGACCGATCCGGTGACGACGAGCGTCATCGCGCCGGCCCTGACGTTACGTAAGGCGGTCACGCCCACGGGCGGCGCGCGGCCCAACACGACACTCACCTATACTCTGACCTACACCAACGATGGCAATCTGGACGCTACGGGTGTCGTCATCACCGAAGCGCTGCCGGTCGGACTGGTCTACCTGAGTGGTGGCGATTCCTGGGACGGCGAGACACTAAGTTGGACTATCGGCACACTCCCCATCGGCGCAAGCGGTCAGGTGACCTTCACCGCCTGGGTGACCGACGGCGTGGGAAGCGTGCACAACCGGGCCTATCTGCGTTCCGATCAACGCGGCCTGCAGTCAAGCAATATTGTGACGACCCCCGTGCTGATGCCTGTGTTGCAAGTGCATAAGACGGTGACCCCTGCGAGAGCCATGCCGCCCAATGAGTTGTTGACCTATACGCTGTGCTATACCAACGTCGGTGCTCTCACGGCAACGGGGGCTCTGCTGCTCGACCCACTGCCCGAGGGCCTGGACCACGTCGCCGGTGGCGTCTACGTAGAGACCGGCGACGTCGTCAGTTTCCCCCTGGGAACAGTGCTGGCGGGGGAGAGTGGCAGCGTCAATTTTACGGCCCGGGTCAGTGCCGCGCAGGGAACGACCGTCACCAATATCGCCCAGATATTCTACGATCAACTCTATCCTGCCACCTACGTTTCCGACGTACCACTGGACGTGTCCGGCAGCGGGCCCTTTGGCCCTATCGGAGGCGCCAACGGGCTGGATTACGTCGCCCAGTCCTTCGTCGCTACCGCGCCGCGCCTGAGGCGGGCCGGCATTTACATTTATGGCCACACAATACCTTACCCCGACGTGCGGGTGCAACTATGGGGCGACGCCGCCGGCAAGCCCGATCCCACCCAGGTGCTGCTTACAGGTGACGTCATCACCGACCTGACCGGTGACGGTCGGCGTTACTTCGTTCATCCGCGTTATCCCATCAGCCTGACCGTAGGCGCACGCTACTGGCTTGTGATTGACGGCCTGGTTGACACGGTCACCAGCGGTGCCGCCGGGACCAGGTACGCTGCTGGCAATCCCTATCCTGATGGAGGCTGGGTCTACTCATACAATGAGGGCCACGATTGGCTCGATGGGAGCGGCGACCTAAACGTGCATGTGGAGTATGTATCGCCGCCGCGAAGCAACGCGGTGACCACCGCCATCATCAACCGGGCGCCGTATACGCCCACCAACCCCAGCCCGCCCGACGGCGCTACCGGCGTTCCGCTGACGCAGGTACTCAGTTGGCAGGGCGGCGACCCCGACGGTGATGTGGTGACTTACACCCTCGCCCTCGATACCGGCACCCCACCGTCTGTTGTCACTACCTGTATCACGACCATGTACGACCCAGGTGTGCTGCAACCTCTCACCACCTACTATTGGGCCATCACCGTCACAGATGGTCTGAGCCTCACGGCCGGTGATGTATGGACCTTCACCACTGCGGCTCCGCCAACCGAGATGACCATCAGCGGCCCGACCATCGGTGTCATCGGCGTCACCTACGGCTTCACGGCCACCGTCGGCCCGGTCACGGCCACGCAGCCCATCACCTACATCTGGCGGGCCACAGGACAATCGCCGGTGACGCACACGGATGGCCTGAGCGACGCCGTTGCCTTCACCTGGGATACGCCCGGCTTCGAGGTCATCACCGTCACGGTGATGAATGCCGGAGGCATGCTCACCAGCACTCACACCATTACCCTCACCGACCAGCCTCTACTACGACTTTCCCCCACCTCGCTCTTTTTCAGCGCAGTGGAGGGCAGTGCGCCCCCTCCGCCCCAGAGTGTGACTATCAGCAACGGCGGAGGTGGGCAACTGAATTGGAGCGCCTCGAAATCGGCGTCGTGGCTGGGCATCTCACCCCTCACCGGCACAGCCCCCTCCACACTCTACGTCTCGGTAGACATTGCCAGCCTGACTATAGGCACGTATACCGGCACCATCACCATTGACGGGGGGAGCGGGACGCTGGATAGCCCGCAGAACGTTTGGGTGGAGTTACGCATCAAGTCGGGCAAGGTCTACCTCCCGGTGGTTATGCGCTATTGGCCCCCTATCCCGGAGGCCCCCACGCTGCACACCATCAGCAATCCTGACGGTGACGGTGCTTACACGGTGTCTTGGAGCAGGGCTGACTACGCCACTCACTACGTTCTGGAGGAGGCCACGAACGATGCCTTCACCGGCGGGCTCGAGGTCTATTCCGGCTCAGGTACCTCCTATGCAATCAGCGGACGAGGCGCGGCGCGTTACTACTACCGTGTCAAGGCGTGCAACCGGGATTGTAGCGAATGGTCCAACGTGGAATGGGTGGACGTATTGTGGGAGGCTGAACCCAATAACTCGCTCGCTCAGGCCAATGGCCCGCTGCAGTCCGGTGTGGGTTACTACGGTTATCCCAACGATGCGTGGGATTACTTCAACGTTTATGTGAGCACCATAGGACGGATCACAGTGGATCTAATGAACCACACCGGTGAGGGTGTTCAGTTGCTGTTGTACGATCAGGATGGAGTCCTATTAGATCGTGCCTGGCAACCACCCTATCACGTCGAAAGTGATGTGTATTGGGATTGGTACTCTATTCGTATCTACACAGAATCGGGTTATAATAGCGACACACCCTACACTCTGCGGGCGGTGTTTCCCTAGATGCGGGGTTGGAGATGACCGGTGGTGAGAAGCAATTAACTGTAACTTTGCGGGGTGTGCGATGAGGGACTGGATCGGGCGCACACTGGGCGGCTATCGCATTGCTGAGGAGATTGGCCGGGGCGCGATAGCAAGAGTCTACCGCGCCTACCAACCCCAACTAGAGCGCTGGGTGGCGCTCAAGGTGCTGGAGATGGGCCAGGTGGGCGATCAGGAGTTCCTGGCTCGCTTTCGCCGCGAGGCCAAGGCCATCGCTGCTCTCCGTCATCCCAATATCCTCACCATCTACGATTACGGTGAGGAGAAGGGTATTGCCTACATTGTGATGGAATACGTGCCCGGTGGCACACTCAAGGCCCGTCTGACCGGGCAACCTATGGAGTGGCCGGACGTAGCGCGGTTGATCATCCCGGTGGGCCGCGCCCTGGCCTACGCTCACTCGCAGGATATTGTGCATCGTGACGTGAAACCGGCCAACATCCTCCTAGCCCGCCCCGACTGGCCTTTGCTGGCCGACTTTGGTCTGGTCAAACTGCTGGGCGGTCGGCGAAGCATCACCAGGCCCGGTACCAGCATCGGTACACCGGCCTATTTCTCACCCGAACAGGCCGCCGGTGAGGAAGTGGATCATCGCAGCGACATTTACAGTCTGGGCGTTGTGCTGTATGAGTTGCTCACCGGCCACATCCCCTTTGAGGCCGATACTCCCTTCGAAATGATGCTTCTGCGGCTGCGCGAGTCCCCTGTCCCCCCCTGTCGCCTCAACCCGGCCATCACGCCTCAACTGGAGGCTGTGATCCTGCGGGCGCTGGCGCGGGATCCAGCGGAGCGTTATCCCACTATGGAGGCGCTGGTGGACGATCTCTCACGCCTGCCGGGGGCCACGGCGCAGGCCATCGCGCCCCCATCACAGGTCGTCGCGCCGGCCGGTGCCACGATCCGTCTCGGCAAGCACTCAGCCGCGACCGGTCCTCGCCTGCTCGTCAGAGGCACAGGAGCGGTGCTGCTCCTCCCCCAGCAGGAGGAAGTGCTGATCGGACGGGCTGACCCCAACCTCACACCCTCGCCCGATGTGGACTTAGGGCCTCACGGTGGCGGCCTGGCGGGCGTCTCGCGCCGTCACGCTCGACTGCTGCATCGTCCCGAGGGCTGGCTGCTGGAGGATCTCCATAGCACCAATGGCACCTTTCTCAACGACACACCCGTACCGCCTGGCCAGCCGGTCCGCGTGCGCAGCGGCGACATCATCCGCTGCGGCCAGTTGGCGTTGGCATTCTATGAGGAGTAGGGTGAAGACCGCTGAGTTCGACTACGAACTGCCACCCGAACTGATCGCCCAGACCCCTATCGAGCCCCGCGACGCCTCCCGCTTGATGGTGGTAGACCGGCGCACCGGTGAGATCATCCACCGGCACTTCTACGACCTGCCGGAGTTTCTGAGGTCGGGCGACCTGCTGGTACACAATGAGAGCCGGGTCATCCCAGCCCGGCTCTTTGCCCGCAAACCGACCGGCGGGCGGGTGGAGATCCTGCTGCTACGCCCGCGCGCCGACGATACGTGGGAAGCGTTGGTCAGGGGGAGGCATATCCGGGCGGGACTACACCTGACGCTACTCGACGGCCCCGACGGTCGGCCTACCGGCGCGGTGGCCGAGGTGGTCGAGGAGGGAGAGCGGGGGATGCGCGTTCTCTCCTTCGACCGGCCTGTGCTGCCGTTGGCGGAGCAGGTGGGCGTCACACCGTTGCCGCCCTACATCCACACCCCTCTGGAAAACACCGAGCGCTACCAGACCGTCTACGCGCACACCCCCGGCTCGGCGGCAGCGCCCACCGCCGGCCTCCACTTCACGCCCGAACTGCTGCGCCGGTTGCGGGAAATGGGGGTACGCTCCGCCTTCGTCACCCTGCACATCGGGCTCGATACCTTCCGCCCGGTGAGTGAGGAGCGCGTCGAAGACCACCGCATGCACACCGAGTACTGCGTGCTCCCGCCGGAGGTGGCCGAACAGGTGAATCAGGCCAAGCGAGGGGGACGCCGCGTGGTAGCAGTGGGGACGACGAGCGTGCGGGTGCTGGAGACAGCAGCAATCAAAGCCCAAAGCCCAAAGCCCAAAACCCAAGTTGTGCAGCCCTTTGAGGGGGCGACGGATCTGTTCATCTACCCCGGCTACGAGTTTCGCGTCGTGGACGCGCTGATCACCAACTTCCACCTGCCGCGCTCGACGCTTTTGATGTTGGTGGCGGCCTTCGCCGGTAAGGAACTCTTGGACCGCGCCTACGCCGAGGCGATTCGCCTGCGCTACCGCTTCTACTCCTTCGGCGACGCGATGTTGGTGTTATAGGACTTCATCAACGTCCTCAACTGCCGCGCCGTGCCCACCGCCTGCCCCCGCCAGTGGTTGTTCATGTAAACCAGCGTCAGCGGTGCTTCGGCGTCCAACTGGCGAATCTTGGGCACCCACTCCATCAGTTCCTCATCGCTGTAGGCGTAGTCGTACCGCTCCCAGGCCTCCTCGTGCTTCCACCACTTGTCGTAGTTGCGACCGTGGAAGCGCACGTAGGCCACGGGGCCTGTGACGACCGCCACCGGCGGCACCAGGCTCTTGAAGCGCGGCTGATCAACACAACAGAAGCCGAAGTTGAGTGCCCGCAGTTCGTCGAAGGTGCGCTCGCTGATCCAATCGCGGGAGCGAAACTCGATCACGACGGGCAGATCGCCGAACCCGTCGCGCAGCCGCTGGAGATACGTGCGGTTGGTCCGATTGGCGTGGAAGGAATAGGGGAACTGGACCAGCACACAGGCGAACTTCTCGGCGTCTATCAGTGGCGCCAGCGCCGCCGTGAACTGTTTGACCTGCGGTTCTGGCTCCTCCCGCTCGTGGGTGATGCCCCGGAAGGCTTTAACCGAGAAGAGGAAGCCTTCGGGGACCTTCGCCGCTATCTGCTCCAACGTGCGGGTACTGGGGATGCGGTAGAAAGTGAAGTTGAGTTCGCAGGTGGGGAACTCGCTGGCGTAGAAGGCGAGCCATTCTTGTTTGGGCAAGTCTTCAGGATATACCGGCCCCACCCAGTCGTCGTAACTGAAACCGCTGGTGCCAATTAAAATCGTCATGCTTCACCCTTCCGGTGCAACTGGAGTCTGGCGAATTTTGGAGCCCCCCACGTTTACGGTATGACAGCGGATGAACCGCAAGATATGGGGGTCGTAGTGGCGACTTCAATCGCTCCGCTCTCGCTTTGAACGACTGAGGTCGTTACTACGAGCAAAATCACCAGTGTCCAGTGCGTTAGTCTGCGTCCGATCTTGCATCTGACGGAGCGCCTCCGCGATCAGTCCGGTAAGAAGGGCAAGGAGGTGATAATCCCCTTGAGGATCACGGCCATTTCCGCCGCCCCGGTCAGCGAAAATGCCCCATCGAAAGCCTCTTTCAACTCCAGGCCGGCGATTTGAAAGTCGGAGGAAAGGCTTATTCTCAACAGATCGTTCTCGAACTCCATCTCGCCCGTGCCGCTTTTCACGGACAGCCGCGATTCTTTCCCGCCTTCCCGCCTCCTGATCGTCCATCCCCTCTCGCTTCTTTCGATGTAGAAGGCATTGTCCTCCTCCCGCTCAAAATCGCTTTCCATCAAGAAGAGCCT
>Ga0164318_10005100_pt1 | contig 12697 bp, 9 predicted proteins | sample GuaBasSedimGuay9_FD_113734 | JGI IMG/M metagenome (GOLD analysis project Ga0164318, IMG submission 113734) | Subseafloor sediment microbial communities from Guaymas Basin, Gulf of California, Mexico - Guay9, Core 4571-4, 0-3 cm | ecosystem: Environmental > Aquatic > Marine > Hydrothermal vents >... | reverse complement strand
TTGCTGTGTGTTGACATCTTTTTTCTATCAACAGGATGCCGTCCGATGGGAAGTGAAACCCTGCCTGAATCAGATTTCATTCTGCCATAAACAAGGGCCAGGTACTTCTTTTTAATCATTCTCGATTTAAACTGCAGGGCCAGATTTTGATGTGCCGCAGAATTTTTAGCAACCACCATCACACCGGATGTGTCCTTATCCAGTCTGTGGACAATCCCCGGTCTCAACTCTTGACCGATCCCTTTAAGCCCGGGGCAATGATAAAGAAGAGCATTCACCAAAGTGCCGCTATAGTGTCCCGGTGCAGGGTGTACCACAATCCCCGGCTGCTTGTTTAAAACTATAATATCATCGTCTTGGTACAGGATGTCGATTGGAATAGGCTCAGGTTTAAATAATACAGGTTCAGGGGGCGGAATGGCGCCACAAATCTCATCGCCTGTTCTTGCCCGATATCCTGGCTTTTTTGCACTTCCCTGAACCCGTATTTTCCCATTGCGGATCAGGCTTGCAGCAACAGAACGGGAACAACAGGAAATTCGTGAGGCAACTAGCAGATCAAGGCGTTTTCCCGAATCAGATACATCCACAAGAATTGTAAAGGCACTTTGGTCATACATATTCTAAAAAGGTGGGTTGTTAGTCGGGATGATCGGAATTATCCACACTTTCGGGTTGTTTAGGGGGGAAAAGCAACTTCATCTCTGAAATAATAGTCTGTTCATCGGTATTTCTTGCAATGGAAAGCTCTGTCACCAGCAGGGTTTGGGCAGTATCATAAAGCTTGCGTTCACCAAAGGAAAGATCTTTTGTTAATTTTAGCAAAGAAAGATCCCTGTAGACCTCGGCCACATCATAAAGTGAACCGGTTTTGATCTTTTCCATGTATTCCCTGTATCTTCGGTTCCAGGTCTGGGTATCACCAGGCGACTCCTCCCTTTTTTTCATGACTTCAAATACGTTGGAGATCTTTTCTTCGTCGATCACATCCCTCAGACCGACCTGTTCAACATTCCAAGTGGGAATCATGATCGTCATTTCGTTTTCGAGGATTTTCATCATGTAAAAATCATGTTCCTCGCCGTTAATGATCTTGCTCTCTATGGAATTAATTTTCCCAACGCCATGCGCGGGATAAACTGCAAGATCTCCCACTTTGAATTTCCGTACTTTTTGTTTGGATGTCTTTGTTTTTTCGTTATCCTTTTTTATATTCATTTCAACACCGGTTTCTTTGTAATTGGTCGCTTGTCATTCAACAATCTTTAATCTTCAATTACTCTTATACCGTATAATCAACTAATAATCAATAAAAAAGGATCGACGCTTTCACACCGATCCTTTTTTATTTAAACAAGTTTTATGAATGTTTTATTACAGTAAAAATGGTACCATCAACAATGCAACAACATTCAGTATTTTGATCATCGGGTTAATGGCCGGTCCTGCGGTATCCTTGTAAGGATCGCCAACAGTGTCACCGGTAACCGCCGCTTTGTGGGCATCGCTCCCCTTGCCGCCCAGATGGCCGTCTTCAATGTATTTCTTGGCATTGTCCCAGGCAGCTCCACCAGTGGTCATGGAAATAGCAACAAAAACACCGGTAACGATACTTCCGATCAAAAGTCCGCCCAGAGCGACCTTGCCAAGCAAGAGACCGACAACAATTGGCGCAACCACCGGCAAAAGTGCCGGAACAATCATTTCACTTAGAGCAAACTTGGTCACGATGTCAACACAGGCTGCATAATCGGGTTTGGCAGTACCTTCCATGATGCCCGGAATTTCGCGGAACTGGCGGCGAACCTCTTCAACCACCGCGCCGCCGGCATTGCCCACCGCTTTCATGGCAATGGAAGCAAACAGGTACGGCAAAAGACCACCGATAAAAAGACCTATGATAACATTTACATCGGACAGGTCGAATTTAATGGCAGCAGCGCCCGCATCACCCTTGATGGCAAATTCCTGTACATAGGCTGCAAAAAGAACCAGAGCCGCCAGACCGGCAGAACCGATGGCATATCCCTTGGTAACCGCTTTGGTGGTATTTCCAACCGCATCCAGAGGATCTGTGACTGCCCGGACGCTTTCATCCATTCCAGCCATTTCAGCAATCCCGCCGGCATTATCGGTAATCGGCCCGTAAGCGTCAATGGCGATAACCATACCGGTCATGGAAAGCATGGACATGGCGGCCATGGCAATGCCGTAAAGGCCCGCAAAGTGATAGGACAGATAAATCGCCAGACAGATGGTAAGAACCGGAGCCGCCGTGGCCTGCATACTCACGCCCAGACCGGCGATGATATTTGTGCCGTGGCCGGTTGTGGATGCTTGCGCAATTTGTTTCACCGGCCCGTAAATGCCTGTGTAGTATTCTGTAATGATAACAATGACAACCGTAAGCATCAACCCAATCAGCGTGCAATAGTAAATATTCATGGCAGAAACGCTACCCAAGTCGCCCATGAACTTATTGCAGGCGTAGTAGAATGCAACGGCTGCCATGATGGCAGCGCCGAACATTCCCTTGTACAGGGCGCCCATGATATATTCATTCTTTCCGAGTCTCACAAAGAAAACAGCGATCGCGGAAGCGATGATTGATATAGCGCCCAGCACCAACGGGAATTCGGTTACCATTTTGTTTTCGGGAAAAAGAAGATGACCGATCAGCATGGCGGCTACGGCCGTAACCGCGTATGTCTCAAAAAGGTCGGCGGCCATACCCGCACAGTCCCCCACATTATCCCCCACATTATCGGCAATGGTCGCCGGGTTTCTGGGGTCATCTTCAGGGATGCCGGCCTCGACTTTACCCACCAGGTCAGCCCCCACATCAGCTCCCTTGGTAAAGATCCCGCCGCCCAGCCGTGCAAAAATCGAAATCAGGCTGCCGCCAAAACCTAAGGCCACCAGGGCCATAACATCATGGGTTGCAGTATAGTAACCGGAAATGGCGGTTAAAGCCAGACCGGCCACTATCATTCCGGTAACCGAACCGCCCTTAAAAGCCAGAGCCAGACCGGCCCCAAGCCCTTTTCTGGCGGCTTCCGCGGTTCTTACATTGGCGAGAACCGATACCCGCATTCCGATATATCCTGCCATGAATGATGCGACGGCACCAATCATAAATCCGATGGCGAATTTTGCGCCAAGGGTGACAAAAATTATAATGAAAATAATAATGCCGGCGATGCCCATGCTTTTAAGCTGGCGGTTTAAATATGCAATAGCGCCTTCTTGAATAGCAGCGGCAATCTCCTGCATCCTTTCATTTCCGGCAGGCGCTTTTTTGACAACTCCGGCCAGTATAATCGCAAAAACCACTCCTGCAACACCTACCAGCGTGCAATACAACGGTAAATTGTTCAATACAGCTTCCATTCTTCCCTCCATCTGAATAGTTAACTTGAAATTAGAATTCTTTTATCGTTGAACCTGTTCATCCCTTCCTTTGCACCTTTACAAAGGATTGTACCTACAGCATCCCGGGCCTCTGTAATGATCCGGTGTAGAACTTTTTTTTCTTTTGAAGAAAATTTTCCCAGAACATAATCAGCAGCGCTAATCGAAGCCTCGGGCCGCCCGACGCCGATACGAAGACGTACAAAATCACCTCCGCCAATGGCATCTATTATCGATCTTACACCTTTGTGTCCCCCATCCCCTCCTTTCTCCTTTATTTTTATTCTTCCAAAAGCAAGGTCTATGTCATCGTGAACAACCAACATGTCCTCGCTTAATATCCTGTAATATCTTGCAATTTTTTGAACCTGAGGCCCGCTTCTGTTCATAAAGGCCATGGGTTTTGCCAGAACAACCTCAACACCATCAACAACTCCCCGTCCGAAAATGGTATCAAACTTTTGTTTGACAAGGGCGATAGAAAAATCTTCTGCAATTTGATCTACCACCATAAATCCAACATTATGCCGGGTCTTTTTGTAAGTGTTGCCCGGGTTGCCGAGTCCGACTACCAGGCGTACGCATTTTTTCGGCATAATTAAAGTCCGTAAAACTATTTTTCGTCACCGGAGTCAGGTTTTTCTTCACCTTCTTCAGCAATGCCCGCTTCACCCTCTTCTACTGCTTCTTCCACCGGTTCTTCCTCTTCTTCCATCCTGGCGCTGACTATGGTTACTACCGTAAAATTTTCTTCACCCAAAAACTCAATTCCACTTTGCTGGAAAATATCGCGAACGTGGATCGAATCTCCAATATCAAGATCCGTAACATCGATCTCAATAGACTCCGGGACATCCATGGGTAGGCACTCAACTTCAAGTTCACGTCTGACAATCTGCAACATGCCACCAAACTCAATGCCCTTTGCCTCACCAATTATCGTTACAGGAATGTTCACCATGATCTTACGATCCATTGCAACCTCATAGAAATCGATGTGCAAAAAATTGCGTGAAACCGGATGGAGTTGCAGCTCCTTTACCATAACTGTCCTGGTGGATGTTCCTCCATTATCGGGAATAGTGAGGTTTAAAAGGACTTGGCCTATCCGTCCCTTCTTCAAAACCCTGTCGATATCACTTATATTCACGGAAAGCAAAACAGATTCTGTTCCCTTGCCGTAAAGCACGGCAGGTATCTGACCCGCCTGCCTGAGTTGGCGTGCAGGGCTGTTGCCTGTGGCGCTTCTTTTATTTGTTTTTAATTCTATTAACTCCAAAATATATTAATCCTCCTTAAAAATCTTTTTCCATTCTGCCACTAAGGCACCAAGACACGAAGAAATAATAATTAATATATCCTTTGTGTCCTAGTGTCTTTGTTGCAAATATTTTTGATTCCGACTTCTCCGGGTTATGTTTTATACAAAAAGAGAGGTTACAGAATCTCCTTTAAAACTGCGAATAATTGCCTCGCCAATCAGCTCTGAAATTGAAAGTACCTTGATCTTATTACAAACTCTTGCATTTTTCTTTAAAGGGATTGTATCTGTTACAACCAGGGTTTTCAGTTCCGAAATTTCGATCCGTTCGATTGCCGGCCCTGACAAAACGGGATGGCAACAGCAGGCATGAATCTCCCTGGCACCGTTTTTCATGATAGCTCCGGCAGCCTCCACAAGGGTGCCGGCAGTATCGACCATATCATCAAGAATGACAACAACCTTATCGGTAACATTGCCGATGACCGCCATGGCTTTGGCTTGGTTAGGGGCGTCTCTCCGCTTATCGATGATAGCAAGTCCGGCATTTAGACGCTTTGCAAAAGCTCTGGCCCTCTCAACCCCACCCGCATCCGGAGAAACGATCACAAGGTCATTATTAAATTTTTTTTTGATATAATTGATAATAACCGGAGCAGCAAAAAGATTGTCCACCGGAATGTTGAAAAACCCCTGAATTTGACCGGCATGCAGATCCATTGTAATGACCCGGGTTGCGCCGGACACGGTCAGTATATCCGCAACTAGTTTGGCACTGATCGGAACTCGAGGTGCTACCTTCTTGTCCTGTCGTGCATACCCGTAATAGGGAATTACCGCTGTTATCCTGTTTGCTGAGGCACGCTTTAAGGCATCTAACATCAAAAGCAGTTCCATCAGATTATCATTCACCGGAGAACAGATGGATTGAATGACAAAAACATCTTTTGATCTAACGTTTTCATCTATTTCGATCTGGATCTCACCGTCACTGAATCGTTTTACCTTTTCCCCTCCCAGAGGAACATTGATATATTCACATATTTTTTGGGAAAGAACCGGATTTGAATTCCCTGAAAATATTATAAATTCATTCATTTATATTACCATTACCCATTAATGCAACCTGGCTGGGGCGGGAGGATTCGAACCTCCGAATGCAGGAACCAAAGTCCTGTGTCTTACCACTTGACGACGCCCCATAATCAAAGATGCAAACTCATCTGTTCAAGAAAAATTATCCCTGTGAGACCTTTCAAAAACGTACTCTTTTGTTATCATATCGACAAGATACAACTGCCACTCGTCGTTCGCTGCAAGTGCGCGATTTGCCTTAAAGGCGGTATCGGAATCGGAAAAAAGGCCGAATACCGTTGATCCGCTTCCCGACATGAGCGCCCCCAGTGCGCCATGTTTTAAAAGAGCCTCTTTAGCTGTAAATATGCCCGGATGCATTGATGCCGCAGTGGGTTCAAGATCATTGCATAAATGGCACCCCGGATCAAAGCCCTGCTTGTTCGAAAAGAAACTTTTAAGTTTTTTTTTGCAGTTTGTCAATCCCAAATTAAGATTTTTATAAACCTTGGCCGTTGAAATGCCAAAACCGGGGAAGACCAATAATATCTTAAAACTTTCAAGCCCTTGGTAAGCGTTGAGCTTGTCACCAATACCGGATACTATTGCCGGTTTCCGGAAAATAAAAAAGGGCACATCCGCCCCTATTGAACGCCCCATGGATATGGATTTCTCCGGGGAAAATGGATAGCCGTAATAACGGTTTAATCCCAAAAAAACAGCGGCGGCATTGCTGCTTCCTCCTCCGAGACCGGCTCCGACCGGTATTTGTTTTTCTATGGAAATTTTTACGCCGGCATTTACATTCAGGGTGTTAAAAAAAAGAGATGCAGCGGCAAAGGCAATATTTGTTTCATCTTCCGGAACGTCCGGATGGTAACAGAAGACAGAAGTCTCCTTAACACCGAAAGTAAGTGATACCGTATCGTAAAGCCCGACACAGCACATCAGACTAACCAAATCATGGTAGCCATCGGGGCGTTTTCCTGTAATTTTCAGAAACAGGTTTATTTTAGCAGGAGAAAAAATCCTCATAAAATGACCGGATTATCCCTTTTCTTTCACATATAGCATCCTCAGGTCATATAGAATATTTTTCAGCATAGTCTCTTCATCCTTTGTCAAATTCCCTTGGGTTTTTTCTTCCAGCATGCTTAAAATATCTATGGTCTGTTTTGCAAGTGGCAAGTTTTTAGTCTTTTTGCCGGAGGCAGGGTCTTCTATTAGCCCGAGTTGTAACAATACAGATGAATTCAAGGAAAAAACAAAGGTTGCAAAATTGATTTTCGGCAGTTGAAAATCTGTTTTATCCTCCTCAGGAGCAGCCGCTTCTGCGGATTCACTTGCCTTGCCTTCCTCTTCTGAAGGTTTGGCCGATTCTTCTGTTGTCTCTTGATTCTGATCCCCTTTCGTGAATACTCTCCTGTCTTTGATAATAAAATCTTTTTTGTCCGGCATTTCTGATCTCCTATATATTTTCAGTTATAAAGATAGAATCAATAATACGTGACCGTTTAGTTCTTTGAAACAAATCGATTTTAATAAAGCGACAATATTTTCAAAAAGCTAAAATTCTATAATAATATAAATCATGAAACACGGGAAACAATAAATTCACCGATTTTTTCCGCAGATATTCCAAAAAGCTCTTTCATACTTACAAGCCCAATATGCCGTTCATCCCATATCACACTGTTTTCCTGAACAATGTTTTTGATGCGCTCATATTTTCCGCCAAGGGCCTTTATCTTTACATCTAACGGAACATTTTCTTTAAAGGATATATTCAACAATAGTATATATTCAATCAAATTCGGCTTGGCGGCAGAGGCGGATATAATTGGAATAACGATAATACTTCGATCGTCTTTTCTTCCTTTGCCGATATATACATTCCCTTCCTGTACAATGATTCTTTTGGTTCCCTTGAGCAGTGAGTCATTTTCTACACGGGACGGAATCGGTTTTAAGACTCCATCTTTTTTTATAATTTCGATTGTGGTTTGATCTGTAGGTTCGCCGAGAAGATTCAGGCCTCCGATTCTATAAAGAATGGCTCCTTCTATATCTGAAACGATTCCCTGCAGATTTTTAAGAACAATAATATTCCTGTTAATCAGCTGGGAAACATGGATATTGTATTGGGTCAGTGTTTCAAACAGTATCCCTTCTACCTTTTCACTGATACGGCTTGTTCCCACAGTGACGGTTTTTGCCTGGTGCCGGATAGCATCCACAGGCCGGGACATGCCGTTGATTGATTTTCCCAAACATTCAAAGAGCGTGTTCAGCATGTTCAGCGCCGTACCCTTTTTGCCGAAATCTATTTCAAAATCAGATACCGGCAGTCTTCCGGACAGATATTTTAAAAGAAGAGTCAGATCTGATGCTGCCTCAAGCCCCATGGCAGACGGGAAACTGTTATCGGCTTTTTTTCTTCTGAATTCTTTATAAAAAAAAGCGATTTTTTCCCTGAAAGATTTTTCAAGGATTAATTCGTAAACATCCATACCTTTATTCGCACAATCGTATACGGTTTTCTGAATATCTTTATTGAATTCGTATAGAAAGCATGACCCTTCATTAATTGCCATCGCAGCGTAATATCCCCAGATATGCCCCACCAGGGTGTTCAAGATAGGAGCAAAATGCTCACTGACAATCGGGACGTGAAAAACATCCGCTGCATAAGGTTCAAACCGGCTTTCACCCTCGTTAGCTATTACAATGACAGTAGCCTTGTGTGCCTGAAATATCGCCGTATCCTTGATAATATCACCGATTACTGTTCCTCTGACCCCAGCAGCGCAAACAATGATCAGCGGTTCCGATGAAAGATCAATGTGTTTTTTATCCTCAACAAAATCAGATGAAATTGTTTTATAGCAAAGCTCACTCAATTTGATCCTGATTTCATCTGACGAGGCCTTGTTGGGACCGCTACCCACAGCAGCCCAGTATGTCTTGGTTGTAGCAAGCCTTTTCGCAGAGTTTTCGATTTTGTTATGCATTGAAAGAACTTTTCTCATATTGCCGGGCATTGCAAGAAGCTCTTTAATTTGTGCTGCAATAAAGTCATCATTCCTGCGATCTAGAAGTTCGGCAATCTTAAGACCCAGAAGAGCGCCCGCGACGATTTGAGAATAGAAGGCTTTTGTAGAAGCTACTGACATTTCAATATCCCTGCCGCTGCTGGTATACATAACACCGTCAACCTTGAAGGTAATATCTGAATCTCTTCGGTTAACTATGGCCATGGTGTAAGCGCCTCGTTCTTTTACCATATCGACAGTACGGTTTGTGTCTGTGGTCGTTCCGGACTGACTTATGGCAATCACAAGAGAGTCCTCCATCATTTTTTTATCGTCATCATCATTAAGTTTAAACCCGCTCAGCTCCGATGCTTTGATTGCACTGATATAAAACGATGGGTCATCCATATAGTAATTCAGAATGTCTGCACATGTATGTGCGGCAACACCGGCAGTGCCCTGCCCAACAAAAAAGATTCGTCGTATTTTTTTATTCAGCAGAGCCTTTTGCAACGTTTTAGGAAATGTCTTATTATCTAAAGTTATGACATACTGCCCGATCTTATCTTTCTTGATTTTCCAGCGGTTCTGAAGGGTTTTTTCAACAGAATGCGGAGATTCCGAAATTTCTTTTAAAAAATAATGGGGAAAATCTTGGCGGTCTATGTCTCTTGAAGTAATTTCGGTATACTTTATATCATTTTTGCCAAGCACAATCGGGGTATTATCATAATAAGTCGCTTTAATACCATCTATGCCTCCAGCGGAGCACTGATCCAAGACAAAAATCTGTCCCTGGGTCATGCCGTCTTTACCTTCTACTTCTTTTTCACCGTCCATCTTGATAAAAAAAGGGGTCTCTTCAATCAGTCCATATACCTCTGAACTGGGCATATAGTGATCTTTTGCAATACCAATAAAAATGGCCTGACCGCTTCCTTTCTGGGCCAGAAAGATCTTACCTGGAGCCAGAGTGGTATGTACTGATATGGCATGTGACCCTTTGAAATCATTCACCGCCAGGCGGAATGCTTCTTGAACCTCAAAACCTTGATTAATATACTTTTCGATCTGAAGTGGAATGATCTTTGTATCTGTAGTTACATCCTGAGGTATAAAACATCCATGTTTTTCATATTTCTTTTTAAGTTCCATATAATTATCGATATCTCCATTCAGACAGGCATGTATGATACCACTTTTTGGAACACCGCTCCCTGTGGTAGTGTTGTCCACAGGATGACAATTGGGTTCGCTGATGGCACCAACCGATGCCCAGCGCGTGTGGGCGGAAATCGTATGGCATTTGGGGCAAAATGAGACCAGTTTATGGAGAATCTTATCATTTTTTATTTGTTCGCGTAAAAAATGAACATTATCTCCAAGGCTCCCTACTTCAGCAACAGCTTTATAAGTAATTGCAATTACAATAAGTTTATGACCATTTTCATCTTCTGACTCATTTACACTAATTCCCAGGTTAATAAGGATATCATGGTCTGAACGCTCCTTTAACCGATCATAAAGATTCTCTCTTTTTATTGTTTCTTCAAATCTGTCAAATTCAAAACTATCGAGAACAAACATCATGGATATTCCTGCAGAATCACGGCCCCTGACCTCAAGACGGTCGATACTGTTCAGTACGGCATTGATCTGTTTGAAGATATTAACAACGTAGATGTTGAAAGTTTCATGTTCATGCAATATAAGATATTTAACCTTTTCAATATTATCGGCAATCTCTGATGTAAGACACCAGGCAATGTCCTTTATTTTATCAATACGCCGGGACAAAATTTCAACATCATCAGATTCAAGGTGTCCCATATGATCGGTCAGTAATTTTGACTCTGAATCAACGAATTCGGAAAGGCGATGGGAAAATTTTACGATTTCGACCTGACTTTCCTGTTTAATGAATAGATTGTAAAAAAGATCATTGCATTTTAAGTTTCGTACTTTTTGGAAAAGAGCGTCAATCTGCTTTTCCCCGCCCAAATAATAATCTTCAAGATTCAAGTCATTTTGCCTGCATTTTGTATAGCAATGATCTTGACTTTTTTTAAGAATATCTTTCAAAGATATAATGTCGACACTGCTGTCTATTTTATTCTTTTTCTTAAAAGAAACAATTCCTGTAAGTCCGCAGCACAGAATGTTATCCTGGCATGGAAAAAATACTATGGAACCATACGGCATACCAGCCATATGTTTTCCAAAATATACATCTGCTAACAGACAATCAAGGATTCGGCCAAATATATACTTGCTGACGCTGAAAAATTTAATTAAACAATTCATTGATATTCCCAATATCGATGAATTCGTGAAACATCGAATTCATAACGTTTAAAGTTTTAGACATCAAATGGCGGTCTTTTTAAAATAACTGTTGAAATATTCTTTCATTGCAATACGTGCGTAATAACTTGCCCTTAGGCCAATATATTTTTCATGGGCTACAATAATTGATAAGGCGATCTTTCTCGGCCCCTCCTTTTCTTCGGCAAATCCCACAAACCAATCATATCGGGCAGTATGAGATTTGTTGTCAATGGAGCCGGTTTTACCACCGATATTCAGCTTGGAAAGGATTTTATCTTTCCCGTATCCCCTGAAAGCCTTTTTGCAGGTGCCGTACCGTATTGTAGCTGCCATGAGATTATTAAGAATCTCAGATGTACCGCGCGTAATTGCCTGGTTGATCGTGACCAAATGATTCCGGTAAATGGTTTCTCCTTTTTCGTTAATGATCCGATCAACCACCGCAGGCTCCATGATATTTCCCTGGTTGATGATTGCTGAAGCTATCATTGCACCGTGAAGGGGAGATATTTTTGTTTTATTGTTGAATCCACAGGCAACCTCGGCCCATTGGTAAGGTTCGTCGGATAACTTAACGGAACTCGGAGCAATCTTAATTTCAAAATTGATGTTTTTGTTGAAGTCAAAGGCCTCAGCATACTTTTTGAGGGTATTTTTCCCAAGGTAAAGGACGCCAATTTTCCCAAACACCGGATTAACCGACTGTGCGAATGAGTCTCGAAATGTTATCCGGTTGGTGTACCTGTTTTTTCGGTCTTTAAGCTGGGATTTATACAGGGTATGTTTTCTGCCGTTATATGCAAGCTCAGAGTCCGGATGAAAACCACATTTTTCAACAACTGCGGATGCGGTAACGATCTTAAAGATACTCGCTGCAGGGAATCTGCTGTCTACGCACGGATTGTTAGACGGATCTGTCTTATCAAAACCGACCATGGATAAGACCTTCCCGGTTGCAGGATCCATACACACTATCCCGATGTGTTTTGATGTGTTTAAATCCAACCTTTTTATCAAAAATTCCTGCAATTCTATGTCAAGACTGGTGTCAATTCGAAATTTACGGCCATTTGAAAAAAAGTCGAAACTCTTATTTTTCAGGTTTACAAATGATATGCTTTTAAGAAAATCCCGAACATTGCTTTTATTGATTAACTTGCCATAATTGAGGCGGGCATCCATGGTGTTATCATGGGATGATGAAAAATAATCCCCAAGAAAATGAGAAAATGATTTTCCGCCAAGACCGCCAAATATTTCGTAAGCCAAAACAAGTAACACAACAACCAGGGTAGATAATTTGATGGTTTTATTGAATAATCTTTTTTTGGCGTCGGCCTGTTTCAGATTGTTCTGGTATTCTTTCCATCCCGGTCTTTCAATGATTGCTTTCTCGGTTTTAAGTCTATGGGAAATCATTATTAAAAATGTCTCGTAATTTCTACAAGTTATTTAAAATAAAAGTAACTTCTCAATAAATTATGGGGCCAACGGGTGATAAAATGTGAAAGGTCTGGCTGTTTGAGCATGTTAGTGAGCCTTAAGAAAAAACAACGAATAAGATCATTCATCTTTTAAATATATGATGTTG
>Ga0164318_10005099_pt1 | contig 12697 bp, 7 predicted proteins | sample GuaBasSedimGuay9_FD_113734 | JGI IMG/M metagenome (GOLD analysis project Ga0164318, IMG submission 113734) | Subseafloor sediment microbial communities from Guaymas Basin, Gulf of California, Mexico - Guay9, Core 4571-4, 0-3 cm | ecosystem: Environmental > Aquatic > Marine > Hydrothermal vents >... | reverse complement strand
CAATAATCTCATAGGGTGAGGGAAAAAGTCCAAGTTGAAGGTCATCTTCTTTTACCTTTTTATTTAGGATAGTTTTATTACTTTCGGAGTTAATCTTACCTCCTATCTTTTTATTTAGCCTTTTTACCTCCTGTTCAGCAAGCATAGATATATAAGAACCATAGTTGCTTTCGAGATCTGAAAGAATTTCTTTAGCCCTTTTAATTACAGAGTCGGGAAGCCCTGCCATCCTCGCCACTTCAACACCATAGCTTTTTGAAGCACAACCTTGTACAATTTTTCTTAAAAAGATTACCCTGTTATCCCAATCCTTTACGGTTGCATTGTAATTAACAACTCCATAGCTGTCTCCCAAACTTGTTATTTCATGATAATGTGTTGCAAACAACACCTTACATCCTGAAAATTCCGGATCAAGCAGATACTCCAGAACAGACCATGCAATAGAGAGCCCATCAAAAGTCGATGTACCCCTGCCTATTTCATCCATTATTACAAAACTTCGAGGGGTCGAATAATGTAGAATTCTTGATGTCTCAATCATTTCCACAAGAAAAGTTGACTCTCCCTTTATAAGCCTATCACTCATTCCTATCCTTGAAAATATTCTGTCCACAACTCCAATTTTTGCCGAACTTGCCGGTACAAAACTGCCCATATGGGCCATAATTATTATTAGTGCATTTTGTCTCAGATAAGTAGATTTTCCAGACATATTCGGGCCGGTAAGTATCATAATTCGTCTATCAGAGTTATTAAGATGGAGATCATTCTCTATAAAATCCACATCTACAAATCGTTCTATTACAGGGTGTCTACCACCGGTTATTTCTAAAACATTCTCTTCAACAATTTCAGGTCTTACATATCCATTTACCATTGCGGCCATAGCAAACGATTGAAATAGATCAATCGATGCAATGCTATTAGCAATACTGTATAACTTATCCATCTTTTTTAGAATTATTTGGCAAATCTCCATAAATATCTCATATTCAAGATTATCCGACATTTCCCGGGCTTCTCTCAGCTTAGCCTGGTGAAGTTCCAGCTCCTCAGTTGTAAACCTTTCTGCATTTACCAAAGTTTGTTTTCTTATATACGTCAATGGTACTTTTGGAAGGTTGGCCTTTGTTACCTCGATATAGTAACCAATAACCTTATTGTATCCAATCCGTAGGTTGTTAATGCCAGTTCTATTCCTCTGCTCAACCTGATATTTATTGATCCATTCTCTATTTTCATCGCGTATTCTTCTATATTCGTCAAGCTTTTGATTGTATCCGTATTTAATAATCCCACCCTCTTTAATAGATAGAGGTGGGTCTTCCACAATGGCTCTATTAATTAGGGAAATAACATCGTTCTGCTCATAGTCCTGATTCACAAACTCGTTAAAAGATTCTATATCATTAAGATACCCAAAAATCTGTTCTGCATTGATAAGGGTATTCTTTAATCCAATAAGGTCTCTTGCATTCGCTTTACCCACAGAAATCTTTGATACTATTCTCTCAATATCAAGGACATTTCCCAAAGAGGACCTTATCTTATCAATACTCTGACGATTGTTATAAAACCACTCTACTCTATCCTGTCTTTTCTTTATTTCTTCTAATGATCTGATTGGATTTTGTATTACCCATTTTAATAATCTTGAGCCCATTGCTGTTTTTGTATAATCAAGAACTCCAAATAATGTCGCTGATTTTCCTCCATCAGATTGATTTTCAACAAGCTCCAGGTGCTTTCTTGTAGAATTGTCTAAAATAAGATAATTTTGATTTTCCCTTCTCTCTATCCATCTAATATGATGCAAACTCTGTCCTGTGTTCTCCTTTACATAATTCAATAACATTGCTGCCGATATTATTTCAATTCTATTTTCAAATTCAAACACATCAATACTACTTACAGAAAAATGATCCTTTAAAACATCTTCACCTTTTTCTACTGAAATTAGATAATCAGGATATCTTCTAATGAGAATGTCACCTTTGATTTGCCTAATTCTATCAATTACCTGAGTTATATTTGACATTATGTTGATATCAACCTCAGGTATAACCAGTTCCCTCACCTGATTACTCTCAATTTCATTTAAAAGTTCATCAAGAACATCCTCTGAACTTGAAATATATCTTGAAAAAAAGTATCCGGTAGAAACATCACAAATTGAACATCCAACCCCAATCATTCCGTTCTCATTTTCAGGATACAAAAGCATAACAGAGTTTTTGTCCGTAAGGTTTAAAAGCTCCGGTTTCGTTATGATACCGGGGGAGAGGATTTCTACAACTCTACGTTTTACAATTCCTTTGGCTAACTTCGGGTCTTCAACCTGCTCACATATTGCAACCCTTTTTCCTGACTTTAAAAGCTTAGATATATAGCTATCCGCGGCATGATAGGGGAAACCACACATCTTTACCGCATTTCTTCTGGTAAGGGTAATATTTAATACAGAGGAAGCCTCAACAGCATCTTCCTCAAACATTTCATAAAAATCACCCAGGCGGAATAGGAGAATCGTGTCCCTATAATTCTTTTTTATAGAATGATACTGTTTCATCATTGGAGTATCTTTCGGGGTATCTTTATCAGTATCTTTCTGCTTAATGCCATCATGGATTTTTGAACGCTTATTTCGGAGATTATTAGAATTATCTTCAATATTAGCTATATGTATACTATCAATCTGGCTTTTTGAAAACTTTTTCGATATAACAGGGTTATTAAAATCGCTTTTCTTACTGCCTTCGAACATATCTCAGATCTTCCTTTTCAAGAGTCTTTAAAATTCGATTTATTTATTCTAATAAAATGTTATGAAACTTAAAACTTTCGAAAATCATAAAAGGTTTATTTTCTTCTGACCACATAGCCCTGGAAATTATTCTTTCTAAGTTTATTCAGGACATTTAAAGCATCTTCTTTTGTATCAAAAGGCCCTACCCTTACCCTATAGTAAATCTCATCTCCACTATTACCCTTGTAGATATTTACCTGATATTTATACTCTCTTATTTTCTCTGCAACCGTTTCAGCGTTCTTTTCGTATTTGAACGAACCTACCTGTACATAAAAACCGCTTTTAATACTATATTCAGTATCTTGTTTAAATTGTGAGCTGGTTTTTTCATTAATTTTGATTAACTCGTCCAGACTATCAATCCCATATAGCATAGATTCATCCTTTTTCCCAAGTTTTTCATTATTTAAACTGATTTCTTGCCCTGGAATTTTTCCTAAATTGTTGTTTTCATTTTTTATTTCAAGAAAGTAAAGACTCTCAGGATAATTATTTCTAAAATTTTTGAGACATAGTATTGCCAGCTCTTTTCTATTGCTCTCCTTAAATATCTTATAAAGATAAAAAAGAGCTTTCTCCCTTACTACTGCAATGTTTGATGTTCCATAAATCTTTTTTAGGATAACCTCGGACGTTTTAAAATCACTATTTCTGTAATAACAAATTGCTAATCCAAGGTAATTGTTCATCAACTGCATTTCATATTCTTTGCATGATAATATTTCTCTCATACTGGCTATCGACTTGAAAAAGTAATGGATTGCCTCTTCATAATTCTTTTCATTAAGGCAAATATAACCTTTAAGTGTCAGTGCATAGGGATAAAAATGGGACTCATTATTTTCAACAATAGAAGTAACATAATAATTGGCCTCTTTATAGAGGTTGTTTAGATATAAAAATAACGACAGCTCAAAGCTAACAGCGGTCTTTAATGGGAAATTGGGATATTCTGACAGTATATTTTTTAACTCCTTTATAAATATTCTTTCCTCCGATACCGTGTAGGCTCTTTTAAATAGTATATATGGAGCAGCAGGGGTGTTTTTCACCCTTTGGAATGCATAGCTATAGTATTTATAAGCCTGGCGAAAATCCCCTGAAAGCTTATATCTATCAGCTTTAGTTAAAAAATCTGAAATTTTTGAATTTTCTGGTATCCTGTATAGTTTACCAAAGGGGAAATATACATCAACAATATCAACAGGAAGAAAGGTTATGTTCAAATTGTACCCATTTTCAGGAGAATCCTTTGCGCTTATTGGCTTTGATATTGTAAATAGTAATAAAAAAAACACCAACGACAAGATAGTTATAGAAGTAGCTGAAGATAAACAATTACGATTCATAAATACATCTCACAATCTCTATATCCTTAACTCCTCTTTAATCGAAATCTCTCTCCCCCTCAAGGTATTACCAGAAATTCCGGAAATTAATATTTCTATAAAACTACCTTCAGGCTTCTTAGTTTCAACAACCACCATTTTCCCGTTCGCTGTTTTACAGAGATATTCATCTTTATTCTTTTTGCTTTTTCTATATATCAGAGCCTCAATAGTATCGCCAATTTCCATTTTATTCTTTTTGTATGAGATTTTTCTTTGAATATCTATTAATTCCTCCAATCTTTTTTTCGCTATCTCTTTATCCACCTTATTACCCATTTTAGATGCTTTCGTCAATGGTCTATCTGAATAACGATACATAAAGGCATCATCAAACTCTACTTTTTTAACAATATCCAGCGTGTGCTGAAAGTCCTCTTCGGTTTCATCCGGAAATCCGACAAGAATATCCGTGGTAATTGAGTATTTCTCATTGTATTTTTTAATTGCATCTATCAACCTAAGATAATCCTTTATTGTATATCTCCTGTTCATCATTGAAAGAATTCTATCCGAGCCGCTCTGCATAGGTAGGTGAAATTGTTTGCATACTTTATCCAGAGAGGCAATACGTCTAATATCCTCTACATCGAAGTCTTTGGGATGTGAGGTTAAAAATCTAATCCATTTAAGCCCTTCAATCTTATTTAATTTTTCCAGAAGTTCAATAAAACTGATGTCCCCGTTGTCCTTTCCATATGTATTAACATTCTGACCCAATAGAGTAACCTCAACTACTCCATTATTGACTAAACGCGTAACCTCATCAATAACCTCTTCATGAGGTTTACTCTGTTCCGGCCCTCTAAGATAAGGTACTATGCAGTAACTACAAAAATTACTGCACCCCTTAATGATATTTACCCAGGCTGAAAAACCTAATGCCCTTTCTCCTTTAAAACCTGAGAATTCATAGGAATCTTTATCAATCTTAACTAACTTTTCTCTACTATACTGATATTTCAAAACCAGGTCAGGTATATCAAGGGTATGGTAAGTACCTGTTACTATGTCAATATTATCATATTTCTCAATAAGGGATTTACCCCATTCCTGTGCCATACAGCCAGTAACCACCAATGTTTGTTTTTTGTTTATTCTCTTTTTCAGTGATTTATAATACCCGATTCTTCCCTGTATTCTTTCTTCTGCATTATGCCTAACAGCACATGTATTGATAACAACAACATCAGCATCCTCCGGTTTCTCTGCAGGTTTATACCCCTTATGTTCAAAGGCGAGATCTATATCAATAGAATCTGACTTATTCATCTCACATCCGTAGGTTTCAATATAAAAACGAGCCATTACAATATCCCCAATTTACCGCATTAAATAAAACTCAATATATTTTTAATAACTAAATCAATCTAAATGTTCTCTTAACCACTCACAAAACTAGACTCTTTATGCATTATAATATTCCAACTCTCCAGCCGGAATGACATTTATATAAAAAAATTACACAAAGTTACGAATGTTTCTTTAGTTTATATTAATATAAATAAAATCTGGTACAAAAAAAACAAAAGATATTACTTCGCCAGGTCAGAATAACGTGTACAAAAAAGCCTAATATTTATGAATAAAACATAAGTTCCCTTCAAAAGGCAGAGTACTGTCATTTTGATTCTTTACTCATTAAGGCGAGAAATCCGCAATTCTATACATTTTAAAGAGTTCATTGTTTTGCTTTGAAGGACGAGAACCACTTTTATAAAAGGATCTTATACAATTAAAAGGTTAAAATCCAAGCTGTAGAGTATAAACATTTCTTGAGAAAGATTTATAAGCTTTATACGTAAATGTATTCAATTTAAAATAGAGTAAAATAGAGCTAAAAGTTTACAATAGCTCCAAACTGGAATTTTATGTATCTTCATCTGCTCACAAAAGCGCAAACTTCTTGAAAGTAAATATCATCTCAGTATATTGAAACGTTATTCGATCCACACATTGGGCATGTGTGAGTTTCTCCTAGTTCGTCTTCATAATCTGGGTAATCATTGTTGTTTAGATTTATCTTCTCCGTCCACCGAAAATCACAATCCTCACATACGAATGTTTTCTCTATGTAGTTCTCATCTTCATAAAAGAGATCATCATCATCATAATCTTCAAAATCTACGAATCCTTCATCATTAAAATCCTTTGAATTACGCATCTTCCTCTCCCAGCATTAACAAATATCCCTGTAATAAAGACTAACTAATGTATTTAAATTGTCAACAAATATTGTACAGGATTTAAAAATATTTTTTAATCACACAGCAACTTCACACTTAACAGGGATATTAGAATAAAGGGATATCAGATTATTCATAGAATTGATAATTTCATTTTCATTAACAATATAGATTTTATCATATAACATTTTTACCTTATCAATAAAATCAGACTCTACCACGGAGTTTTTTTCTACATAGATCCCATCAAATTCACTTTTCTCAACAGGGCTCTCCTCATGAAAAAGCCTTTCCTTAATTCTCTCCCCAAGTCTGATTCCGGTGTATTCCAGTTTGATATCCACTCCAGGGATATATCCTGAAAGAGCTATAAGGGTTTCAGCCAGATCTTTTATCTTTATTGGCTCTCCCATATCAAGCACATATACATCCCCATTTTCTGCAATACTTCCAGCCTCCATAACGAGGTTCACAGCTTCATTCACAGTCATAAAAAATCTCTCCATTTCAGGGGATGTTACTGTAACTGGACCGCCATGCTTAATCTGTTCATTAAATATATTTACCACACTTCCGTTGCTCCCCAACACATTACCAAACCTTACGCTACACCCCATTAATCCCTTCTTTGAAAAGGCCTTTATCAATAGTTCAGTCAATCTTTTTGTTTTACCCATCACGGAAAGCGGATAAACAGCCTTATCTGTAGATATTCCAATAAACCTTTCCAACCCTGCTTTCAATGAAACTTCTAAAAGATTCAATGTACCAATTACATTATTAATAAATGCTATTCTCGGACTAACCTCCATTAATGGGACATGTTTGTATGCAGCAGCATGAAACACGATATCCTGATTGTAGTTTTCAAATATCCCTTCTAAAAAAACCCTATCCTTAATATCACCAATTACAGGAATTACTTTTGTCCCTGATAGGGAGTTAAATCCTATATCCTGCAACAGATAAAATAAGCCGGATTCATTTATATCAAGGGCTATGACTTCGGCCGGATTAAAATCAAGAAGCTTTTTTACAATTTCACTTCCAATAGATCCTGCTGCTCCGGTAACCAGTATTTTTTTTCCCTCGATGTAGTTCATTATTCGCTCTTTATTTAGATTAATTTCCTCCCTTTCAAGCAAGTCCGAAAGATCCAGCTTTTTAATCTGATCATATCTAACTGTACCTCTAATAATCTCCATAGTTGAAGGTACAATTAGAACCGATACCCTCTCTGCCTTACAGTGAGCTACTATCTCTTTAATAACCTTTTTTGATATTGAAGGCATGGAAATAATAACTTCATTTATTCTATATCTTTTTATCAATTCTCTAATTTTATCCATTCCTCCAAAAACCTCTAATCCATCTATCAGTTTACCTTTTTTAGAAGGATCGTCATCAAAAAATCCTATAACCTGAAATTCATCTTCTCTGTGCCTCCTGATTTCTGCTAAAACCATTCTTCCTGCTTCTCCAGCTCCATAGATCATAACTCTTCTCATCAACATTCCCCCTGAGGTTTGTACAATAACATTATCGGAACTCTTTATAAAGTAAATAAAAAAATAAGCCCCCATAGTAGGGGGCTTTTAATATCACATAAGAATTTTTACTATTTTTTCACTCAGGTGGTATCTCTTTAAAAGCAAGAGTTATATCAATTCCTCTCTTGGCATGGTATGCCTTTGTTCCGACATACCAGAAGTACGAACCCAGAATAATTAAAATTACAAGAAGAGCAGGTTTCCATCCACCTGGTGCTATAAAGCTTAACCCAAGAGGTTCAACAAATATAAAAGATGCAACCATCGCACCTGCAAATATAAATCCTATTGTACCGACCCATACAACAAGTTTCCCATATTTAGCACCAGGAGATGCTTGAAAAATAGAAGGTGCTTTATACGGAAAGAGAGCTGCTGATAGAGCCGAAAGAACAAATACATATCCACAGGCAAAGGACACCCCCAGGGTCCATGTTCCCCAGACGGGGATTAGATTGTAAGCCAGTATCCAGAATATAGAGCCAATAAAATATGCAAGGTGTGCATTAACCGGGGTATGAAGCCTCGGATGTACTCTCGATACCCATTCCGGTAATGTTCTATCAAGAGCCATTGCCACCATATTTCTTGTCATTCCAATGTAGCAGTTACATGTTACCTGAAATGAGTTAGCCATATATCCAATACCTATCAGTATTATAATAATGGGGCTTGAAATTGCCATAACCAGTATACTCGGGAATGGTTGTATATCTCCAAGAGTATAGGTCGCTACCTCCGTATAGGGCCAGTACTCAGCTGATGCAGCAACTAAGAACTGCTGTCCCACTGCCTTCTGGAAAAAGTATCCCTGAAGAGCAAGAAGAATTCCCGTAAACCAAAGCGACCCAACCAGAATCCAGAATTGATTGTTAAAACTATCAGCATTTTTAATTTCTGAGCCCTGTTCAACGGAGTATGTAGCCCACTGGAGACTCGTCCATGCAATAGGAGCAACTCCAAGAGTCGCCAGCAAACTGAAGGCAGGTTTTACGTTGAAACCAGTAGCCTTAACCTCATTAATAATTGCATTATAGGCATCCCCTACAGGTTTTTGCCCCTCCATCCTGTAAAGCTCGGCCATAAAAGCATTGAACTTCTGAGCGAATATATGTGTTTTTGTTGCTGCGAGAACTACAAGAACAATCATGAATGCTAAAATAACAGCACCGAATAAGAACCACTGTACTACTACATAGTTCTTGAATCCTGTTACCAGAAACCATGCTGTGAAACCTGCAAGCACAACCGATATAACAATTACGCCAGCTGCACTCTGACACCACAGTCCAAAATTAAGAAGGGCTGGAGAGTTTAGCTTTACCCCAAGGGATAAAAACATAGGTGCAAGCCCCAATGTTGAAAATAGCCATCCGGAGAGAGCCACCCACTGAAGAATCCAGATTACGAAACCGCTCATAACGGACGTAAACCCGGTAGCCCCGCCAAGGATACGGCTCTGGAAGATGTAATCGCCACCACTTCTTGGCATTGCCGCTGCAAGGAATGTTATTGCAAAAGAAACAAAGGTCTGAAAAAATGTACAGATTAAAATTCCTAACCATAGATTAGAACCGGGAAAAGCTGCCGGAGCCTGTAAAAACACCCACGGAAAAATCAATCCCATTGTAAGTACATTGTAAACAAAGGCCGAAAATGGCGACATGACCCTGACTAAACCTGAAGACTTACGAGTAAATACTTCTTGGGTTGCCATAAAAACCTCCTTCTTTAATAGTTTTTACCAAAGATCAAAAAATAAAAATTAAATTTCTTCACCTCCTTTCGAATGCATTGCAATTCTACAATAATATATAAACTAACGCAATAACTATTTTATTTTTAATAGAATTATCCGGAAGTCATCTGATAGCTCAAAACCTTATTGTCCTGAATATTTACAATTATGCCTCTTAAAATACCTTCACCGTATTCACTGCCGGGGTTTACAACCGTGGTTCTTCCAATTTTCACAACTCCTCTTGATTCATGGATATGTCCAACCAGAGCCAAAAGAGGCTGGTATTTTTCTATTGCCTCTCTCACCGCTGAACTTCCCACTCCAATCATAACAGATTGCCCCGCCTTAACTACAGGAGTGGGTGGGTCTGTAGAGGTATCGAGCATTGGAGCTAAATCCAGTGTGCAATCCTTAGGCGGTGCATGAAAATTAAAGATTACATTGGAAAAATCATCAATATCTTTGATAGTTTCTTCGATCAGTTCTGAAAGTTTTTCCTCAGTTACTTCCCTTGGTGTATTCCATGGAGTAGGATTGCTAAACCCGAGGCTCACCATGGTGTGAATATCATCTACCTTTACAATCCTGCCTTCCGGATTGACAATATGCCCCGTTTGATTTTCCTCTATAACATGAACGACCCATTCATCATCATCATTCCCACCGGTCATAAATAATTTAAGATTTGTATCTGAAAGCCTCTCTTCGGCCAAGTTTATCCAATGGATAAGCCTCTCTCTTGCCTTCTGTTTAAATATATTCTCAACTTCTTCAGGTTTATCTTTTAGCTCATTGTACCTATCAATATCCATAATTTCATAATAAAAACCGAGATCTGAAATCATAGATTTAAGATTCTCAAGTTCTTCTTCAGAATGGATTTCCCTTCTCACCCCGCTTACCGTGGCATGAAAGCTATTATCTCCATCCTTGATTATTGGTACCAGTAATTTACCGGTTACATCACCTCCTAATACAAGAACATCAACACCGTACATCTTTCCTGCATTAACAAACTTTTTGAAAGTCCTCTCCGAACCATGAACATCGGTAGCATAGAACAGCTTTGTAAATTCAAACTTCTTCTTTTTATCTCCTCTGGATTTTTTTTTGCCAAACAATTTAGCCTCCCTCTATAATTTTTATAAAGCTAAACCCCCTGTTGGATATCCCCAACTTCATTATACCACTTTTTCTTTATGCCCTTCTTTGCTCTTCTTAACCACTTTTTACTCTTGGGTTCTCCCTCAATTATATCCAAAAGTCGATCTATCTTGTCTTTTACCTTGGCTTTTTCCTCGTCTTTCAAAAGCTCAAACTTCGATGCAAAATCTGCGATTTTCTTCAAGTTATTTGTTGCATCGTAGTAAAATCCCCAGTCATTAGCTAAAACCTTTGCAATATAATTGGTATCTAACTCCTCTCTATCATCCTTTGAACCGAATTCATGCTCGAGCAGGAGGATAATAACATCCTTAAAATCCTTCTCTGTAATATCATGGATTTGGAGTTTTTCAAAGAGAAGATCTTCGATAGTGATTGTTGGATCATCCAGCTCCAATCTTCCTCTAAAATCGATAACATGGCTAAAGTTTAACTCATCAAGAAAAACATCTACAAAAAGTCCATCCTCATTGTAGTAAATCTCTCTTGATTCAGCATGCCATATATAGTGGCGTTGCTTTTCAAATCCCAGATCTTTAAATGTTTTTTCAATGTCTGTAGATTTAAACTTGCTGTAGGTTACTACATCTACATCTGTCAATCTTCTATTTAGCTTCTTATATAGATATGCATGTGCAGGACAATGATATATAAATGCAGTTGCCCCTAATAATCTCAATAGAAGACCATTTTCATTTGCCTTCTTTACAATCTGCTGGGCTTTATCGAAGATATAATCATTCGATAAATCACCTTTTTCAAGTTTCTTATGAACAAGCCCATTGCTTGAGTTTGCAAATCTTAACTCTCCCATTTTGCTGCCTCCAGTTTATTACATATCTATATAGCTATTTATACACCTTGTAAAATCTGCTGTCAATAAAAAAAATTAATAAACTTTATAATTTTTTATTAATAATAGGCAAGTGCACTTTCAATCATAATAAAAAACTAGGTTTGCCTATTCGTTTTATACCTATAAAAAATTATATTTAAATGTCCTTGAATATTTTTGTATTCTAATTAATCATAAACTATGGTACAAAAAACCGTAATTTTTAATGAATAAAACCTTAAATAGATATCAAAATTTATAGGTTCTATCTATCATATTTCCTAGTATTTTTAATATATGCATCCTCTGGCCTGGCGAAGCTATATATTTTACTTTCTTTAATATTTTCTATAAATTTTTTCTCCAGTATCTGAAACTTTCTGAATTTATTGCATTCATTGCTCTATTAAACCTATTCATCCCGTATTCCCAGTAATCAAAATTAATATCAGAAAGGTTATGCTGAATAATTGCCCACAAGGTCCATAAAATATCAGCCATATACTTGTAAATATTCAGCCAACAAAACTGATTCTCTCTGAATTCCCCAAAGTATGTTTCAATAATAAGCCTGTCCTGATCTTCATTAAAACCAATTTCAACAGAAAAATCTCCAAGGTCAAAGCATGGATCATTCATCCCTGATAACTCCCAGTCAATAATCCTCATAGTATCACCTGTTTCAATAAAGTTCTCAGCAAGAAGATCATTATGACAGGGTACTAATTTAGAGTCTTTTTCCCAAAAAATCTTTTCTATATCTTCCACCACACGCTTTGCATCTATGAATCCTTCTGGTAGTTTCATACTATGTTTTTTAACGATTGCTATATAATCCCTAAACTTATTAAACATCACAAATCTTGATATAAAATCAGCATCCGTATGAATCTTCTTAATAGCTTTAACAGCTTTAACTATTCTTTCATTATCCTCTCTTAAACTACTCGAACTCATAAGATTGCCATCAATAAAACCAGTAATAATTATATAATCTGGTTTAAAATACTTGAAAACCTTT
>Ga0164318_10005098_pt1 | contig 12698 bp, 13 predicted proteins | sample GuaBasSedimGuay9_FD_113734 | JGI IMG/M metagenome (GOLD analysis project Ga0164318, IMG submission 113734) | Subseafloor sediment microbial communities from Guaymas Basin, Gulf of California, Mexico - Guay9, Core 4571-4, 0-3 cm | ecosystem: Environmental > Aquatic > Marine > Hydrothermal vents... | reverse complement strand
GGCGAGCAGCCAGAGGAAACTGTTCCTGAAGAGCAGCCACCTGCTGTGTTTGAAGAGAAAGCTCAGGAAGCCGGGCAGGAAAGCAGGGATGAAGCTGCTCCGCCTGCAGTTGAGGAACAGCCGCCGGCTGAATCATCAGCAAACCTCGACGCCATATTCGGCGGAGGCGAGCAACCAGAGGAAACTGTTCCTGAAGAGCAGCCACCTGCTGTGTTTGAAGAGAAAGCTCAGGAAGCCGGGCAGGAAAGCAGGGATGAAGCTGCTCCACCTGCGGTTGAGGAACAGCCGCCGGTTGAATCATCAGCAAACCTCGACGCCATATTCGGCGGCAGCGAGCCGCCAGAGGAAACTGTTCCTGAAGAGCAGTCACCTGCTGTTGAGGAGCAGCCAGCTGATCTGGGAGCAATGTTTGGCGGGGGTGAATCTGCAGAGGTAAACCTTGACTCCGTGTTCGATAAGGGAGAGGCAGAACAGCCTGCCCGGGAAGAAGCCGAAATCCCTGATTCAGCGGCTGATCTTGGCGCCATATTTGGCGGAGAAAGCCAGGTGGGACAACCGGCTGCTGATGAAGCAGCAGCTCAGGCAATCGAACAGAATCAGAAAGAAGAAGCCTTGCCTGAAGAAGAGAATGAAGAAGCTTCGCAGAGCGAGGGTACTGTTGCCAAGGAAACAGTGGAACAGGAAGTTCAAAGCGAAAGCACTGACGAGGCTGTTTCTGCTGAGACACAAGCGCCTTCCGGAACAGCCGGTGAAGCTGCTGATCTCAATGCCATGTTTGGTGAAGAAGCGGTTGAAAAGGTCAGGGAGACCGATAAACCAGACATGACAGCAGTACAGGATAAACAAACGGAAACACAGGAAGTTTCTGCCGATGAGAAAACCGAAGAACCGCCGGCAGAGATTGTAGTAGAGGTTCCTGTTGTTCCGGAAGATCGGGAAGAAGAGCTTGAAGAAAAGCTCGAAGAAACACAGGAAAAACTGGAAGAAAAGACGGAAACTGAACATGTTGAAGAGTCTGCTGCAGATGACGCGGCAGCCATATATACCCTGCTGCCGGGGAATGACAGCGCACTGTGCGTGTTAAAACTTGAAACAGGCAGTGTACGGGTAATCAGAGGACTTCTGGCGGCAATGGATGGTTCTCTTTCTCTGGATGGTGAAGTTCTTACCGGCAGCGGTCTGGCCTGGATGGGGCAGGGAAATCTTACTCCTGTTGTGGTCCGGTACACTGAAGGTATGACTGTCCGCATAGACAGGGTTGCAGTAAGACCAGTCGGACTGACTCGGGAAACATGCGGTATAGGCTCTGTGCCATCTTTGTGTAAATTCAGAGGAAAAGGGAACAATATTCTTGTGTTTGTTTCCGGTAGAACCAAGAAGCTCTCAGTATCGCCGGGCCTGAAGGTCAGAGGGGGAAGTGTTGTTGCCTCAGATCCCGGTGTTGTATTCAAAGAGGACGGTTCAGAATTCCTCTCTGTCTCTGGAGAGGGAATGCTGATAATTACCGGGTAAGGTATTACACGGACAGTGGCAAATGTTCTGTTATCGGGGCTCATGTGGGGATGTAGCTCAGTTGGAAGAGCGCTGCCTTCGCAAGGCAGAGGCCGGCGGTTCGATTCCGCTCATCTCCACCATAAATTTATGAAACGGTGTAATTAATGAAACGCCAGTTAAGTGATCAGCCGGATGCCGGGTGCAGTGTTGCGTGGCAGCTTCAGAATGGTCGCAGCCGTATTCAGCGGGATATGGCTGCCGACGGGTTCAAAGGCGATTACCCTTATGCCGGTGTGGTTGTTGTAGCGGAGAACCGCGTTTCAGAAGACGATTCTTCAGCCTCAATTGCCGTCGAAACGGTAAGGGATGTTTTCGCAGAGGGTGTTGCCTTCGGTGTAGAAGATGCACTGATCGACTCCCTTAATGAAGCAGCAGAAAGTATGAGAGATAAAAAACTTTCCGGATGCAGTGTTGCTGCGATTGCTTTCAGCGGAACCCATATATGGTATGCTTCTGCGGGAAACTGCAGAATTTACAGAATAGACTCCGATGGTATTGAATGTCTTGTTCACGATCAGTCCAGTGCTGCGGAGATGAGAATGTCTCCTGACCACACAGATTACAGTAAAAAAGTGAAGGAACTGAAGTGGTGGCTGGGAAGCACTTCTCCGGGTAAACCTGTCTGCGGTCATTCCCGGATCAAGCGGGATACCACATACCTTGTTCTTACAGCCGGTGGCTGGGTTCAGTTCGAAAGCAGTGCCGTTGCGGTACACACAAAGGCGATAAAGAAAACTCTTGCAGGGTGGCTTTCTTCTCTCTCCAGGGATTTGAAACTTGCATACAGGAGGCAGGGTGGCGCTTTAGGAGCTGTTTCCGGCGTGAAGAGCGGGAGTGGAACCTCTGTACCATGGAAGTCATGGTCTTTAGTGGCTGCTGTTCTGGGTTTGATCGGTTTTCTTGTTTTTGCCAACCCATTTTCTCCCAGAACAGGTGAAGAGGAAAAAACAGATCTGTTTTATCCAGATTCGGTAGAACAGATTGTACAGCCTATTATGGAGGATACCTCACAGCTTGCTGTTGACACTGCCGGTTCCTCTGGAATGTTCTCAATGATAGCAGACAGTCTTACCGTTGAATTACCCGACAGCGAAGTTGTTCCGGATATAACCTCAGACCTGCCCCTGCAGGTTGTGCAGGTTGGTGGAGAGGTTCCTGTTTTGAGCCCGGATACTTTTGCAGTCAGTCTGAATGCAGAACCCGATCTGCAGTGGGAGAATTTTACTCCCGGTATCTACGCCGTAAGTGGAGACACTGCCTCCTGTGTTCTGGCTCAGGTAATCAGTTCATCTTATCCTGGACTTGAAATAGTGGAAGTGGACCGCATTGTTACGGTAAGAGAGAATGGTGTAGCCGAATCTGCCAGATGGCTGTCTTCGCTTTCCAGAGAACTTGCAGAGAGTACTGTTGTAGTTGTGGAAACAAGAAGCAGCGTTGCCGGTGGTGCAGAGTGGATAAGAAACTATCCTGTGTTCACTAACGGCAACAGAGCAGACCGTGCAGGGGAGGCTGGCGGTTTTGCAGGAGATTCTCTTCCCGGCCTTCCATCTCTCAGAAATCCACGCTGTTACAGAATTGTGGTTGTTCTCTGAATAACAGAGACTTGAAAAATTCCTTAATTTTATCTATCTTTCCGTGCCGGTCACTCTAGATGGGGAGCCAGCGGTGCCCTGTACTCGCAATCCGCTATAGCGGGATCGAACACCTGGCGCGGCTTTGTTCTATGAGGTGCTCTTCAAACACTGGTTTAGCAGGCAGAACCCGCGCGGCGCAGCCCCGCGAACCCGGTCAGGGCCGGAAGGCAGCAGCCGTAAACGGAATGCTGCGGGTGATGCGGATCATTTTGTCTGTGCCTTTGTTTGATTCACTTTGCAGAACTTGTCAATCCAGGTTGAGTGACCGGCACGAAAAGCGGCCTTCAGCTGCAGACAGGAGGACAGATTGAGTTATCTTGTGTTCGCGCGGAAGTGGAGACCGCAGACTTTCAGCGAGGTAATTGCCCAGGAGCATGTAACGAAAACTCTTCGCAATGCCATCGAAAAAGAACGTCTGGGGCACGCATATCTGTTTACCGGTCCCCGTGGCGTGGGAAAAACTACAACTGCCAGAATTCTGGCAAAAGCTCTGAACTGTATCAATGGGCCAACACCGGACCCCTGTATGCAGTGTGAGGCCTGCAGAAGAATAGCAGCCGGCAGTCACCTCGATGTGCTTGAAATAGATGGAGCAAGCAACAGAGGTATAGACGAGATCAGAGACCTGCGGGAAAAAGCCAGATATGCCGCTGCTGAGGGCGGATACAAAATATACATAATTGATGAAGTTCATATGCTGACCAGAGAGGCGTTTAACGCTCTTCTGAAGATACTGGAAGAACCGCCGGACAAAGTAATATTTATCTTTGCAACAACTGAGCCAAGAAAGGTGCCTGCCACAATTCTCAGCCGCTGCCAGAGGTTCGATTTCAGAAGAATACCTTCTTCAATCATGGCTGAATACATCAGAGAAGAGGCCGGCAAAGAGAAGATATCAATCGATTCAGATGCCCTCAGTCTTGTGTGCCGTGCATCGGGAGGGAGCATGAGAGATGCTCTTTCCATAATGGATCAGCTTGTGAGTTTTTCCGGTAAAGAGATCAAAGGAGAAGCAGTTTCCAGGCTGCTTGGTCTGGTTGAGGCAGATCTGCTGGCTGAAATTTCCAGTGCAGTTCTCCATTCCCGCGGTTCAGTTGCACTCGACCTTGTTCAGGAGGCGCTTGTTCGCGGGTACAGCATAGAGGAACTCATCGCTGCACTGGTTGGTTTTCTGAGGAATCTTCTTCTGTCGGCTGCAGGTGCGGAAAAAGGTATTACTGACCTTTCAGACAGTGAGGTTGCCCTTTTGCGTCAGACGGTTACCGGTGTTTCCGACGTACATGTGCTGAATGTATTAAGGCTTGTTGCAGGGGCATCTGCTCAAATCAGATCCGGAGCTTCTCCAAGAATATCACTTGAAGCTGCTCTGATAACCGCGTCTAAACTTGGAATAGCATTTGGAATTGAGAGTCTGCCTCCTGTGACCGAAAAGGTTGCTGTTGTGGCAGTGAAGGGTATACAGCCAGACACTGACAGTTCTTCCGAAACTGCTGTGCAGAACAAAGAGGAGACTGCAGACGGCCAGGAAGCTCTAGTGGAAGCACCCGGCACTGCGGAGACACCTGTAAACGGAAACAAAGACACAGCGGATGAAGCACACAGTGATGATGAAAAGGAAAGGGAAAATTCTTACGTGAGAAAGATCTCCGGTCTGTTTGATATGATCCCTGAAAACAGGTAGGAACAGGTGAAAAAATGAACCGCCAGATGAAAAAGATGATGGCTCAGGCCCAGAAAATGCAGCAGGATATGATGAAAGCCCAGGAGGAACTGGCTCAGGAGAGAGTTGAGGGTTCATCCGGTGGCGGGATGGTAAAGGTTACAGTTACCGGGCAGTCAGATGTTGTGGGTATTAAAATCTCACCTGAGGTGGTGGACCCGGAAGATGTGGAAATGCTTGAGGATATGATACTGGCAGCTGTTCATGATGCCGTTGAAAAAAGCAAAACCGTTGCGGAAAAGAAAATGGGCAGGCTGGGAGTTCCAGGCGGGCTGGGAGGATTGATGTGAAAGAGTCCGTCGTTGACTCTCTTGCTACTGCTCTGGGCAAACTTCCAGGTATAGGAAAAAAGACCGCTCTCAGACTGGCCTTCGCTCTGGTAGATAACAGGCAGCTTGCGTCAGATCTCTCAACTGTTCTTGCAGAAACGGCGGCAGGTGTCAGGGAATGTGTGCTGTGCCGGAACCTTACAGACGGTGAAGTTTGTGAAACCTGTCTTGACAGATCCCGTCAGAACACGATCTGTGTCGTTCACACACCTGCGGATCAGAGGTCTATGGAGGACACTGGGCTTTACCGCGGGTACTACTTTGTTCTTCACGGAAGCCTTGCCCCCCTTGACGGTACAGGACCTTCCGACCTTGGTATACCCCTGCTGGTGGAGAGAGCTACAAGTATAAATGCCAGAGAGGTTATTCTTGCTTTGGATTCCACCACAGAAGGTGAAGCAACCTGTGCCTACATCGCCAATCAGCTTGAGTCACGGAACATCAAAGTAACACAACTTGCCAGAGGCCTGCCGCCGGGAGCTCTTGTTGAGTTTGCAGATTCTCTCACTCTTTCCCAGGCTCTCAAAGGCCGCCGCGGGTACTGATGGTTCTGAACTGGCCCAACAGGCTGACCATAGCAAGAATTGTTATGGCTCCTGTGGTAATGATTCTTCTTCAGGTGGGAACATCAGAAGCAAGATGGGCCGCTTTGATAGTGTTTGTAACTGCGGCACTCACAGATATGGTCGACGGTTACCTTGCCAGAAAGTACGGCTGGATTTCCAATCTTGGAAAATTTCTGGATCCGCTTGCGGACAAACTTCTTGTGTGTCTGGCCTGGATCGGTCTTTCAGAGCTGGGGCTGGTTCCCCAGTGGACGGTCTATATAGTTGTAGGCAGAGAGCTGCTTATTTCCGGTCTCAGATCCATTGCAGCGTACGCAGGAGTTCTTATTATGCCGTCAGGTATGGGGAAATGGAAAGCTGCCGTGCAGATGTTTTCAGTTTCATACTACATGCTTTTGTCTGTGCTCAAACTTGATGCCATACCCCGCGCGGCATCTTTCGTTGGAGAGACAGCTATGTGGGCAGCTCTAGTGCTTACAGTTGTTTCGGCGTTTCACTATTTCTGGAGAAACAGAAACATTTTACAGAGGCTGGGAATGTGAACATTGTAACAAAGCTCTGGAGCCTGCGGTTTGTGCGTTTCAGCGGAGGCGCTGTTGCAACAACTATGGGAACAGGCTTTTTCCCTCTTGGACCTGGAACAGTTGGCAGCCTTGTAGCAGCTGCAGCCTTCTATTATTCCCCTGTCAGTACGCTGGTTCTTTTGCCGTTTGTTCTTTTGCTGGGCTGGATCGGGTGCGAGGCCGGCAGAAAACTGTGGGGAGAAGATCCTTCGATTGTTACAATAGATGAGGTTGCCGGGACCTGGATTGCCTGTCTTGCTTCTCCTCCATCATGGGGCATAAAAGGTATTGTCGCTGCGTTCGTTCTGTTCAGAATATTCGATATAGCAAAACCCTGGCCGGTGAACAGGCTTGACGAAATGAAAAACGGAATTGGAATTCTACTTGATGATGTTGCCGCAGGTCTCATGGCGGCAGCAGTGATATTCATCGTGCACCTGGCAGGTCTTTAATGCTTCCCGAAGCGGTACTGATACTGGTTGGAGATGAGCTTTTAAGCGGCAGAACAAGAGATGTAAACCTGCACCGATTCTCCGGTCTGCTTGCAGAGATGGGTTTCCCTGTTGTTCATGCGGAAGTTGTTCGGGATGTGAGAAGTGAAATAGCTGCTGCGGTGAAGGATGCCCTGGGAGACGGCAGGGTTGTTGTTGTTACAGGGGGACTGGGCCCCACCGATGACGACATAACTGTTTCGGCAGTCGCGGAGGCTTTTGGTCTTTCCGTCTCCAGATCTCCTGTTGCCGAGGAAATGGTTAGAAAACGGCAGCGTCTGTTCAGTTCAACTCTGCCTGTTTCAGCACTGAAGCAGGCTGATATCCCCCGGGGGGCCATTCCTGTGCTGAACCCTGTGGGGATAGCTCCAGGGCTGGTGCTCCCGGTCGGAAACGGAGTTGTCATCTGTATCCCGGGAGTACCGTCGGAGTCTCTGGCTCTTTTGCCCCTGTGTCTTGCTGAGGCGGGAATTGTGCCCCGCAAAGCAGAACTGATAAGGTTTGTAAGAACGTGGGGGTTGAAAGAGAACAATCTGTTTGATTCTCTCTCTGATCTGGCAGCAAAGCACAGTGTAGTTCCTGCATTTCTTCCTTCGCCTGGAAGAGTTGATGTAAAGGTAAGCGGTGCCGGTGCAGACGGTTTCTGTAGGGATGTTATTGAAAAACTCGGCAGCAGAGTTTACTCCACCGTTCGGGATGAAACGCTTGAAGAGGCTCTTGGCAGGAAACTGATGAAATCCGGATTTGTTCTGGCAACTGCTGAATCCTGTACCGGAGGGGGTATTGGCAACGGTATCACAGCTATTCCAGGTGCGTCCGAGTGGTATGCCGGCGGGGTTATTACCTATTCCGACAACCTGAAAACAGGTTTACTTGGCGTTCAGAAGCAAACTTTGAAAACTCACGGAGCAGTAAGTGAACAAACTGCTCTGGAAATGGCAAGAGGTGTCAGAAGAGTAACAGGAGCCCGGTGTTCTGTGTCTGTAACAGGTATTGCCGGCCCTTCAGGCGGCACAGACAGTAAGCCTGTTGGTACGGTGTGGACCGCCTTGTGCTGTGGAGACACCGAAAGAGCATTCGTCTGGCATCTTGGCGGGAACAGACAATCTGTCAGGGAGGGAGCAGCAGCCAGGGCTCTGGGAACCCTCTTCGAAGTGCTCCCGTGAGACTGTTCGTTGCCCTCGAGCTTTCCCGGGATTCCATACAGGCACTGGAACTGTGGCGTAAACCCCTTGTCATCAAATATCCGCTGTTGAAATGGACTTCGGAAAGTCAGCTCCACATTACACTGAGATTTCTTGGAGACTGCAACCCGGATGATGTTATCCCTAAGATGAAGGCCCTTGCTCTGAGAGAGCTGCTTCCAGTTGAATACACTTTGTCGGATATCGGAGACTTTGGGAAACCTCCGTTTGTGATATGGCTGTCGGGAAAATTCTCCAGCAGTTTGTATACCATGGCCAGCCGTCTTGAACACATCCCCGACGAACACGGCAATACAGGTGAGACAGGGAGATTCATTCCCCATGTAACCATCGCAAGAGTAAGGTCCGGCGTGCAGTGTCCCCGGCTGAATCCTGATATCTCCATACAGGGAGCTGCACAGTCGGTCAACCTTGTTGAAAGCGTGCTGACATCTAAAGGGCCTGTTTATTCAACCCTTTACACCGTTTCGTAGCGCACTGTATTTCCGATATATATTCAACAGATGAACAGGGTCTTGTCAGGGAAACATTTGTTTACTATAATTGATTTCGATGGCAGGAGAAGGTCCCCTCATCAGGGTACATCAGACTATTTGCTGAAAGGTGTTGCCATGGCAGACAGAAAAGGCAGTGAAGCAGGCAGAAAGAAGGCTTTAGACGCAGCCTTCATGCAGATCCAGAAGAAGTTCGGTCAGGGTGCAATCATGAAACTTGGAGATGCCCCGGAAATGCAGGTGGAGTTTTTCCCCACCGGTTCGCTTTCTCTGGACATCGCGCTGGGTATAGGAGGGGTTCCCAGGGGAAGGGTAATCGAGATATTCGGCCCTGAAAGCAGCGGAAAAACCACTCTGGCTCTGCACATGCTTGCCAGCGCCCAGAAGGCTGGAGGAGAGGTTGCATTTATCGATGCCGAGCATGCCCTTGATCCAACATACGCCGAAAAACTGGGGTTGAACATCGATAATCTCATGGTTTCCCAGCCCAGTAACGGTGAGCAGGCTCTCGAAATAACAGAAACTCTTGTGCGCTCCAATGCTGTTGCCGCCATAGTAGTAGATTCAGTTGCCGCACTGGTTCCCCGCGCGGAGATCGAAGGCGAAATGGGAGACAGTCATGTGGGTCTCCAGGCTCGTCTCATGAGTCAGGCTTTAAGAAAACTCACCGGTGCAGTTTCCAGGTCCAACTGCTCTGTTATCTTTATCAACCAGATCAGGATGAAGATAGGTGTGATGTTCGGTAATCCCGAAACAACAACAGGCGGAAGAGCTTTGAAGTTCTATTCAAGTTTACGACTTGATGTGCGCCGGGTTGCTTCTATCAAAGATGGAGACGAAGTAGTTGGAAGCAGAACAAGAGTAAAAGTTGTGAAGAACAAAATAGCTCCGCCGTTCAAAAAGTGCGAGTTTGATATCATGCATGGTCAGGGCATTTCAAGAACTGGTGAGCTGATAGACCTTGGCCTGGAAAAGGATATTGTTTCCAGGCGGGGAACATGGTACTCTATAAAAGGTACCCAGATCGGTCAGGGAAGAGAGAATGCCAGAAAATACCTTGCCGCCAATCCAGAAGCCGCAGACAGTCTTGAAGCAGAACTGAGAAAAGCCTACGGGCTTGTTCACGACGAGCAAACTGCTCATGGAGTTGAAAAAACTTCAGAAGAGGTCGGGAAATAGAAACCGTTACAGAAGTAAAGAAGATCAGAAGGGGCAGGGTGTCTGTCACGCTTCCTGCAGGTGTTTTCATTGTGCCAGCTTCCAGCTCACCGGAGAAGGGCTCTTCAGTTGATCCGGAAGTGCTGTCTGGCCAGCAGAAAAGCTGTGCCAGAAATGATGTACAATTGTTTCTTGCCCATTCTGAACGGTCATCCGGGCAGCTGAGGAAAAAGGTACTTTCTCTTGGTTACTCCGATGCAGTGGCAGACAGTACAGTATCCTGGGCGGAACAGTACGGATTTGTTGACGACAACCGTTTCTGCACCATGTTCATTGCCTCGCGAACCATGGGTCTGGCGGGGTTCAGGATGGAACTCTCCAAAAGGGGGGTTCCGAAGGCGGCAGTTGAAACAGCTCTTGCTTCAATTTCTGAAACTGACGGTATGCAGGATCTCATTCGACAGGTTTCAAAGAAGTACGGGCACCTTGAGAACCGTGAAACAGCCAGAAGGCGGGCGCTGGCCTGGCTCTCCCGCAGAGGTTTTTCCGGTGAAACAATTCACCGTGTGCTTGAGGGGGCTCTTTGAAAAACCGGAACAACCGTCTATTCTGGACTGAGCTTGGTTTCCGTCTGCTGGGCGAGTCTTCCGGCAGCGATGTTTCGCAGCTTCCCCCGGCTATGCTGGATGCACTGAATAATCTGCCGGAGATGCCCGGAGACAGTGCAACCATGAGGGGGCTGGATCTTCAGGGCAAAAGGGGAAGACATATATACACGCACACATGGAACATCCTGCGTGATATGGGTTTCAGCCGGCCGCTGCGGTGTGAGGTATTTCCTGGAGTAAGTCTTTTTATACCTTTTGTAAAAGGGAGCATTGCAGTCTTGCCCCAGGGCTTCCAGAGCAGAATTCCTCCGGTACTCAGGGCACATGCCCTTGTGGGGAAGAGTGCTGCTGTACGTTCCCGGGGATATCATCTTGTGGTGTCCGCTGCTGTGTACCATGAAACAGGCTGGAGTATTATTTCACAGGGCAGATGCTCTGTCTGTACAGTGGATAATTTGCAGCAGTTCATTACAGCACTTGACTTACAGTAAAGAATAAAGCAGATTTGAGACCCCTTGGCATCCGTGTGCCAGGGGGCAGGGCTGAGATACACCCGGCGAAAGTCGGAGCCCCTGATTGCTGACAGTAAGGTAAGATTAATATAGAACCCAATCCCTTTTCGGAGGCTTAGATAGTGAAAACCTACTCTGCTAAAGCCGGTGAAATCAAAAGAGACTGGTGGTTGGTTGATGCCACGGACCAGACCCTCGGAAGACTCTCGGCCAAGCTTGCCATGATATTGCAGGGCAAGAACAAACCGGTGTATACACCGCATATTGACACCGGCGATTTTGTTGTGGTTGTTAATGTGGAAAAGATGCGCATCACAGGTCGTAAACTTGACCAGAAGATCTATTTCCGCCACACAGGTTACGCTGGCGGACAGAGAGCTACATCTATGCGTGACATGATGAATGACCACCCGGAGAGAGTGCTTACACACGCCGTTAAGGGGATGCTTCCCAAGAACAGGCTCAGCAGCGCTCAACTGAAGAAGCTTAAGATATTTTCCGGTCCCGAGCATACCCATGCTGCACAGCAGCCAAGGGTACTTGAGATCAAGTAATCAGGGAGCATAATGGAACAGTACATAGGAATTGGTAGAAGAAAGTCTTCCACAGCCAGGTGCTACCTCAGGCCCGGTTCTGGAAAAGTTGTTATCAACCACAAGGCGCCTGATGTTTATTTCAGTGTAAACAGACAGAAAGATCACGCCCTTGAACCGCTGGAAACAGTAAAAGTTTCAACTTCTTACGATCTTGTTGTTAACGTAAAAGGCGGAGGCATTACCGGGCAGGCCGGTGCTGTGAGAATGGGCCTTGCAAGGGCTCTTGTTGAAGCCAACCCGGAGTTCAGGCACCCGCTGAAAGTCGCAGGAATGCTTCGCCGTGACCCGAGAGTTGTAGAAAGAAAGAAGTACGGACAGCCTAAGGCCAGGAAACGCTTCCAGTTCTCCAAGCGTTAGACCGTACACAAACACACACGATGGTATGTTGCGGGTGCCCGGTGTCCCAAAGGGATGGTACCCGCTTCCATCGGAGGCAGAACCGAAAGGATAATCTAAATGCAGATCCCCTCAATTCAGGACCTGCTGGAGGCCGGTGTACACTTCGGCCACCAGGAGAAGAGATGGAACCCTCGCATGAAGAACTATATCTTCATGGCAAGAAACGGTATCCATATCATCGATTTGAAGAAAACCCAGAAAAATCTTGAAGACGCAATCAACCTTGTCAGCAAAATTGTAGCAGGTGGCAAGGATGTTCTTTTTGTTGCCACGAAAAAGCAGGGAAGAGAGAGTGTTCGGGAGCATGCCGAGCGGTCGGGAATGTTCTATATGACAGAACGCTGGCTGGGAGGAACTCTTACCAATTACAACACCATTTACAAAAGCATTCTTCGTCTTCAGGAACTGGAAAACATGGAGAAAAAAGGGTGGCCTCAGGGTTTCAAGAAGCGTGAGATTCTCCAGAAGACCCGTGAAATGGAAAGAATTAACAAGTACCTTATGGGCATCAGGCACATGAAGGGTATCCCGGGAGCTGTAATAGTTGTGGATATCAAGAAGGAATCCATTGCTGTCAAAGAGGCAAAGAAGCTCAATATCCCGTGTATTGCACTGGTTGATACCAACTGTGACCCCACAGAGGTAGACTATCCTATCCCGGCCAACGATGACGCGATCAAGTCCATCGATCTGATCGTTGGAGCTCTTGCCGATGCCGCTCTGCTTGGAGCAGAGGGTAGAAAGCGCCGCGATGTTGAACCGCCAGCACAGCAGGATAGACCGAAAACTGAAAAAAGAACTGCTCCGGTGAAAGCAAAAACTCCAGTGAAAACCGAAGCTCCCGCGAAAGCAGAAGCTCCTGCGAAAGC